>OJAC01000509.1_pt1 | contig 30944 bp, 28 predicted proteins | sample 1588701 | NCBI WGS metagenome assembly OJAC01 (sample SAMN03283256) | human gut metagenome | biome: human-associated habitat; material: feces | host: Homo sapiens | place: USA | collected 2013 | reverse complement strand
TAGCTTGATAAGCACTATGCAGCATAAAATTGATAAGGTGGATAATATTTCGCATCTTGTTTCAGTCTTGGCATGATAGCCACCAGCAAATTGCCTAATTAAAAAAAATGCAAAGAAAAAAACAACGCTTTGTAAAAACGCACTAAATATTGCACCTATTATTGATGTAATAATCAAAAAAAATATATTTGAATAAAAAACAAAAAATCCATACTGATAAATTGAAATTTTGTCATAAAATATATTGTCGTTTTCCACAAATTTTTCTGCTGTTTTCCGTGCCAACTTTCCAATCATTATTTAATTTTACTGAGTGCCTTCAGTTCAGCTGGCATTTGAGGCTGAAAAATAGCAAGACTTGTTGTACTATTAACATTTGTTTTAAGTGTGCTGGAAACCATTTTATCCACCATTTTAATAAATATTTTTCTCATTATTACTACCTCCTTTGTATCAATTAGTATTTATTTTGATATTTAATTTATATCAAACCCTTAAATAAAAATCAACAAATTATGATAAATGATTACAAATAATCAACTAATTGCAAAATTATGAAGTACCACGAAACTATTTCTGTATTCTTTAATATTTTACAATTATTTCAAAACTATTTCGCTATTAGTTTGTTCTATTTATAAAATATAAGTGTTAGCATATATTTTATAAGGAAGGAAAGCAATATGGAACAACAATTAAAGCAAATTGGAAAAAGGATTGCAATTTGTCGAAAGAATTTAGATTTAAGTCAAAAAGATTTTGCTTCAAAATTAAATATTTCAAATAATCATCTTTCAAATATTGAAAATGGTAAATCTGCGCCAAGTTTCATGTTGTTTATGGATATTTGTTCTGTATTAAACGTAAATATCGAATATATTGCAACTGGAAGAGTATATCCTGATTTAGATAAAGAAATAATCGAAAAAATAAAAAGGTGTTCAGATGAAGATAAAATTAAAATATCAGGTATTGTTGATGTTTTCCTAAAATAATGTCACTTGCAATTAAATACCCATTATCGTATAATCAATTTATGGTTATACGATTTTTTATTTAGGAATGATAATATGAAAATAGCAATATGTGATGATATAACAGAATACAGACTTTCAATAAAGGCATTTGCAAATGAATATTTTAAAATTCATAATATAGAGTATATAATTGATGATTTTAAAAATGGAACGGACTTATTAAATTCGCAAGTTAATTATGATATTCTTTTTCTCGATATAGAATTAGGTGATTCAAACGGAATCGAAATTGCTAAAAATATGCAATCAAAAGATAAGCATACAGTAATTTTAATTGTAACTTCTTATCGTCAATATTTAGATGACGCTATGGACATTAATGTCACACGCTATATTGATAAGCCAGTAACACAAGGACGCATATTTTCTGCCCTCGATAAAGCATTATCGATAATTAATGAAAGCATTATTACATTCACAACAAAAGATAATCAAATTATACGTCTTAGGTGTTCGGATATAGTCTATGCTGAAGCAAAATTCAAGAGTGTATATGTCTATACTAAAAACTCACATTACAGAATCAAGGAACCAATCAAAAAACTGCGTACTATTTTAAATTCCACTTGTTTTGCAGCTCCACACAACAGTTATATTGTTAATCTTAATTATATAACTAACTTTAAGCGCAACGAAATAATATTAGCGTTTCCGTATAGTGATATTAAAATTCCAATAGCCACAAGAAAGCAAGCTGATTTTAAAAAACATTTTTTAAATTTTATTAATGAGGATATTAAAAATGACTAAAATAATTATTGATATATTCATGTATCTGTTTGAGTTTATGTTGTTTTGGAATTATTCAAACACACTATTTGAACCAAAAAAGAATACAAAAATTAGGCTTTTTTTAATGCTTTTAAATACACTGGTTTTATGTACTATATATCAGTTCAATATTACATATTTAAATGTTATTTTAATGTTCATTACTTATTCCTTGCTTCTTTTTTCTTTATATAATGTTTCATTTAAAACAGCTATATTTCATTCTTTAATTTTTATGGTAGTTATGCTGGCATCCGAGATATTTATAATGGTGATATGTTCAATATTGTTCAATGATTTTAATGCTTTGGAGAACAACATATCAGTTTATCTTTTTTCTGCAATTACAAGTAAATTAATTTATTTTGCAATAATAATGGCAATATTAAAAGCCTTTGCTCAAAAAGAAAGCGCAGAACAAGCCAACAAATTTTTTTGGTTGCTTTTTGTAATGCCTTTAACTAGTATAATGGTATTGCTTTGTTTCAGGTATATAACCTATCAAATGAAACTTACACATTTTTTTAGTTTTTTGTGGGCGATTTCTTGTTTAGGTCTTTTATTTGCTAATATACTTGTGTTTGCAATATATGAATATTCTCTAAAAAGTACAAAAGAACTTTACGAACTAAAAACAATTAGCTATCAAGAGGAACAAGATAAAAAATATTACGAAATATTAGAACAAACAAATAAAGAAATGCATTTATTTTCGCATGATATAAAAAATCATTTGATACAAATTAGGAATCTTGAAGATATTAATGCCATTCAAGATTATGTTGATAAATTATACCCGAATATTGAACACTTTTCTCGTATAGGTATAAGTAAAAACAAAATGTTAGATTTAATAATCAGTAAGTATTCAAGACTTTGCGAGAGTAAAAATATTCAATTTGATATTGATGTGAAAACGGCAAATCTTTCTTATATTGATGATGTTGATTTGTCTACTTTGATGAATAACATATTGGATAATGCAATAGAAGCGGCAGAAAAATCCAACAGCAAATTTGTTCAGTTATATTTATTTTCTAAAAACGCTATGTATGATGGATTACTTATAAAAAACAGTTGCGATTTTGCTCCCATAAATAAAGACGGAATTTTAAATACAACTAAAAATAATAAATCATTTCATGGCTTTGGTACAAAAAGTATCAAAAATATAATAAAGAAATATGATGCAATTTATGATTGGAAATATGATGAAAAATCAAAAATATTTGAAACAAATATAGTATTTTCAAAAAAATAAGACACTCCGTTAAAATGTCTCGGTTAATTCCGGGGCATTTTTTATTTTTGCTTATTTTCTGCATTTATCTTCTATTTTTCTGCATTTATCAAAATGTATTGAAAAAAACAAGATTTTTTATATATAAAATAGATGTATTAAATTTGACGAATAGAGGTGAATTCTGATGTTTTAGTTAGACTGTTATTAAACTGAAAGCAAATCACAATGCAAACCAATATTACAGAGCACTTGCTCAAAAGAAAGGACAAACATTATGAAACATGCAAAAATCTTTTTGACTTTTTTGATAATTCTTAGTTGCTTTACAACAGGCTTTTCAATGACTGCCCTTGCAGGAAACGACAATGTTGCATTTTCATTTACTATGAAAGCAAACTCAGCAAGGAACTATACCGGAAATAGGTATAGAGAAACCACAAGAACAAACAATCCGTGGAAAGTGAATATGACCGGCAGCACCGAGGGAAATAATACACAAGCATATTACTTTTTGGCAAGCAACGGTGCGCGGAGGATACAATATTCAGACCAACATCTTGTTAAAGCTGGAAGCGGAAACCATTATTATAAAGCTTATGCCGAAGCGTCAAAGCAAGGAGTGTCATTAGGCTGCAAAAACAATAATAATGTAAACAAAAGCTATACAGTAGCAGGTTATTGGGATGAAGAAACCGGCGGAACAATATAACAATATAAAATTTACCTTGCAAAAATATCTCCTGCATACGATTTTTGTTGTGTGCAGGGGCACATAAATTTTTATGAAGGGAGGACGTAATGATTTGAAAGTTTCATATTATTTAAAAAGAATTATTAATGATAAAATCAAGCTTGGATTTATATTTCTGCTGTTTTTATTGCCGATAATGGATTTAATATCTAAACTGGTTAGTATTCACCACGGAGCAACGCCTATGACGCCGTGGTCATCAACATTTCTTTCTTTAACATCGACCTCATTTATATTTCATTCGCTCTTTTTCAACTTTCTTCCGTTATATCTGCTCATTATCAGTTGTGATGATTGTTTTGAGGACTGCACAACAAAATACCGTAATATCCTTATTTCAAAATGGGGCAAAAAGGATTATGTAATAACAAATATTACAAAATCATTTTGCATTTCCTTTTTCCTGATACTTTTTACATTGCTTTTAAATATGCTTATGTCAGAAATAATTTTCAATACGGCGACCTACAGCATATTCAGCGAAAATTTAGTTGATGAGGATAAGACGAGCCTTTTTTATATTGAGGCAACACATCCAACCGTAACAAATATAATTTACATATTTACCACGTCCTTATTGTCCGGAGCAATAGGCGCTGCCGGAGCGGCACTTGCAATGGCAATTAAAATCAGAAAAATCGTTTATCCTTTACTCTTTCTTTTATGGTTTTTGCCGGCGCACACCGACAAATCCATTATGCTCGCATTACAACCGTTTTGCGAATATGGCTTAGATACGAAAATACCCGTATTTGTCATAACTCTCGGAATTTTTGTAGTATTGACAATCGGTGCGGAGATAAAAGAGGTGCATTATGCAAAAATTTAAGCATACCGCTTCAAAGTATGCTGTGGTATCGGCATTGGCTTTGTTTATTATGATTTTTTTGTGGTTTTTTTTCAATTGGAGTTATGTAAACTTTAAGGGAGATATATTATTCAACTATTCAAACAAAGATAAGCTGACCGAATTTTTTACAGATAATTTTTATGGAACAAGGGCTTGCTGTTTAGTATTCCCTTTGCCGTTTGCTTTTGCAATTAATTATCTGCTTTACGATGAAAAAGTATTTTATATTTGCAGAATGAAAAACCGAATGCAATATATAACGCAATGTGTTTTAAATATAATTGCTTTTTCATTTATTTGTGCCTTTTTTCACGAGGCAGTCAGCATAATATGTTCTTACCGAATTTTTGGCGGCGAATTGATAAACGAACTTCACATAATAAAATATTGCTCATTAAATTTTATTACAATTTTTTTATATTTTGTCAGAGTCGGCGGGGTATTTCTTTTGATAAGATTGTTTACCAATAAAAAAATTGCGCCGTATATTTTATTTACCGTTTACGTTTTAGAATTTTATTTGTCTAATTTTTTTGGTTGGCTGCCGGTTAATGACGCAAATATTATCGAAAATCTGATTTTTGAAAATAATATGTCAGCTGTTATTTTCGCTATAATCAGAGAGATAAGTTTTGCGATAATAATTATAATTTTTTCGTATTTCAAATTTCAAAAAAAGGACATCTTGAACAATGAAAAGAAATAAAGCAGTCGGTTTATTTTTAATGATTATAATCATATTCCAAGCACTTTATTTTTTAAATGACGAGAGCTTGCATTTATATTCCTTTGCTGTCGGTATCAATAGGGAAAGCAAAGACGCTATGGACATAATTACAATGGCTGTTTTTCTCGTTCCGGTGTTTTTTATGCACTTTTATTTCAGCGAAACTCTGTATAATTTGACTCACGGCTACGGAAAGCTTTACATTATAAGGCAATATTCAAAAACGAAATTAATCATTAAGCAAATCGTCAAAATTTTTCTGTCGGTATTGGTTATTACCGCATTTCAAATTATCACGTCATTTATATTCAGCGCAAGCTTGAAATCTGTTCAGGCAGGCAATATGATACGCTGTGTTTCGATATACATAATATGTATTTTCACTATGCAAATGCTCCAGATGATGCTTGAATACTTTTTAAAACCGGAGCAGGCGGCAATTATATGCTGTGCTTATGCTTTAGTTTCATATAGCGTAGGATATTTTCTTGCAGACAGTATTATTGTACGAGTATTATTCTTTCCTTGTCTGATGTTTGGCGCAGTGAACGGTGCATTAACAAGCGAAACATATTATATAAAATCATTTGCTGTTTTATTATTAATATGTTTATGCCTTATCGTCGGTAATATATATAAATTCAAAAAAACAGATATATTTTAGGAGGAAAAACAATGATTACTTTAAAAAATGTGAGCAAAACATTGGGAAAACATCTTGTGCTTGATAATATTAATTATACATTTGAAAACGGTATGGTATATGGCCTTTGCGGTCACAACGGCTCAGGAAAGACGATGCTTTTGAGGGCTATTGCTGGCCTTATTGTTCCTGACGATGGTGAGATTATAATTGACGGCAAAAAGCTTCACAATGACATTTCATTTCCGCCGAATGCGGGTATCGTCATAGAAAGTATGGAGCTTCTGCCTAAATACAATGCTTTTGACAATTTACGTTTGCTTGCAGACATTAAGAAAATTGCGAGTGACGAAGATATAAGAAACAGCTTAGAGCGTGTCGGTCTTAATTCGGACTTGAAAGTAAAAAAGTTTTCTCTCGGCATGAAACAAAGGTTGAATGTTGCGCAGGCAATTTTTGAAAAACAGAATATAATTTTGCTCGACGAGCCGACAAATGCGCTTGATAATGACGGCGTTCAGCTTATTTACAGTATCATTAAAGAGGAAAAACAGCGTGGTGCTACAGTTATTGTTGCCACGCATCACAAAGAGGACTTGGATGAACTCTGCGACACAATTTTAACAGTATCGGAGGGGAGATTAATTGAATAGTAAATTATTAAAAAAGAAATCGGCACTCATTTTTTCAGCCGTTTTTGCTATATTGATTGTTGGCTGTGTTTTTTTGAATGCCTTTTTGGTCAAACCCGCAATCGCAAAAAGCGGTAATGATATTGATTCATCAGCCACAGACGAGGTCACTGAGGATGAACCCGAAATCGAGAGAAAAAAGACAGACGACGGTTTTATATATTACATTTTAACAGATGATAATAAAAACGTTTATGTAACAATTAACTCCTATGACGGCGATGAGAAAAATGTACTTATTCCAAGCAGTATTGAAAATTATCCTGTAAAAGAAATTGGCAGCAACTGTTTTTCAAATATCAATAAAGTGGAGTCAATTACAGTACCTGACTCTGTTGTAGCAATAGGCGATTTTGCATTTTTCGGCTGCCCAAATCTTACAAAAGTTGTTATTCCGAGCAGTGTTAAAAAAATCGGTGCTGCCATAAATTCCGGCTCACATTTCACGATATACGGCGAGTCCGGTTCTTATGCTGAGGAGTATACGCTCCATCCCGAAAAGCACACCTGCACAGACCCTATTGCTTTTAAGGCTATCAATTCTAAAGATTAAATTGCAACCAAACATATATATTTGGTTAGAATTATGTTAATTTAAAATAAATTATATAGATATTCGTATGGGAAAACGGACATATGAAGATGTATCAAAATATGTTGAATCGCAAAGTCAGCATAAATGCAAGGTTTTGAGTGCCAAACCCGAACAGCAATTTGATGATCTCGGTTTAGACATAACAGTTTGGAATGTAAAAACCGATACTGACGGAGCGTGGTGGGTTGTAGAGGGAGACACAGTTCCTATGAATTTGTATCCGCAAGGTGCATACTATTTTGGAACAGACGAAGTCTACTCATTTCATATGGGATTAATGGAACGGATGCAGGCATCGAAAGAGCAATACAATCCTGATGACTATATTGAAGCGGCTTCATTAGGTACTGAGATTGCTCCTCAACTTTTACGTAAACTAAGAAGCATTGCCGCCCAAATTGATTTGGCAACAGAAATAGAAGTTTTTCAATCAATTGGTGTTCAAAGCAGAGAAATACTAATTGAACTTGGAAATTATATTTATGATTCGCATATGGCAGGTAATCAAGAGCAACCACAAGCTTCCAATTTTAAGAAAAAAGCCGAACTGACTATCCAATTCTATTTAAATGAATCTGATAACGCAGATTATCGCAGCATGATCAAAAAATTAACTGAGGCAACATGGGACTACGCAAATAAAATAACCCATTCGAGTAGTGCAACATATTATGAAGCATCTACTTGTGTATCCCTATGTATTTCTCTTGTTTGTGTCTATGAAAATGTTCGGAACGATATATTCATATGACGAAAATATAGCTGCAAAGGTTGGCTTTATTTCATATTGCTTTGGGTCAAAATTCTGGGAAATAGTTATTCCACTGAAACGGTTAAGGTTGTTTTGCAGTATGGCGCTGATGAAATCGGTTATAACAATATCGTAATCTTTGTAGCAAAAAGCAATTACCGTTCTCAAAATGTTTTGTCCCGTTTAGGCGTATGGTTGAACCATCAGCGAATCGGAAAATTTCATGTAATTCATCCAAAGAATTTAATCGTAAAAAATGATGTTATTTATTTGCCGTCATATATGACATTTTGTTTGTAAAACTAAACGAAGAACACTTTTATATTCTTCGTCATCAAATGATGCACTACCCTACTGTAAAAGATAATGTGGATTTAGAGTTTCTTTCGACACCTCATTGTAAGATTCGCAATTCCTCATACGAATTTGCTGTGTTAAGCAAAAATAAAATTCTGAGAGATTTTTGAGAGATTCTAAGAGACAGCAAATTTCAAAATTCCAAAGTCATTTTAGTGCGATTTAGGGCATTTATGACTGAGACTTTTGAGAGACATCGCTCAAATCAAAATCGTAACATGAATTGAAATGAGCAAAAAATTTGAGAGACATTTCAAAAAATAAAGAGGGCTTAAAGAAATAAAACTTTAAACCCTCACTTTAAGTTTGCTCTTTTATATTGTTTATCCATCAAAAATGCAAAGGTAGCCATCAAAAAACTAAAGCGTTCTGTAATATGCTGTACCTTTGTTTGTTATGTGTTATATTTGTCTCTTATATTATCGGTTTTATTAACTATACTTATAGACATTATTAATAATTTTAGGCGTCCCTTTATCTCCCTCCAAGTATGCCTTTACTAACTTTTTATCTGCTCGGTCTTTTGTTGGATCTAATTTTGATAGAATTGAGTGTCCATTTTCCTTTGATACAAACCAAATTTCATCTTTTCTTAATATTTTAAAATCAAGGAGTAAAGACTCTTGGGTTGAAATTATCAATTGACAGTTTTTGGTTTTTACTTTTTCAAGGAAAGCATTAATGAAATTATATGTAAGTAATGGATGTAGACATCTATCTATCTCATCAACAATATATACAATATCATCATCTTCTTGAAAAAGTATTTCTAGAAGTTTAAATATTTTCTTTGTACCATCTGATTCTTCATACATATGAAATGGAACATTAGTATTTTCATGATAGAACTGAATTGTTTCAAATTGAACTTGTTCATCTAAATACTTTGCAACAAAGAAATCATCATTTAGTCCAAAAAGCACTCTATTGCTTTCTATATCATCACCATTAAGTAAATCTTTTTCAATTCTGGAAATCAAATCATCAAATACTTCTTTAGGCAATCTTCCGGCAATTCTATCTTTTGGGCATTCAATAAAATCGTAATTAGAAATTGACAAATCAAAATCTTTAAAAAATCGTAATATATCGTCAGTGTTTTTTTCTTGCATGAAATATGCATAGTCAGTTACAGCACTATCAGGTAATTTAACTTTTAGATTATAGTTGAACCAATTATATACATCTTGCAATATAACCGCTTCTTCATAATCAGTAAAAATGTTATTATATTTGCTTATACTTTTAATAAATAATTCGTTCTCTGATGAAAAAATAGCTTCTGCAAATAATCGCAATTTTGTTTTCAAATCATTATTTTTAAAATGGTCACCAAGAGTAAATGAATGATCAGCGCTTGAATATCGATATATCAGTTTGTCACTTTTTGTTCCATTGTATATTAACCATTCTGATTCAATATGGTTTTGCGTTAACACTAACTCGAAACCATAAGTGTATACTTTTTTATTAATAAAGAATTTATATTCAAATTTACTCGGAAGCTCTTTACAACTAGGATTTAATTTATAATATTTTTGAATAGTTGCTCTATTGTTTCCCCGAACGATATAGTTTTTTGAAAATGCGATTGATTTAATAAAATTTGATTTACCAGAACCATTTGCTCCAAATAATGAACCGAATTTTAGAATCTTGTTATAGTTATCTCGGTAGGTTCTATCATTAAAGCTCCTACCTTTTCCTGCATTCATAATAAATTGTTGTTCATTTTCAAAGGATAAGAAGTTCTTTACTTTAAATTCCAATAACATTACAAACACACCTCCATGACGTCTATTATAGCCAAAATACGATAAAAGTCAATAATAAACGCTACATTGTTACTGTTTCGACACAATATTTCTTTTATTTTTCGTTTTTTTCGTATTTTGACGGAATTTTCTGTTGACATTTGAAATGATTTGTTTATAATATATGTATAAGCAATCTAATGCTTATACAAAAAAAGAGCGAACAAAAGTTCACTCAAAATAGGAATACGCCAGCTGAGCCAACGCATACCAAGCAACACTGATATGTTATCACAATTATTTCATAAAGTCAATTTAAATTTTGTGCTACTGGCGAGAAGGGAGACTGATTTATGTTTAATAGAGTATCTGTTACTCAGGAATCTGATACCGGTAGAAACGAACGATTTCGAGACAATTTAACTGGTGAAACTATGACTCGTGCTAAATTTGTGAGAGAGATTAACCGAGGTACATATGATAATTATTATGTTAGAGAAATCAACGGAATACCTACACCGTGTAGCAAGCCTGATAGTAATCAAAAGAACAACTTAGGTCAAGACAATCCCCTCATATATGAGGGGGATATTTTAGGAGAATATTTTTATGAATATTTCAAATTTTTTAAATGGCAAAAACAATCCGTCGCATAATGAGTTGGATTTTATAAATACTAATACTAAATGTGACACAACATTGTTTATTGACCCAGTACTAATCGAATTAGGTAATACTGATTTTTGCGAAAAAGCCAAAAAAGTAACAAAGGATTATTTTGATAAACTATTTGATGTATATTACGACGACATCAAAGACAATCAAAAAAGATATTTGTTAAAATATGCACAAGAAATCAATTCAACGCATTTAGGTTATGCATCTAAAAATGGCAAGGGAAATACAGAGGATGGACTGTTGGAAATATTTGAAGGAATAGAGGAATATGTTAACACTATAAAAATGACACATCCTCTTGACGTAGTATTATGTGTTCCTAATTTTGCAGAAGATGGTATGTCGGATTTGTTAACAAATGTTTTGTACAAGGAACTTAGCGACTTTACGATTGCTCAATGCAAAAAATATGGTTATCCTTTAACTGATAATACAGAGGAAAGGTACTATTGGAATGCAGATTCTCATAGCTGGAGCAAGTATCAAGGTAGCTCGATGATAATTGATGGCAAAACATTTTTGTTAGTTCCTAAAGAAATAGTACAAACGCATTATCGATTCACTTGTGATAATTATTTACGTAGCGTAATTATCGAAAATATCTGCGAGTATAGAGCGGTTATATCTAGAAATGGTGACAAGACAAGACCTCCAAAAGGTAATGTTAGAGAGGAACTTTTGAAGAAAAATGGAACCATTTATCAAACAGTTATCAATTATACAAAAGATGATGATAGTTTATTGAAACAATATCATAGTATTGTTTCACAAAAGTATCAATCTCTTAAAATGAATGATGAAGAAATAAACCTTACAGTATATGGAAAAAATTATTACAATTCTTAGTTATTATTTTTGATTGCAAAGTGCTGACTTGACAACTTTGTTGCAAAGAGTTATAACATACAGCACAGAAAATTGATAAAATGACAGGAATTATATATGCACGATATTCAAGTGATAATCAGCCTGAAGAAAGTATTGAAGGTCAGTTAAGAGAGTGTACGGAATATGCCAAAAGAAATGATATAACGATAATTGATACATATATTGACAGAGCGTTCTCCGCTACTACCGACAAGCGTCCTGCGTTTCAGAAAATGATTAAGGATTCTGCAAAGAATATGTTTGATGTTATCATTGTTTGTAAGCTGGATAGGTTTGCCCGTAACCGTTATGACTCTGCTCATTACAAGGCACAGCTTCGCAAAAACGGTGTTAAGGTCATATCCGCAAACGAAAACATAAGTAAAGGCTCCGAGGGTATCATTTTTGAATCCGTACTTGAGGGTATGGCTGAATACTATTCAGCAGACTTGTCAGAGAAGGTTATTCGTGGTTTAACAGAAAATGCTATGAAATGCAAGTTTAACGGTGGTCCGATTACTTTCAGATTCAATTTTGAACTCGCTGCCACAAGGCTGGAAGTTTTACTTTCAGCCTATTTTTACTGCTTTTTACGGCGGTATTCGGGCATTTTTTCTTTGCCTCAAAATATCGTGAGAGCGTTTGAGAGATTCTAAGAGACGGCAAATTTCAAAATTCCAAAGTCATTTTAGTGCGATTTAGGGCATTTATGACTGAGACTTTTGAGAGACATCGCTCGAATCAAAATCGTAACACGAATTGAAATTAGCAAAAAATTTGAGAGATATTTCAAGAAAAAAGAGGGTTTAAAGTAATAAAACTTTAAACCCTCACTTTAAGTTTGCCCTTTTATATTGTTTATCCATCAAAAATGCAAAGGTAGTCATCAGTAAGATTCTTTTTTCATATTTAAACCTCTTTAATACCATTTATTTACCCAACCTTTATCATCGGTGAATGATTGGGTAGTGGGTTTTGTATTTGATGTGCTTTGAGCTTTTTTTGTAGTTGTTTCATTGTTTTTTGAAGTGGCTTCTAATGTTTCTGTGTTATTATTATTTTTAGAGATTTCTGATTCAAATGAAGTTATATTATCCGATTCTCTTTTAGAAGAATGGTTTTGAATATTTGAAGATGATTCTTTTTGAGTAACAGATTCTGTAATATTCGAATGCTTTTTTGTTGTGTTACCCTTATCACTTGTTGATGGCTCTTGATTTTTTGTGTACATGCCACCGTATTTATTTGTAACAGCAGCAGAATTATTACTACTGCTGTTATTTGTGCAAGCAATAAAAGAGAAAAGCACAACTAAAATTGATATTATAATTAGTATGCACTTCTTCATATTACCAACCATCAGAACCATCTATTATATTATCATTTTTGCCAATATCGGTTGAACTTGTTGTGATAACATTCGTAGATGAAAACTCCTGAATTTCGGTATTTGGTTTAGTGTATATTTCTTTCATTATTAAGCCTCCAATAATTTATTAACTGCGTTTTTGGTGTTTTGATCTATTTCATCGTCGGCGAGGACAAGATTTGCAACCTCGCCGAAAGAGCCTTTTAATGTGTTTGAATAGAAATACATTCCGTCTATACAAACATATGCTCGTGCGGTAATTTCTCTGTTATAATACTGCTTTGGTATATTGGAAATAACCAGATTAAACGATGTTGTGCCGTCATTTTCAATTCTGTTAGGAGCCAATGCTTTCTTAACGGTTGTACCATTTACTGCTTCAATAGATAAATCTTTAATTCCTTTTTGACTGTATATAAATCCGTATTCAATATTTGAAGCCAAATTTTCAATTTCGGATATTTCGCTCCAGTCAAAACCAAATCTTAATCCTGCAACCGTGGTGCAAATTGATCGCCCTTTAGCATTAACATTTATTGCATCTTTTTGATCACTTTCTCTTTTGTCACTTGCAATAAATTTTATGTCATTTTCTTTAGCATATGTTTCTGCATAAGAACCGCTGGGAGCAATAATTGTTGCCTGTGTTGCTGGGTAAAGTTCATTTTCTTCAAATTTATCTGACAAGTACAACTTGAAATCCACTTCTGTAGGTAAGCCGCCGATATACTCAATACTAGGTAAATAAACCCATTCCAAATTGCCGCAACATAGAAGAAAGCCTCGTTCACTTGTTACTGCCTTAGGAGCATAAATGAATTTTAAACTCATTGTTTTACTGTTTTCTTCTTCACTTGAAGGGAAAATTGCCGGAAGATTTACAGCATTAGGAAGATAAAGTTCTTCTAAAGAAAAACAATCGGTAAATATGTTTTGATAATCAGCGTTATAGCTTTCAACAAAATTAGGCATATTGATATGCTTAAGTTCTTTGCATTGATAAAATGTACGTGAACCAAAATTCTTAACATTAGGAATATCAATATATTCAGCGTGACAACTGTCAAATGTGCTGCCTTCAAGCTTTTCGGGTAAAGGTAATTCTATGTTTTTAAAATATGAACCTTTAAATGCACCTGATTCGACTTCTTGAATATTTCGTAAATCATATTCGCCTTCTTTTACAAATTCGGTAAGTTTAACACAATTATTAAATGCACCGTTTGCTAACTTTTCTATTTCAGGTGCGTATAAATGTTCAAGTGCATAGCAATTGCTGAAAGCGCCGCTTGCCCAATATATTAAAGGTAAGTCGGCAGATATAAGCGGTGTATTCGCAAATGTGTCTTGAAAGTTATAAACATTTGGAAAATATGCATGTTTGAATCCTGTTGCCTCAAATGCACTCGGATATAATTCTTCAACTGTTTCATTAAAGTTGACTGTTTCAAGCTTTTTACAGTTCTCAAACGCCGATGTGTTTACAACCGAAACATTAGGCATATCTACATTTGTTAATGATGTGTCAGAATAAAAACAAAATGTGCCTATTTTTGTTACTCCTTCGGCAGTAATTGAGGTGAGCTTTGCACATTTATTAAAAGCATTTTTACCGAGTGTTTTTACTGTTTTCGGCAATTGAATCACTTTTATATCGCTAGTTGCAAATGCGTTATTTGCAACTGATACAGGAGTTATTCCGTTAATTGTATCGGGAACTATAAAACTTGTCTTTTCACCTGAATAGCTGCTCACAACACCTGCTGCCGTGATTTCAAAATCACTTTCGTCTGCTTTGTATATGACAGAGTAATTGAGGGGAATATATTTACTTTTACCGGTTTCGTTTATTGCAACAGCAACAAATGATTTGCTGTCATCAATTGTCATTGTGCCTTCAAATACTTCTCCGTTAGTCAAAGTCGGGATAGTATTATCGGTAGTGTATTTTATTGTATATCCGTTTTCTGCATTTGCCGTAAGATTGATAACTTCATTATATGCACCGCTTTTTTGGCTGAATGTCGGCGCAGGTGCAAGCATTTCTTCATAAATTGCAGAATAATTTAAAATTCCTGCACCGCACCATTCGGCTCCTGAATTTGAAACAATTGGAAAAGCAGCATCTTTAATTTTGTCTTCAACTTCTTTAGATGTAAGTGTGTTGTCAAGCATCAAAACCGTAGCTGCTGCGGCAGTTACAAACGGTGATGAAAATGATGTTCCACTGTGACTGTTTGTATATCCGCCTCCTAAATTTGTTGTGTAAATGTTATCGCCCGGAGCTGCAATGTCAACTACGGAACCGAAATTAGAGTAATAACTTTTTTCATTTTTCGAGGTTGATGCCGAAACCGTTATTACATTATTTATATTTGAAGGAGAGTAGTTACCTGCGTCGCTTGATTCATTGCCTGCCGCAACAACTACGGTGCATCCCTTTCCAATAAGGCTTTCTATAAGACTGCGAAGAGTTTTTTCAAACGGGTCAAGCTTATCGTATTCGCCGCCTAATGAAAGGTTGATAACATCAGGAGCGTCAGTTTCTGAAAGTATATGATTAACGGCAGCAATAATTTGTGAAGTGGCACATTTACCGTCACTGTTGAGCACTTTATATGGTTTTATTTTTACATTTTCGGTAGTGTTTTGCATAACAATACCTGCAACCATAGTTCCGTGTCCTTGATCGTCCATACTGTCATTGGTTTTGCCGCTTGATGAAAAATTCAAATTTGTATCAACAATTCTGTTCTTCAAATCTTTATGCGTATAATCGACACCTGTATCAATAATTCCGACTGTTACCTCCGACAGCTTTCTGTCGGAGGCTTTTATTGCATTTAAGGTTTCAACTGATTCAATTCTGTCATTACCCCAAGTTTTCGATGTAGCTTGTGTCGAATTTACATCAGCACATGAGAGAACCGAATCATATTCAGCGTTAAATCCGTCTGAATTTATACGCTCCTTTGCGTTTTTTGCAAGTTCATCGGTTTCGTATTGAAGAATTGTATATCCAAGACCGATTGCTTTATCGACAGCACCGTAATCATCTGCAACATTACCGGATGATACTATAAGTCTGTCTTTGATTATTTTTTGGTCACTTTCAGAATCGGAAATGTAATCTTCATCTGAATCATATATATCTATTATCTCATTTAACGAGTCGGAAAAATACCCGATACTGTATTTATTGACTTGTGCCGCTATTACGCTTTGACACGGAGCAAATACAGATATACTCAGCATTATTGACAGGATTAAACATAACTGTTTTTTCATAGTATCACCCTTAAAAATTTTTGCTCTTCAATTTATTCGGAGAGTCATATTGGCAAGTTATAGTATATATTTTTTTGTAGAAAAATATATAGAAATTGCAATAGTGGTGTGTTTTACAGCCATTTTTGGTTGAATGCTATAAAATATCTTTAAATGTAATTGTTGAAAACGCATAAAAAAAGACCACAATCAGTTTTAGTTAGATTGTGGTCTTTTTTGCATTTTAAAATAATTTAGTGCTTGAAAATAATTGTTGTTATAAATAAGTTTTTATCGTCTTCATACAGCCATTCATATTCAGCATTATTCTTTTTTGCATATTTTTCTATGATTCTTGTACCAAAACCATGCTCTGCTTTGGATTTCTTTGTTGTTAATAATTTGTGTGCTTTATCAATCGGAGGAGTATCACAACTGTTGGATACTTTTAAAATGTCAAAATTATTAACACGAATAAGCGAAAAATCTATAACCTTTTCCCGACTTTGCTTGGCTGATTCAAAGGCATTGTCCATTAAATTATTAATTATCATCGAGAGATCAGAATCGGGGACATAATCGAGATTAGCTGTTCTGACTTCAATATTAAGCTTAATATTATTGTTATTGCATAATGCACTGTATTTGCTCAGCAATAAATCAAGAAGTTTGTTATTTGTTAATTGAACGATATCATATTTTTGAATGTCACCTATAACGCCTTTAATATATGAATCTATTTCATCTATATTATCTATATTTGCTATTGTTAAAAAATGATTTTTTGTATCATGAAAAAGCATACGCATTTCATTGTTTTGATGCTTTAAAACTTCTATGTAATCATTGTTAATTTCAAGCAATTTATTTTCTGTTTGCAATTCATTTAGATATGCATCACTTTTAGCTAATCTTTGATAGTAAATAAAAACATAAATACAAGCAATAATCATTATTACATTTAAAATTATAAAGCTGATGTTGTACCTGTTATCATAATTATTAACAAAAGACATTCTTAAAAACAAAACAGAAATAGCAATGGAAATGAATGGGAATATAAACAAAGGTATAAATCTTGTTGAATTATTACTTTTAAATTTCAGTTTATTGATGATAAAAGCAATAAATTGAGTGACTGCAAAATATATTATCTTACTTATAATTGTCAATATATAAAAGGTTGCCAGGTTTGTTTTGTACGCATTTGTGGGAAATTTCATTACATAAGATGAAAAAAAGAGTGCTATCATTTCTGCACCAAACATAACTGCATCCAAAAGAATAGAATAAATTACAGCTTCTTTAATTTTTATTTTAAAGCATATTATAAAAAACAGCAGATTTAGTATAAAAAACACAACAAGATTTAATATTTCGTTATTTACAAATTTTAAAATCAAAGCACCTGCTAAGAAAATGAAAAATCCTATAAACAGAATATTGATTGTTTTGCTTCGTTTTTTATCATAATTATATGAAATGAATATAAATGCTATAATCATTTCAAATGTATAAAGAAAAATATCAAATATCAGTTTCATATTACATACCTGTCATATACCTAATAAAAGCCTTATGCACAGAAGATTGGTAATTCCTTGAAATAGGAATATTGTACTTGCCATCAAGCTGCAAGGTGTTATTTTCATATTTAGTTATATATTCCATATTTATTATGTAGCTTTTATGAGTTTTAACAAAGAGTGAGCTTATTAAATGCTCTTCCCAAAAAACAATTTTGTTAGAAGATATATATGTTTTTTCTTCTGTAACAATCTTTGTTTTTCTATGACCAATAGGTTCAATTTCGACATATATAATATCGTTTGCGTTTATTCTAACGGATGCATTATCTTCTTTTAAAAAGAATTTTATTGTAGTATTATCAATTCTTTTAAGGGCATTGTCAAGTCCGTCATAAAATCTTTTTGAATCAATTGGTTTTTCAAAAAATCTTGCAGCATTAAGATTTAACGCTTCATCAAGGTATTTTTTATGAGAGGTTATATACATTAAAACGATGTGACGGTTTTTTTCTCTGAGTATTTTGCCTAATTCAATTCCGTTACAACCCGGCATTTCCACGTCAAGGATTGCAATATTGAATCTTTCGTCACTTTCAAGCACGGCTTGCCCGTCGTTAAATGTGGAAATATCGAGAGAAAGATTTTTGCTCAAAGCGTACTCATCAAGCAAATTCTTAACCTCATCAACTATATTCAAATTATCATCACAAATAGCAATTTTCATCTTATCACCATAAATTATCGTTATTATGCTTACAATAATAATTTTAGCATTATTTTATTTTTCAGTCAAATATTTAACTTCTTTGCTGTGAATTTTAATGAGCAAATTCAATTTACGGAATGTTCACAGGGTCTGTTTTTTATAATTTTTTACACATCAATTCGTTGCTGTTGGACTTTCAACTTGTTGGGATTTGGTTACTGCATACTGTGCCATTCTCATTCGGTTCTGCTCGAATACTTCATCTACCATATGCGTGTAGATTTTTGCGGTTACCGATATGTCAGAGTGTCCCATCCACTCTTTTGCCACATTGATTGGCACTCCGGCTGCTTGACAGTCGGTGCAGAAAGTGTGGCGAAGTAGGTATGGCTCGAAATCAGGCGCTATGATTGAGTTCTTTACTTGATTGCGATATAGGTGAGCTCCATTTGCTAAGTCCATTTCTTTTACAAAGTTTTTCCAGCTTTGATAGAAGGCATTGTCATCCATTCGTGTGTGCTTTTCGTACTTTACGAATACATATTCGTTGTTGAGTTCTTTTGCTTTATGTTTCTTTAATGCATCTAAAAGCACAGGCGGAATTGGTATCTTTCTTCCTGTTCCTGCTTCCGTTTTGGATTTTCCGACTGTTAGAATTGCGTTTTCAAAATCTATCCAATCCCACTTCATTCTTCGGATTTCTATCGGTCGAAGTCCGCAGCATAACATTGTAAGCACCATTGTTCCGGCATAGTGTTTTGGTATGGTTTCAAGTATCATTCTGCGTTCGTCATCAGTGATTGGTCTGTGCTTGTTTTCGTACACAGTCGGCAGGACAATGTCTTTTGCCACATTGGTTTTGATGAGTTCCTGCTTTTCAGCCTTTGTAAGTATACGCCTTAACACCATGCGCACCTTTGATGCAAATGCCTTACTCCATCCTTCATATTCGTTTATGAATCTTTGGCAGTCATCCTCAGTTAAGTTGCATAACTTTATCGAACCGAGGTGTTCAATGATGTGGTTGTAGACAATGTTTTTATACATGTATTTGTTTTTCTTCGTGCAGTTCGCTTTCTCAATGTTAAGGTGATACCAGTTGTCAGCATAGTCTTTTAATTTCATTTCGGAGAAGACACCGCCACTCTTTTTCTTTTCTTGGAGTTGATAATACTCCTTGACCATGTCATCAAGTTTCTTTCGACAATTCTTTTCACTTGTCTTTGATCGAGCAGTCAACACATCGTATTTGCCATCTTCATTTTTAATTCTTTTTGTCATTCGGTAGCCGATTTGGTTACCGTTTTTGTCGTATAATTCGTACATAATTTACCTCCGTATAGTAATTCTTTTGCCATTTGGCAACACCAACACTACCACACAGTTTTGCAAATAGCCAGACCAATACCTGACAAAAAAGAGACACATTTTTTGTGAGATTTTGACCTGTATGCCGAGTTGGAATTATATATTTCATCAGGAATTGTAGAGATAATTCAGTACATCTTTGATGAAATATAACTTAACTCTGCTGTCACAGGCTGCAGGAATGTTCTCGCAGAGCGCTGCAACCTTGTCTTTGCATAACCCGGTAATGATTCCGATTTCTTTTTTGTTGAACATATATTGTCCTTTTTCACGGCAAATAAAGCTCGCCATTTGCTCAATTTCCGCTTTAGTTTTGTTCATCATACGCACTCCTTTCCGTGAATACTCAAAAACCTTGATTTTCTGCGAAAAACAGCCCTAACTGCATACGAATTTGGAATCATACGCAAAAGTATTACGAATCGAAAAGCCGACAGGCTTTGCCGGACGGCGTTTTCGGGCATTTCAATGCCCGAAAATCATACCCCTTTATCCTGCTTTAAAATCGACGGCTTGAAATCCGCCTAAAAATCGATCCAAAAGCCGCAGATTTTCATTAAAAAATCATCGTTTTTTCATTCACTTTTTTCATTCCGGGCTTTTATATTGTTTATGCATCAAAAATGCAAAAGTAGAAAGCAAAATCAAATCAACCGATGCACAGTATAAATATTTGAATTTTTTTTACCATTGACCGAGCAGTGTTCAACATCAATCAAGCATTGATCCTCAAGAGATTTTATCGCTCGTCTTACACTTTCGTAACTCATATTGCATTGCTCAGCCATTCTTCTTATTGACCAATAACTTTTTCCTTTTTTATCTTTTTTGGAAGCCAAAAAACAATAGACCATAAAGTCACGACTGTTCAATTTATATTTTTCAAAAAAGTCATTTGGCATAATCCAAAATCTTCCGCTTGGAATTTTTTGATATAACATTTTTCATTCCCCTTTCTAAAAATAAAAATAAAAAACCTATACGCATCTCAAAATAAAAATGCATATAGGTTCATCATAGTTTTATTGAATTTTCTCTCCGTTTTCATATTAGCAAATTCATAATTTTCTGTCAAGACCCCTTGCAGATGAAAAAATAACTTGAATTCAAATTCAAACAGAGTTAACATCACCACAACCTAAAACGAAAGGTGGTGAGGATATGAGAGAGATGACCGAACTTAAAATGGTATATGAGCTTGTGATTTCGAGAGCTAACCCTCTTGTCAAACCGACCATATGCACCTCCGGGTGATTGTAGTGAAGGTATTTCACCATCGGTCAATGCTGCGATCTTGAATGCCGTTAAACAAGAACTTGATAAACATGAAACAGAACTCAAAACTCAAAGTACATTTGCTCATTTGCGAGATGATGTTATCACAGAAAAATAACTGTTAATAAAAATAAGGACTTAATTAAAAGCCCTTATCTCATTAACAAAATAATTATATGAATTTATATTTTATTGTTTTAATATCTCAATATATTATTTAATATGCTCTGCCATTATAGGACCTATCTCCATAAAATCTAATAGGTGTTGATGCTGAACCATCTGAATTGTTAGGTACTTGATCGGCAGCCCAAACAGCAGCGTCTCGCACATTATTGGAATGATTTCGATTTGTTGTCTCAGGCCAAAAATATCGACAAAAATCATATGATTTATCTGTATAAACAGAAGTTGTCCATCCAAAAAATGCTCTTTTGGAATAACTACTATTGATTTTAAAAGCATTTGGCCAATTGGAATTAGCTGCTGTTGAACAAGCATCTAAAAATACAAAATGCCAATTTCCTTTCACTTGATTAGTAGTAAGGATTGTTTGACTATTAGTAGCAAGTGTTGTTGTAGAACCATGACAATCAATATATAGACCGTATGCTTTTGTATCGTTTTGCACAAATGAAAGGACCGGATTACTTTTAAAAGTATTGTTAATACCAACAGAACTTGAAGAATATCCAAGTTTTTTTAGATATGTATTTGCTAAGTTTCTACTTTCAGTAGAATATTTAAATCCGCTATATGCATAAGCTCTTGCATTATTAGTAGCTTTAATAATATCACCACCAATATTTTCTCCTGTTTTTGTATCAATATATACTTTATAAATATCGTCAATCATTATATCATATACAAGTCTAACCATTTTTACATCTTCATAAATCTTATTGGTATCTTTCCAGAAAAAATTTGGTTTAACATATCCTATTTGACAAGATGTAACTTTAGAAAAGTTATCTTTTGTTTTTAATGCAATATTTTTAGCTGTAGTTTCAGAGATGTTTATCTCGTTAGTGTCAAATTCATCATCAAATCTATTAATGGTAACGATTTCACCTGTTAATCCATCAACTCTTATAGTTAATGAATCGTATGGGTTTATAATATTGTCATATCCCATTTTACTCCAACAGTATTTTATGTCACCATTATCTTCAATTATTTCTAATTCGTAACTGTCATCAATATTATATTCATTCTTTAATGTTTCTATTGTTGCATTATTTTTACTTGATATATCATATATCTTGATTTTTAATAACTGTTTGACTATTTGCACCATTTCTGTCAAAATTAGAGTAAGCTACCATTTCCATACTATCGTTAAAACTTACTACTGCGCCATTGTCAAATTTTGATTCATATGTTATATCAGAATTATATGAATAATTAACTTTGTTGAAACTATCAACATCATCAGAAGAAAGATTCATTGACTCAATAACTCTATTATTATCAATGTCTAATATGTATTCTTCTGTTAAAGGTATCTCCGTAGTTAATTTACTGACAATATCATTATTAGTTGTCTTTAATTCACCCGATGATGATAAACTGTCATATAAACTTGTGTGAATGTTAAGATTTTCTTCAGCAGTTGCCGAAATGGGAATTGCTGATATTAACATCATAATAGAAAAAAATAATGCTAAAGATTTTTTAATAGTTTTCATTTGCATTCCTCAAAATTTCATATAACTATTTTGTAATTAATTGCGTTTATAATGTAAATACATAACCATACTAAAAGTTTCACTATACATATAAAAAAATTGCAACTTTTTTCAGTCACTATGTGTTTCATTTATAGGAGGTGATGAATTATATGTCCATAATTGAATTTGACAAACAGCGTTTTGATGATTTATATCAAAAGTATGCCGGTATGATTTTTAGAACAGCATACAATTTTCTTTTGAATAAAGATGATGCTGAGGACATTGTTCAAGAGGTGTTTATTAGGTATTTTATTTCTAATAAAACATTCAACGATGACAATCATGAAAAAGCTTGGATTCTTACAGTAACAGCAAATTTGAGTAAAAATGTTCTTCGTTCAAAATCACGTCAAAATTTGGAATTAGATGATACAATTAAAATTGTGGATAATAAATTTGAAAAAGCAATAACTAATCATTTAGATTTAGAAGAAGCTATGAAAAAATTAACCGCAAATCAAAGACTTGTAATTTATCTGTTTTATTATGAACAAATTCCAATAAAAAATATAGCAAAAATAATGAAAAGCAATGAGAATACCATAAAGTCTCATTTGTTACGAGCGAAAAGGTAAAATGAAAACTTATCTTGAAAAGGAGTAGTATATTATGAATTATACCGAATATAATAATCAATTAAAATTACCGGATGATTTGTATAAAAAAACATTAGCCGGTGTTAAATCAGAAATTTCAAAACATAATCAAATTCAAAGAAAAAAGAAAGTTGCTTATTTATCATTTGCTGCTTGTTTTATGATACTTGTAACCTCAATATCAACAGTTAAATATTTAAATAATAATTCTTCTGATACTTTTGAAACTACACATAATTCATCAACAAATAATAAGGGCTTTTCTACTGATAATAGGACTATAAAAATCAAAACAGAAGACACTAAATATCCGCAAAAAATTATTATTGATAATAAGATTTATTCGCAGTATTATTTTGGAGATGCGAAAGCGGATAAGAATAATAATATTGAATTAAAGCAATCAGAAATAGGCGATTTAGTATGTAAGCTTGATTATTTTAATCTTACTAATGACTTGTCAAATTATGTACCGATGACTGTTGAAGAAGCTAAAAACAATAAATTTTATAAAGCGTTGGTTTATAAATATGCCAAAAGTGATAATTTAATTATAGTTCAGACCAATAATGAATATTATATTTTTTATTTGAATGGTTTAACTACCGAGTATGCTATCGAAGATTTATTAAATTTATACACGGCTAAAGACAATAATGAAATTATTGGTATTGAGATTTGGCAAGATGAATTCTATGATTATACTATTGAATTGCCGGAAGGAAAAAATATTACGGATCGGGGCATTCGCCCCTTGTTGATCGGCACTATAACAGACAAGGAAGTGATTAGTTCAATAGTAACCACTATCAAAGAGTGTAATGAAAATAAAATTGATGACATTAACAGTTATTTAAGTGATTATGATAAGGGATTCGAAAGTGAAAAATCACTTATGTCTGATCATGGAGAATATAAATTGAAACTCATTTTTGCAGATGGTCAGAAATTAAATCTCGATAAAAATTCTTTAGATATTACACTAAATAAAGATTATTTTTATTTTGATATCTGTTATAAAGGAAATCCTATTTATTATAAATTAGAAGATTCTAAATATAATAGAATGGTTGAATTAATTGAGTCATCATTGTCTTAAACAATAAAATGCTGATTGCGAAATAAAAAACTAAAGCAGTAGACTTTGTGTTTCAAACGACACCTCAGTGTATTGTGCCTACTTGAAAGAGATCATCGGGATTTTCATTTCGTCCGGAAAAGCGTTGAATCACACTGAGCACCAAACGCAGATTACCATTCACCATTTTTTCTCTTGCGGTTTCGTCTCTTTCGTGCATGGCTTTTAAAAGTTCTATCTTTTCTTTTTCTTTTAAACCTTGAGTTTTGCGGTATTTACGCCGCAAATTTCAACTTTACTATACTGCACATACATCTTCCTTTTTTAGTTGTTATGTACAGTCTGGCGCTATGTTTAGTGTACCCCTCTTTTCGGTAAATATAAGCTGTTTGAGAAAAATTCCCAACAAAAAACCGCCGTCTATAAGACAGCGGTTTTTACTATAATTGTTTAGGCTTTTTCATACATATCGGCAAGTTTCCTTGTGGACTCTGCCAAAAGCTTTACGCCCTCAAAGGCATTATTGCGATTGTATGCTTTCATAAACTGATCAGCCTCTAAGGTAAAATAGCCGTCATAGTGGATGGCTTTGAGTGCTTTCACAATTGGTTCAAAATCTATTTGCATTGAAAACGGAATTTGGTGAGAATCGTGGTGTAAATCGTTATCGTGTATATGCAGGGCTTGCAAACGGCTGCCGAGTTTTTCAATCATCTCTACGGCACTTGTATCTAAGCCGCGCATTTCGGCGTGTCCAAGGTCGAGACAGGCTACAAAATATGGGTCATTTATGGCATCCAAATGTGCATTAAAGCTTTCAGGGTTAGAACAAGCGGCAAACTTTGCTTCATTCTTTTGAACATTCCAATTCCACATATTTTCTGTTGCAATCTTTACGCCGTAGTCTTTGGCAAATGGCAAAAGTTCTAAGAAAAACTCGGCATTTTCTTTGGGAGACTTAAGGTTATCCGGGTGAATGACGCAAATCTTGCCACCCGCTTCTGCGGTACATTCAATGGCACGCTGTAAATAAGGGCGAACATTTTTATGGAGTGACGGAAACGGTGCATGGGATTGATTGCAAATCACGCCGTTCTCTTCGCCAATCTGCTTTAAGTGCCTTGCAAATTTGAGATAATCATTCGTTACAAGCGCATATTTCTTTTTAAAAAGCCCCTCAAAAGGATTCATGCGTTTTTTCATATTAAACATGGAAAAATCCCACGCATCAAAACCGGCTTTTGCAATCATTTCAATGGCTTTTTCTTCGCCAACCACATCAACAATGGATTGAATTTCTGTAGAAGTTTTCAAAAAAATTCCCCTCTTTTCTAACTTTTTTCATTATATCAAGTTTAAGAAAAAAAGCAAGAATGAAAAAAGGTGCTGTAAAAAAAACCGAAATAAAATCCGGATACATCAACTTCTACAACAATTACCGTATTCAAACAAAAACAAAACTGATTCCGATCGAAAAACGAAATCAGTTTGTTGCTTAAAATTAAATTATTCTTCCTTAGGCTCCTTTTTTGTACTGTCTGCACAATCTGGGCAGTTCAACGACACTTCAAGTCCTTTTTTGTATTATGCTTATTTCAACAGAGAAATAATATTTTTGGATACAATCTCAAAGCCTTGGGCATTCAGGTGCAGACCGTCATAGCAGTATTCTTTTGCAAGTCTGCCCTTTTCGTCGGACAGCACTTTTGTAAGGTCGAGCCATTGCACCTTACTGTCAAGAGCGATTTTGTGCAGTTCTTCGTTGATTGCCAAAATCTTTTTGTTACTGCGTTTGCCGACCATCTGCCTTGCAATAATTGACAAATGCGAATTTACGGGATAAATCGCCTGCAACACAATGTTGGTATTCGGGCAAAGTTTTTGCGTTCTTTGCAAAATTTCTTTTATATTATTCAAAGTGTACTCGGTCGGAAGTCCTAAGCCGATGTCATTCGTTCCGATTAAAATCACAAGATTTTTCGGGCTTATGTTCAAGGCGTTACATTCAAGCCTTTCCAATAATCTGTCGCTGTCAACGGCAAACAATCCCGCACCGATTGCGCCGCAAAATTCAGGCTTATCGGATATGAAAATCTTTGTGCTCAACCGCTTTTGCAACACTTTTTTCAAAAACGTGTTTTCGGGCAGATGAAATAGTCCCCCTTGGCTTGCAACTAAACCTAAAAATCGCATAATTTTTAAGGCTTTTGCCCTGTTTGGGGCAGAAGCCTTTTTGCATATTTGATAAGATTTTCTTCTTCGTATAATATTAAATGTACCGGCTGCAAAATTGACAAAGAATTAACAGAATTTTCATTGACACACATTATTCCTTACAATATAATAAAAGCAAATATATCGCTTATAAAGGAAGTGACTTAATGACGAAAAAAATAACAGCAATATTGTTGGCATTGTGCATGGCAATCTCAATTTTGCCGATGAGCGTTCAGGCGGCATCAAAGCCGGATATTAAAGTCGGTGACTATGTTAAAATGGGCACGTATAACAATGCCTCAATTCTTTGGCGATGTGTAATCATTGACAATAACGGACCGCTTATGCTTGCAGACAAAATTGTTGACACCCTTGCATATGATGCCAAAACAAATGACAACAGCAATTCAAAATCACACAGCAGAAGCTATAAGCGTGATGATTACGGTTCTAACTATTGGAAAGACAGCAATATGCGCTCGTGGCTTAATTCGACCGCATCGGCGGGTAATGTCGATTGGCTTTGCGGCAACCCTCCCAAAGACGGATATGTAAGCGGTGTGGGAGCGTACAACCAAAAAGCGGGTTTTCTCAACGCTTTTTCAAAATCTGAAATTGCTGCTATGAAAACCGTGACTCAGCGTTCTCTCGTTTCTCATCCCGAATACAACAAGGGCATAGTTGATGGAGACGCAAATTCGGATTTGTTATATTATACCGGTATTTCGGAAGCAGTAGCAAATTACGACAGTTCGTATTTTGAAACCACAACCGAAAAGGTTTTTCTTCTTGATGTAAAGCAGGCTAATGCCGTGTGGAAAAATCTTAAAGGTTATTATATTGCTTACAATAGCAACGGAATGGCTTGGCCTTATTGGCTTCGCACCCCCGTTACCGATTGCAATCACGATATGCGATACATCAGCTCAAGCGGTGAAGTTGGCAGATACGCTCCGTGGTATTCCGATTTGGGCGTAAGGCCCGCGTTTTATCTCGATTCCGAATATTTCGTTTCCACTTCGGGCAGCGGCTCACAAAGCAATCCTTATATAGGCTCTGCTCCCAACAAGCAAGAGGCAGACTACACAATTTCCGATCCGGCAGAAGAAGCTAATCCAGATTGGAATGTCAGCACGGAGCAAAGCATTCAGCTTACCTTGGGGCCGTGGTATTCAGGTGACGGAAAATACGCCAACCCCACCATTCCGGTATACACTATTCAAAAAACACGAAGCGATACGGAAAATATGGTTGTTGTTGTTTGCGGCGAGGGTTATACAAAAAGTCAGCAAGGCAAATTCATCAATGATGTCAAACGACTTTGGCAAGAGGCCATGAAATATGAACCTTACCGAAGTTATGCCGACAGATTTAATGTTTACGCCCTTTGCACAGCTTCAGAATCAAGTTTTGACAATGGCGGAAGCACCTTCTTTGATGTTATAGTCGACAAATATAATTCGCCTGTTATTTCTAATAATCTCCACGGAAGTCAGTGGAAAAATCACATTTTTGAAAGATGTATCGGACCGGAATTTATCGAGAAAATTCACGATGCTCATATCAAAAAAAAGTGTGATCCAAACACAATTCCGTCCGGTTCGGAATATGAGCCTTATTATTATGTTCACGATTATATTGCTCAGTTCGCTATGGTTGTAAACACAAAATCAGATTTCGGCGGTGCTTATAATAACCGTGAATACGGCTTCCATTATTTCATTTCGCCATCAGACAGTTATCGTGCGTCAAAAACTTTTGCACACGAGTTTGGACACGGTTTGCTCGGTCTCGGTGATGAATACAGTAACGGATATTTGCTTGACGATAAGGAACTTAAATCACTCAATCTTTCCTCGGTTGAAGACCCGGAAAAGATAAAATGGCGACAGCTTTTAGGTTTTAGAAACACATATACCTGCCGCAATGCTTACGGCTCAAAAATGCTTGTTTCAAGTTATGAGTGCATAATGAGAGACACAAACTATCAATTCTGTGAGGTTTGCCGTTTGCAGGGCTTCAAGCGAATGTCTCAGCTTGTTAAGGATGTAGACCTTTATGTTGCAACTCCCGAGGTTAAGGAATATACGGGCGCTTATTCAAAGCCGTCTGATTTTACCGACCTTGAAACAAGTTCATATTATAATTACACATATAATCGCAATGACCGACTTTTGAGCGGCAACAGCAAAAACAGATTCAATGCCGATATGAACGGCAAAAAAATTGAACTTCGAACCGTTATTCAAAATATTTCGGATAAGAAAGCTCGTCAGATTAAATTCAAAATGTGGATTAAGCATTCCGACGGAAGCATTGCAACCGATTCATCGGGAAATCCGCTTCAAACAGTACAAACCTTTGATGTCCCTGTTTGGAATGACAAGGCAAACTTCTGGCCGCTCGGTGCTTTGGATCACATTAAAAGCGATTTTAATTCAGGCTTAAAGAGTTGCTCTCTTATCTATCAAATTCCGTCTGATGCACAGCTTAAGAGCGGCGATACCGTGGCATTTCAGGTGCTCGATGAAAACGGAAATGTGCTTGCAGACGACAATACGGAAACACAGCGCTACACAACCGTTTCAATTCAGTATAAATTTGAGGACGGCTCTGAAATTCCAAACACTGCCGGCGGAACATTTACCGTGCCATACGGCACAAAGCTTGATTTAACACCGGCAAAAACACTTTATGATTATGAATTTATAAAGGTTGACGGCTTGAATAAGCCTATTGTTTCGGACGGAACGGTTGTTACATATTATTACAAAAATAAAAACGAAGAACACACTCACAATCTGACTTTGGTTGCTGCGAAAGCTGCCACCTGCACTACTGCGGGCAATTCCGCATACTACACCTGCGATGGCTGCGACAAGTGGTTTGAAGATGCAACAGGATCGGTAGAAATTACCGATAAAACAAGCGTAGAGATTGCACCTCTCAATCACGATTGGAATGCACCTGCTTACACTTGGAATGCAGACAACACCGTTTGCACAGCAACACGCACCTGTAAGCGTGATGCAGGTCATAAGGAAACTGCAACTGCTACTGTAACAAGCGCACAGACAAAGGCTCCGACCTGCACAGCAAAGGGCGAAACAACCTATACAGCAGCCTTTACTGAAGCTTGGGCAAATACACAGACCAAGACTGTTGACAATATCGCAGCTCTCGGTCACGATTGGAGTACCGCTTGGACCGGCGACAGCACAGGTCACTGGCATAAATGTACTCGCTGCGATGCTACAACAACCAAAGCGGCTCACGATTACGGTTCTGACAATGTTTGCGACACCTGCGGATATTACAAAACTGTACCGCACACTCACAATCTGACTTTGGTTGCTGCGAAAGCTGCCACCTGCACAGAGGGCGGTAAGGAAGCATACTACAAGTGCGAAGGTTGTGGCAAGTTCTATGAAGATGTACTCGGTACAAAGGAAATAACCGACCTTGCATCTTGGGGCAATATTGCTAAGATTTCCCACACCACAAAGCAAACCGTAACAAAGGCAACCCCAACAGCAAACGGCACGATAGTAAATTACTGTTCGGTATGTAAGAAAACTCTTTCAACAACAGTAATTCCAAAGGCATCAAGCATAAAGCTTAAAGCAACATCATTAACATATAACGGAAAGGTTAGAACAACTAAGGTTATTGTTAAGGACAGAACAGGAAAGACACTTGTTAAGAATACTGACTATACTGTGTCTTATGTAAAAGGCAGAAAGTATGTTGGCAAGTACGCAGTAAAGATTACCTTTAAGGGTAAATACAGCGGAACAAAGACGCTTTATTTCACAATCAAGCCAAAGGCAACAAGTATTTCCTCACTTAAAGCAGGTTCAAAGAAGTTTACAGTAAAGTGGAAGAAGCAGGCTACACAGACAACAGGCTATCAGGTACAGTACAGTGCCTCAAGTAAATTCAGCAAGGCTAAGACCGTAACAGTAGGCAAGAATACAACAGTATCAAAGAAAATTTCAAAGCTTTCGGGCAAGAAAAAGTATTATGTAAGAGTTCGCACCTATAAGACAGTTAAGATTAACGGCAAATCCATAAGGATTTATTCAGGCTG
>OJAC01000506.1_pt1 | contig 31068 bp, 28 predicted proteins | sample 1588701 | NCBI WGS metagenome assembly OJAC01 (sample SAMN03283256) | human gut metagenome | biome: human-associated habitat; material: feces | host: Homo sapiens | place: USA | collected 2013 | reverse complement strand
TGGCGCGGAGATCCGCCGGAGCGGTGCTTAAGCCGTTAGGCGGGAATTGTGCGGTGTTGCCTTTACTCTGCATCCGCAGTTTCCGGCGAAGCCATGTTGTTTTTGTCCAGCACAAACAGCTTTTGCACCTGCTCGCCCACGGGGGCATCGGCATCCTTCAGCAGGCAGCGCTTGCGCAGGTAGGGGCTGTCCTCCCCGTCCAGCGCCAGCAGCATATCCTTGCCGCGCAGCGCATCACTGCCCAGATACTCGGTCAGGCTGTCGGCATCCCAGGCCGTCTCGGTCTCATCGGGGGTAAAGCTGCCGGCGTTGCTCCATGTACCATAGACAGCCGCGATGGAGCAGACCTTATCCGGCTCCTCATCCTCCTCACGCGGCTGGTCGTCCAGCTCTGCCTGCAGTGCGGCGGCCATGCTGCCCTCCTGCTGCATTGCGCTGGATTCATCGGTAAAGAGCAGGATGCCGTCCTCCGGATAGCTGCGCAGCAGCTGCTTGGCATCGTAGAGCGGCAGCTCCTCCGGGCTGCTGATGTTCAGCGTACCCTGCAGAGCGTAATACAGGCGGGTCGCCTTGGCGTACTCTTCTCCAAGGAACTGCTCCATCTGGCGGGGATATTTCGCCATTGCGGCCTTGAACCAGTAGACGGCATCGGCGGGCGTGCCGCTGCGCATCGCCTGCACGGCCTGTGCGACCTCCTCCTCAGGGGCCTTGCTGCTGTTGTCAGCCAGCACCGAGAGCGCCCGCGCGACCGTTGCGCGGCGGGCATCGGCCCCAAGCCCTACGGCATGGAGGGCACCGGGGTGGCTGGTGTGGACCTGCTGCCACAGGGCGCGGGCGCTTTCGCGCTCCGCCGCAGGCAGTGCCGTCAGGTAGCCGTTCAGGCTTGCGGCATCGCCGGTCTGCAGGTAGTCGTCCAGCAGCATGCCGGCGGCTGCGCCGTCGGGCACACCCAGCACCCGGACCCCGGTGCTGTACAGCCGGTCGATCAGCGCGGCGCGCAGCTCGCTGCCGCGCAGGTTGTCGGTATCGGCCAGATAGACGCGGTAGTCATCCGGCCCAAAGTCCGAAGCATCAAGCGGGTAGGTCATATCCACACGATGGAGGTAGCGGTTGTTGTATACCTCAACGGGGTCGTCCGCGCCGGCGGTCTCGCGGGTGGCGATGACCAGCTCGCCCGCGGCCTCTGCAGCGGCGGTCTCCGGCGTGGCGGCAATGACCTCCTCGGCGGTCTTGTCATTGTAGAGGAAATCCTGCAGCGCCTTGATGTTCACCACCCAGTCCGGGTCATACATCAGGCGGTCATCCATGCCGGTGCGCACACCGTAGGTGCCCTGCAGCGGCAGCGACATCTGCTGCACATCACAGCCCAAGAAGCCCGGCAACTGCACCAGCAGCGCAGCGATCTCGGTCTTGGTAAAGTTCGTCTGGATCAGCGGCAGCAGCGTGTTGAGCAGGTTGTCCAGCTCCATGACGCTGGCGTTTTTGACCTGATCCAGCACGGCCTTAATGACAGTGCGCTGGCGCTCGACACGCTTCCAGTCGTTGTCGATCTTGCGCAGGCGGGCGTACTGCAGCGCCGTGTAGCCGTCAAAGTGGTTCAGGCCCGGGTCAACGTGGTTGACGATCAGCATCGAGTTGGAGGGCACCTCCCAGTTCAGGGCCTTGGCCTCCATCTCGGTGATGTCGATATCGACACCGCCCACGGCGTTGACGATCTGAACAAAGGAGTTGAAGTTGACCCGGACAAAGTGGTCCACTTCAATGTTGTAGCATTCCTCGACCGTTTTCATCGTCAGCTTGGGGCCGCCGTAGCGGAAGGTGTGGGTGATCCAGTCGTACTGATCCTCATAGCCGTCCAGCAGGATCGGCACGCCGGTGCCGCGCTCGATCGACACAAGGCGGATGACATGATCCTTGATGTCCATCGACACGAGGATCATACTGTCAGCACGGGCATCATCACTGAACTCAGTCGTATCCTCCGTGCCGTCGAGCTGGTTCAGATGGGTAAAGGCATCGGCGTCATTGACGGCATCGGTGCGCTCGTCCGTGCCAATGAGCAGGATGTTCAGCACATCCTCATCGGCAAAGGGGCTGCCCTCGGGCACGGCCATATCCGCCTCGGTGTGGGTCAGGCCGGTGCCGTCCAGATCCTGATCCTCCTCGGCACCGATCTCGCCCATCTCGCTGACGCTGCCGTCATTGTAGCGCAGCAGGTCAAGCTTGCCGTTGACATACAGGAACGCCGTCACCGCCAGCAGCACCACGATGCCCAGCGCGACCACGGCCGCGCGGCCGCCCTTGGGCAGCCGGCGCCAGCGGCTCTGCTTTGGCCGGGCTTCCTCGGCCGGTGTATCGTTTTTCGTTTTCAATTCGTTCATTTTTACTTTCCCCTATCCTCTGCGGATGTTACCTTTTTATGCGCCGCCCCACGGCGCGGATGTCACAGCTGTAATACAAAAATGCCATGCCGGAAAACAGCGTCAGCCCCAGCGCGCGCCATGTGAACCAGCCGTGCTGGATGCTGTGGGTGCGCAGCACGATGAACCACGCGGGGGTCATCAGAGTGCAGAGCAGCAGCGGCAGCGCACGGATAAGCGGCTGCCTGCCGCGGATGCTCAGCACAAACAGCGCAGCCAGCAACACAAGGGCGGCGGCAAGCGGCCAGAGCAGCCGCCGCTCGTTCAACGTATTGTATACAAACGCAAAAATATTACCCCATGTTAATTCCATCCCGTGCCATGTATCGGCGGCAGTGCGCACCCCCACCTGATGCAGCGCATCGGCAATGACATTCTGCCCGGTGACAAGCCCCGCCAGCACCCACTTGGACGCCCAGCAGAGCAGATACCCCACGCCCCAGCAAAGGCTGCCGCCCACCACAACGCCGCACTGCGGCAGACCGGCGCGCAGGCGCTGCTGCGGCTCCAGCAGCCAGCAGACCAGCGGCAGCCCCAGCGTAAGGATCGGCGTGACCAGCAGATCACAGAAGGCCGTTGCCGCCCCCAGCACCAGCAGCGCAAGACAGAGGGCATCGCTGCGGCGGGGCTTTGCCAGCACCCAGACACAGCCCGCGTAGCCAAGAACAAAGCAGGTAAAATACTGCACCTGATGCGGCACCCAGAACACCGTGACCAAAAGCTGGCTGACGGCAAACCAGAGGCAGGCCCGCAGCCCGCAGCGGCGGCGCAGCAGCCACAGCACGGCGGCCAGCAGCGCCAGCAGCACGGCATACTGCACGATGCGCACGCCGGTGATCGTTGTGACCAGCAGCAGCGGCCGCAGCCAGATCAGATAGCCGTGCCAGTACCGCGCGTAGGAGAAGGGCACCAGCGCGGGCGCATCGGTGCGCTGCGCGCCTGTGCTCCAGTCCTTTTCTATGTACCATTGCAGGTCCTCGGCCAGTGTCTCAAAGTTATCGACATTGTAGGCCGTGTTCGTCATCATGGCCGTCAGCGGCGGGGCCTCATCGGCGGAGGCTGCCTCAAACAGCATGACGGTGTCGGTGTAGTTGTCCATCTGGAACAGCTTAAAGCCGAAGTATTCCGGATACAGCCCTTCCTCGGCGATCGTCTGCGCGGAAGTATACACATGGTCGCGCACCGGCCCGCCGGGCAGGGCATACGCCGCCAGCAGCAGCGCAAACAGCACCGCCAATGTGGCTGCAAAGGCCCCCAGCGCCCGCAGGGCAAAGGGCGGCTTTTGGTTTTGCGGGTTTGCCATACGGCACCTCTTTCACACAAAAATGCAGTATAATTATAAAACAAAACTCCCGCAGTTTCAACCGCGGGAGTGTGAAATGTTTATGGCGGGAAAAACTGGAAATCCATCCGGCAGCCTTACACCATGTCGGTCTGCCGCGACACTGACAGGACGATGCCCATCTCGCCGAGCAGCATGAGCAGACTTGTGCCGCCGGACGAGAAAAACGGCAGACTGATGCCGGTGTTGGGGATCGTGTTCGTCACGACCGCGATGTTGAGGATTGCCTGCAGGATCACCTGCACCACAAATCCCACTGTCAGCAGCGCGCCGAATTTATCCCGCGCCCGCACGGCGATGGACATGCCGCGCAGAAGCAGCAGCAAAAACAGCGCCACGACCAGCGCCGCGCCGATAAAGCCCAGCTCCTCGCACAGGATCGAGAAGATAAAGTCATTCTGCGGCTCCGGCACATACAGGTATTTCTGGCGGCTGTTGCCCAGTCCCAGCCCGGCCAGCCCGCCGGACGCGATGGCATACAGGCTCTGGATGGTTTGGTGCCCCTCCCCCAGCGGGTCGGCAAAGGGGTTCCGCCACGATGCCAGCCGGTCGGTGGCATAGGGCACCAGCTGCGGCAGCAGCACCACCGCCGCCGCGATGGCCGCCGCCCCCAGACCCCCCGCCAGCGCAAACCAGCGCAGCCCCGTACCGCCCACAAACATAAGCACCGCCCCGATCGCAAGGATGAGCAGCGTGCCGGAGAGGTGCGGCTCAAGCAGCATCAGCACCGTGACAACGCCCAGAATCAGCGCAAACGGCAGCACACCGGTGGAAAACGACCGCATTCGATCATGATTCAGCGATATAATATGGGAAAACACCAGCACCACCGCAAATTTTGCGATCTCGCTGGGCTGCAGCGTGCCCAGCCCGGGCAGCACGATCCACCGCTTGCAGCCGTTGTACTCCGGCATAAAGAGAACGACCGTCAGCAGCGCCAGCGACAGGGCCAGCACCGGCCAGGCCAGCCGGTGCCAGATATGGTAGTCCACCAGACTGGCCGCGTACATGGCCGCCACCCCCAGCGCCGCAAACAGCAGCTGCGGGCGGATGTAGGTGTAGGCATCGCCGCGGCGGTAGAGCGCGACTGCATACCCGGCTGAAAACAGCATGATAAGCCCATAGCTGAGCAGCAGCAGCAAAAGGATGAGAAACGGTACATCAAAGGTGGGCAGCGCGCCGAATTTATCCCGCGCCCGCACCCTGCGCACAAGTTCAGACATACAAAAGCCCCCTGCGCAGATTGTACGCAGAGGGCGCGGTTTTTATTCCGCTGCTTTCAGGCCGGACAGCGCATAGCCGTTGTCTCCGTTTTGCACGCTCTGGGAGCTGGCCTCGTAGCAGGCCCGCAGCACGTCCATGTTGGGCTGCGGGGCGTCCGGGTCGGTGATGGCGCCGGTGGCCAGGGCCTCGTTGTAGTTGTCGATGATCTGGCCGCAGATGCGTTTGCGGTCGCGCAGCGGTGTCATCAGGTTTGCCATCCACTGCTGGTACATACCGTCACAGCTGCTGCCGTGGTTGGCAAACAGGAAGTAATATTCCTGCTCGACCTCAAGCGGCGAGGCCTGATGCTCGTAGTAGTCTGCCAGTGCGCTGCGCTTCTTGTCGGTGGAAAAGCCGCGAATGTCATCGAGGCCCCGGGGGAACAGCTCCGGGTTGCGGATCCACTTGGAGTAAGCCTCCACCGGGATCTTCAGCGCATCGAAAATATCCAGAAAATCCTCGAGCGTGATCTTCATTTCGCCCTTTTCCCATTTCTGGATCGTGCGCTTGTCCCGACCGAGGCGTTCCGCCAAGGCACGCTGCGAAACCCCTGCGTCCTGACGCGCTGCAGCGATTGCCTCTGCCACGCGTATTCGATGTTCGACCATACTTTCCAACTCCCCTTCTTTTGAACGCAAATCGCCGCCGGGGAGCCCTGTTGCAGGCGGCGCATAATGTACCGCCAAACTTCCCGGTCACTGGCTGTGTACTTTGTACACCGGGATGTGGTATAGTGAAAAAAGCCGATATTCCATCATCTTCCGGTGATGTAACCATTTTACATTCTTTTCCATTTATTGTCAATCTTTTCCTGTACATATCGTATAACAATTCAAAAAAAGCAGGTGAAAATCGTGTACGTCTACCGCGCTGTCCGCCAAGAGTTGTCCACCCCCGAAACAGGCCCCTATGTCACCTTTGGCATCCTTGCCCTGCGTCTTGAGGCCGGCCAGTGGCAGAAGGTCTGCCTTACCGCGGATGTGTCAACTTCCCGCAGCTTTGCCGCCGACCTGGCCGACCGCTGTACCGCAGGCCAGCTTGACCCGCGCCAGCTGAACGATGTAATCGAGGATGCACTGGCCTTTTAGGGGCACGGCAAAAGTTTCGGGGACAAATGCGCCCAAAAATTCCCCGCTGCCTTTTCATCCGGGAAGGGGCCTCTCCGGGTGAACATATCCCCCCTGCCCAATACCTGCCGTTGCACCCGAAGTCTCGACGGCAGTACCTATTCCTGATCAATTTTTGTGTCATAGCTTCTGCGCAAGGCTTTGTAGGCTCGTTCTACTACAAGGCCTTCTTGTTTTGCGCTCTCCTGCTCGGCCACATCCTTCAGGATCTTCGCCATCCGTTTTTTGCATTGGCGTATCTTGTCCTGCGACTCCCTGCTGTAAGTTTGTTGGCGGCATAGTTCGCGGCAGCCCTCATGTATTTCTTCCCGGTACTCTGACCATGCTGCCGCAAAGACCTTTTCTGCCATTTTCTCCAACACCCAGCTATGTACTGTGTTGGTTCTGCACTTCATCCCCATCTCAGCACCTGTCTGCGGGTTTGCGCGCCGGCACCCATAGCGTATGCTGTTGGGTGTCTTAAATTGTCGATGCCATCTTTATTATGGTCTCAATAGGCTATTAGAGTTGCATTTCATTTCCTTCAACATTCTAAGTTTATCATACATTTCTATAGCGATACCAATGCCCACTAAAGTCACACCAATTCCTATCCACCCAAGAATCACCGGGTTAGAAATCAGCTTAGAAAAAACTTTATGCGAAACTGATAAGGTAAAAAGCTGTAAGCACATATATGTCACACCATGTTTTCCAATAAATTGCAGTCCTTTGTTTCCCGGAAGTTTGCTAAATAGAATTGTCCATAAAATGGCACCCGTAAAAGCAATTACATAATAAAAAATATATGCTAAAGCACCGGTCCCATAGCACCGAATTGATAAATTAATACCGGCATTCTGTTTTATTGCTACCACATATACAAGTAATATTATGGTAGTTATCGCGGTTTTCCATTTTTTGCTTACAGAATCGCATGATAGATTTTTAAAATAATAACCTCCGCACATAATCAGAGCTGTCACCGGAACAGTATCCACACTCCATGGCAATAAAATCGGGCAAAATGTTAGTATATATCCAGAAACAAAAGCAATAATAATGAACCATCTTCTTTTCCGACTCTTTAAGAAGCAATAAAACATTAAATACGTTAGAAACATTGATGTCAAAAACCATAATGTAGAATCATATGATTGCAAAAAAAACACATTGTCAGAAAAATCATCCGGGTAAAGCATATACCGACTATATAATAAGCCCATCCATTTATTAGCAGCACTTCTATCAAAATCATCTGGAGTCATTGGTATAAATGCATCAATCAAAACCAATAAAGTTCCATACGAAAAATACGGAATCAACAACCGCTTTGCTTTCCCAAGCAAAAACTTTGGAAACCCATTGTTTTTATCTTTAAAAATGTATCCAGAGAGGAAGTAAAACACCGCCATATAAGAAGCAGTTATCCAGTACCCACCAGATGTATTATTCGCAGACGAATGACTCCAAATAACCGCAAGCATCATTGCGCCTTTCAATGAATCTATCTATTCAATTCTTTTATTATTTTTAACTTTTTCCATACCAATAATACTCCTTATAAAAAACGCCGTTGTAAGTGCCTTTACCACCGGGCAAATAGTCAACCTTCCAACATGTTAAAATGGTTGTTTTATGGCAGTAATGCTTGGATTCTTATCTTACTCTCGCCGCACTTTCGACCACCCATATTGCCACATAACCATGAATAGTCTCAGGCAACATGCATTACAATATATCGTTCTTATTCCACATGACAAATCTATTATCTTTTGATTTTAACATTCAACAAGACAAATAGCAAGTTCACATTCTATCTACGTTTCATCCGTGTTTCATTTTATTCCATCATCCTATCATTCACCACACCATTCTTGACTTGGATGTCAGTGCAATCAAGTCAGTCCGCATTAACAGCGGCTACACATATAAGATGACAGTCCTTGCCCATGTTGCAATTTTTCCGCACACATGATATAATAAATTTACATTTGATTGTCGAAATGGCACGCCTTGTCTGCGGAAGATGCGGAAACAACCAAGAATTGCTCAACCGCCCGATGCCTCCCAAGGCCGGCTGTAAAAGCAGTTTTCATATCAAAAGCATCTGCTCTTGCTGTCCTATAGATGCCGTATTATAGATTTCTCAAAGGCTGCAGATACCTGAACTATTATAATTCATTATACAAATTATCTAAGGAGATTGTCTGATGACAAAACACGCCTCGACGGGGTTTGAACACGACCTTCTTTTGCGCATTGTCAAGCTTTTAAATGTTACCATGATTACGATACCCTTTGCTTTGTGCTGGTTTCTTTACTATGCACAACGTACAGAGGCTCCTTTCTATGCGAAAGGAAACTACCTCATAATAGCACTCTTTGTAGTACTATACACTGTTTTCGGTCGCGTGTATGATGCTTTCCTAATGTCTATGCAGCGGATTGCTGAGGTAGTGTACGAGCAATTTCTCGCAGCAGCCGTCAGTGATTTTGTTATGTATATTGTAATTTGGCTGCTCACCAAACACTTGCCCAATATTCTCCCCGGCGTTGTTGCGCTTGGCGGTCAGGTGCTGCTTTCCACCGTGTGGGCAACCTATGCCCACAAATGGTATTTTGCCGTATTCCCTCCACAGACTACTGCCGTGATTTACGATGGCCGCCAAGGGATTGAACGCCTGATCGGTCAGTATGGCTTAGATAAAAAGTATGATGTCCAACTCGCAATCAGCGCTGAGGACTGCATTGCAAACTTGGCAATCCTAGATGCTATGGAAACGGTCTTCATGAGCGGCATTCATAGTCACGACAGAAACATTATTCTCAAATATTGCATCGACAAGGGCATCAATGTTTTTGTGATTCCGCGTATTGGCGATACGATTATGTCCGGTGCACACCATATGCACATGTTCCATCTGCCGATGCTGCGTGTGCGCCGCTATAACCCGCAGCCAGAGTACCTATTTGTAAAGCGCGTGTTAGATGTTGTCATCTCCCTATTTGCTTTGGTAATCCTGAGTCCAATTTTTCTTATTACTGCAATCGCAATCAAAGTTACAGATCACGGGCCTGTGTTCTATAAACAAACCCGGTTGACAAAAGATGGAAAAGAGTTTGATATTCTGAAGTTTCGCAGCATGCGTGTCGATGCCGAAAAAGACGGTATAGCACGACTTTCTTCCGGCGAACACGATGACCGCATTACGCCGGTAGGGCGCGTGATTCGTGCTTGCCGAATAGATGAATTACCGCAGTTGTTAAATATATTAAAGGGCGATTTGAGCATCGTTGGCCCTCGGCCAGAGCGCCCGGAAATTGCGGCGCAATACTGTGCAGAAATGCCGGAATTCGCACTCAGACTACAGGCAAAAGCCGGTCTGACGGGATATGCGCAGGTTTACGGCAAGTACAATACAGCCCCATATGACAAGCTTACAATGGATTTAATGTATATCGCACATCCAAGCATTATAGAAGATCTAAAAATCATGCTTGCAACGGTTAAAATCCTATTTGTACCGGAAAGCACTGAAGGTGTTGCAGAAGGCACTACAACTGCAATGGATGAACAAAACAACGATCTGGTACACTTATGACTATGTGCCAATCTGAATCAAGAAGGGAGACATAAGGCATCTGTGAGTGTGGATGAATGTAAGAAATACTCCGTTCTCATGTCTGTTTATAAAAAAGAAAATCCTGCGCATCTGCAGCAGGCGGTGGAAAGCATTCAGGCGCAGACAATTCCAACAGACAACTTTGTACTGGTCTGCGATGGCCCTTTGACCCAGGAATTGGATGCAGTTATTGCAGAAAAGCAACAGGAAATGGGCAATTGCTTTCATGTTGTTCGTCTTCCGCAAAATAAGGGCTTGGGCAATGCACTAAACTATGGCATTCATTTTTGCACAAATGAGTTGGTTGCACGTATGGACAGCGATGATGTGGCATACCCAAATCGCTGTGAGAAGCAGCTTTCTCTGTTTAATGTTCACCCGGAAGTCAGCATCTGTTCTGGCACAGTGGAAGAATTCACAGCCGATATACAGGTAGTAGACGCAAAGCGTATGCTGCCAGAAACAGATGCGGAGATTCGAGTATTTGCAAAAAAGCGCAATCCCTTTAATCATCCATGTGTAATGTACAAGAAATCTGCTGTTGAGGCAGTAGGATCCTATCAAGACTTCTACCTGTTAGAGGATTACTATCTTTGGCTGCGGATGCTTATGGCAGGTTATCAGGGCTACAATTTACAAGAGCCGTTGCTTCACATGCGTGCCGGTGCGGATATGTACCTGCGAAGGTCCGGATGGGCTTACGCAAAATCCCAAATGAAGCTATTTGGATTTATGCGGGATAATGGCTTTATCACTAAAGGCCAGTATACAATAAGTTGCCTCATTCGTAGTGGTGCCGCGCTAGCGCCAAATTGGCTGCGTAAGTTGGCGTTTGAGAAAGTTCTGCGAGGATAACAGAAGAGCACACGCAGCCAACAAAAAGCAAACACCTATATGGGAGGCCGAATGTGATAACGGTACGAATTAAAGGCGGCTTGGGAAACCAAATGTTTCAGTATGCGGTAGGATATGCACTTGCAACACAGGCGGCGGATGAGGTTTGCTTTGATCCTGCTTTTACTCCTACCATGACTGCGCGCAGCTATAAACTTCCTTTACTCCGGGTACAGACGGCAAATAAAGCTAACACCTCATGCCTTCCCACCATTGCAAAAGTCTTAAAGAATCCCTATATCAACAAAGCGTGCAGAATGTTAAAGCTTGGCCACCACACAAGCGGAGACTTCTTATATTATCTTGAAGTTGATGAATCATTCCACCCAGAAGTACTGGCATTGGGCGGCAAGAATGTATATTTAGATGGGTATTTTCAGTCACCGCACTATTTCGAGTCATACCGTAAAGAACTTCTCACACAATTGCAGCCCAATTACTTGCCAGCGGACTCTTACATGGCACAGTTAGCGCAAATTAAAAGTTCCTGCTCTGTTGCGGTACATGTACGTCGCAGCGACTTTAAAGCAGATCGCAGTCCGTTCCATTACCTTTTAGCGGCAGACTACTACCGTGAAGCATTGGCCTACATGCGCGCAAAACTGTCTGTTCCCGAGTTTTTTTGGTTTACAGATGATTTCGAATGGGTAAAGGCTCATTTTCCTGCAGATGAACACACGCATTTTGTAGAACTTCATACACAACACTGTGACATTGATGATATGATGCTGATGAAGCATTGCCACCATATCATCACCGCAAATAGCACCTTCAGCTGGTGGGCAGCATGGCTAAATGAGCACCCGGACGCACTAATAGTTGTACCCGGAAAGCCGTATGGAAATCCAGATATGTTGCCTTCTTCGTGGATCAAACTCTGAGGAATTCCTTTATGAAAGTAATTCAAATCATGGACAATCTGGAAACTGACGGTGGTGTCAACAGCGTTGTTTATGACCTTTGCCAAGCACAACGCGTGCTTGGTGCAGATGTCTCCTTAATTGGTATAATGGACCGGGGCAACAGTAACAATGAGCAGGTACAGGCATTGCGTGCATTAGGCGTTTCCGTCCACTGTCTGGGTGCCAAAAGCAAACCTGATGCGCTGCTACGGTATGTTTTTGCCCTTCGCAACCTGATTTATGAAATCTCTGGTGGAGAAACCGTTATTTGCAATCTGCACCTGAAACTTAGTGTGCTGATGGGCACAATGGCAGCGGTAGGTCTGTCAAATGTTGTCTGCATTGAAACATACCACAACACTTACCATCACTATTGGCTGCAATACAATCTGTGCAAATTTATGATTCGCGAATATATCTGCGTTTCAGAAACAGCATACAAAGAAATGCAGCTGCGTTTCCATACGCCGAAATATAAGCTGTGCGCCATCCCTAACGGCGTTAACCGTGTGGGAATTCGAGCCCAGATGGGAAACATCAAAGAAGGGAAATCAGAAACCGTCAACTTTGTATCCGTTGGACGCATGAGTTATGAAAAAAATCTTATAATTCCTGTGCAAGCGTTTGCACAGATGCCAAAGGAAAATGTAACTTATACTGTCATCGGCGATGGCCCACAAAGAGACGAACTGGCAAGCATTGCAAAGGGTCACGAAAACATTCGATTTCTTGGCAGCTTACCGCGCACGCAGGTCATTCCGGCAGTTGCCCAAGCGGATCTGGTGATCCTGCCTTCCCTTTGGGAAGGCAGATCTATTTCTATGCTAGAAGCGATGGCACAAGACAAGCCGTTGATCCTTTCGGATGTGCCTGGCCTTCGCACGGTTTTTGATGAATCACCCTTGAACGAAAAAGAATCTTTCCGTGTTTGCCGTTTCGGCTATCTAGTACGCACTTCGGATGTACAGGCCTATATCAACTGCATTCATCACTTTGCAGAGCATCGGGAACTTTGGCCCCAAATGTCTGCTTATGTGGCAGAAATTTCGAAGCAAAGCGATATTTCCAAAGTGGCTGCAGCCTATTTAAAAGAATACAAAAAATTCATGTAACCAAATAAGCAGAAAGGATTTTATTCATGAATCCTATAGTTTCTGTCATTATGCCTTGCTACAACGAAGAGGAAAATGTACGCAATGCAGTAACTTGTGTCTTACAGCAGACATTTCAGAATTTCGAGTTGATTATAGTCGATGATTGTTCAACGGATGCAACGGCAGCCATTGTGGCATCTTTCGCAGATTCACGAATTTGCTTGCTTCGTAATGCGGAGAACATGGGTGTGGCGAAGTCTTTGAACGCTGGCCTGAAAATAGCGCGAGGCCGTTATATTGCACGTATGGATGCGGACGACACTTGTGAACCGACCAGGCTGGAAAAACAAGTCGCCTATATGGAGCAACACCCAGAGTGTGTTTTGTGCGCAACAGGGGCAGATGTGTACAACGGAAAAGAAATCAGACTTCAAAGTGTCATTATGGGAGATGAACTACTTAAACGATATCTAGTAAAAAACAACCCCTTCGTGCATAGTAGCGTTGTCTTCCGACGAAATATTTCAGACCGGACCGTATGCTATCCAGAAGTCAAAGGCTTTGAAGACTATACGCTTTGGATCGAACTAAGTAAATTGGGTACATTCCATGTCTTGCCAGAAATTTTGGTGCATCGCGTTGATATCGACAATCTCGGCAAGAAACGAACATGGGCAGGGTTTAACAAAAACAAAATCTATCGCAGACTATTTTTGCAGCAAATCTCAGCAATAAAAGCAACACATCAATACGCCTATGGTTTGGTAGCACTTGTGCCAACACTGGCTAAAATTGCAATCAGCTTTATTTTAAGATGGTAAATGGTATACCGCATGATTTTATTTTATATATTGCTTATCCTAAGCATTCTTACATATCCCTTGCCAGACGCCCGCGTTTTCGGGTTGCCAGTGGCATTTTTTCTTTCCCTGTACAGTGCATTACTTCTTTTGTGGTCATGCTATAGAAAAAAGCAAAAACCAAATTGGCGACAAGCGTATCCGCTTGTCGCTTTACTGGCAGGATTTTTAATTTCTTCTGCCGCTTCACATTCTTGGAATCTTGCATTCCTTACACGATTGCTAACATTCTACACGATTTATTTTGTGCTGTCTAACGGCCGCATTCTCTTGGACTGGTCTGGCAAAGCCGTTGTTGCGGAACAATTTGCACGGGTTCTGCTTAATTTAGTAATTGCCAGCGGTATCGTTTTCCTTGTGTATGGTTATTATGGATACATAACCGGACATATTGGTGTGGAACCGCAATTTGACTGGTGGCCGATTGCAAAATATTGGGGATTGCATTATCTTCCTTCAACCAGAAACGCGGATATTCACTACATGATATTCCCCCTGATTGCAGTACTTGTCAAGACCAACCGTCGCTGGTATGACAATATCTTGCTGATTTTGTTCGGTTCAACGGTATTGCTATCGATGGCCAGATTTGCATGGCTGTGCGTAGCAGGAGTTCTTGTTCTATGGTTCTTATATTGCCTGCGCACAGATAAAAATATCAGAATTTTACTCGGTCGCTTAGCACTTGTTGTAGTTGCATTAGTGATGTATGTCATACTATTGGTTGCCTTCGGGCGTGTAGCGTATTTCTTTGGAAAATCCACTTCCATACTAACTACGAACTCATCAGCATTAGTTTCAAACTCTAATGCTGAACGTTCATCAGCATTAGTTTCAAACTCTAATGCTGAACGTATAGAAATTATCCGCACAACTGTAAAAGTGATTCGAAAACACCCCTTCGGTGTTGGTGCCGAAAATATGCATGCTTATTATGCAGTGGAAGGATTAAAACTGAACCATGCCGAGAATACATACTTGAATTTACTGGCAGAACTAGGATTCATTGGGATGCTAGGCTATACGGCATTGGTAGTCTCCCCCATATTACACTGTATGCCAAAGCGGAGAAGACGACAGCTTTCAATGTATGAGGCGTATGCTTTTTTCGCAAGTGCGTATGTATGTGCCGCGCTACTGTTCAACACAGAAACAATCAATGCGTATATGTGGATTATGATGGGCATCATTAGTTTTACAGCCCATGTTTCATCAGACGGAGACTCAGATGATAGTTGTAAAATATAACGGCGGTATCGGAAATCAATTGTTTCAGTATGCTTTCAGCCTTTACTGCAAGCAATATTGCTCTACAGTCTATGCCGACACCGCAGAGTACAGGCGCAAGACGATACATGGCGGTTTTCTGCTGGAAACATTGATTCCAACTTGGACGACTGAGTTTCCTACAATTTCGGATGAAGCGTCTCAACGCTGGAATACACTTTCGCTGGCAGACCGAGTGTCAAATAAACTGCTACACCATTTCGGAAAACACTATTTTGAAGCATATTTTTCTAATACAGAACAGATCGTTAGCTTCCTTGCCGACCATAAAAACAGCTATCTTGAAGGATATTGGCAGAATATACACATCGTGCAGCCCGTTCTGGCAAAATTGCAGGAGGGCATCGTACCCCCGGAAAAAGTGACTGTTTCTGAGTGGTACAACAGATTATCAACAAATAATGCTATCGCACTTCACATTCGCAGAGGCGACTATCTCAGCAGTCCTGATGCCCGCCGTCATTATGGGAATATCTGTACCGAGTCTTATTACACAGCCGCAGTGAAGATTATGCGAAAGTTAGTTCCTTATGCGCATTTCTATGTCTTTACAAACGATTATAAATATTGTACGCAGAAATATGGTACAGACGCTGACATAACTGTTATTCCGCCTTGTACAGATCAGTCAGCTTATCATGATCTCTTATTGATGGCGCAATGCCCTCATCACATACTTGCAAATAGCTCTTTTAGCTGGTGGGGAACGATGCTGTCAACACAACCTGGTTATACCATTATGCCTAGTGTGTGGGATAATTGTGTGACACACAACCATCTTATCATTCCAAACGCCGTATTACTGGACAACAACGGTATGACAGTAGAATACTGATCGTTTCTATAAAACAGGAGCCTATCTATGACTCATAAAAGATCAAGCCATATTCTTCATGGTGCAGTAATCAGCACCATTATACTTATAATGCAGATGTTTGCAGCACTCGTCAAGGTTAAGGTTATCCTTTCTGCATATGGGCACGAGTATTACTCTATTTTCCAAAGTTCAAACGGTATTTTTTCCTATTTGATTTTAATTGAAAGTGGCTTTTCTGTTGCATATCTACTAAAAATGTACGAGCCATACGCTCACGGGGACACCCGCAAATTGCAGGAGCTTTACCTTGGGTTGGAACACATGATGACTCGCGTAGCGTGGATCATGTTGCTGGGGGTTGCAGTTGTCACAATCATATATCCACTGATTTTGGCTGAAAACGCTCTCCCCCAATGGGAACTTCTGGTGCTAATCGCTCTGAGCGGCATCAAATTTGTGCTACCGTATTTTTTTACAGTGGCAAAAAAGCAAATATTGAATGTCGTCGAAAAATCGTATCTTATCACAAGCATTGACAGCGCAGTAAATTTGGTTACAGATATAATTATCATTTTCATTGCGCTCTTTACATCACTGAATTTTTTGTGGACGGTAATAGCATCTGTTCTGATGCTGATACCCTCCATTGTGATATATACAATTATTGTAAACCGGTACAAGAAGCAATTTCACTTTCTGCCACATGCAGAGCCATCTTACGAGGCCTCCTGCATGACAAAAGATATCATGGCACAGAAAATTGCATATCTAGCAGACAATAATGTGGACCAAATCATTTTGTCTACGCAGGATTTATTACAGACAACGATCTATACTTCATTTAACTCTGTAGTTTCGTATCCTGTCACACTTGTCAATCAGCTAATCGCCTCTTTTCGTGGACATATGGGAGTACGTTTAGCAGATAATACTGCAGATAGCTACCAGCCTTTTCGCAAACTTTTTGCAGTAAATTTTTATATTGCTACCGTCATTTCGTGTGAGTTTATTCTGCAGGCACAAAACTTTGTGAAATTGTGGATTGGTTCAGAATACTCCACCGCAAATCTTACGCTAATTCTTTTCGCACTGGTATTGTTTCGCAAATGTGCGGAGAATTCAGTTACAATAGTCCGTGAAGGCCGTGATTTGTATAAGGAAAGTAAAAAGTATGCGTTGCTTGCGGCACTAATCAACTTCGTTTTGTCACTACTTTTAGTAAGGCCTTTAGGTATTAACGGTTTGCTTATTGCAACAATCATTGCAGATTTTGGCATTCTGGATATCAATAATTATCGATTGGTTTTTAATAAAGTCTTTAATCGAGGCTTTGATATTCTGCCCGAACTTTTTGCGGCAGCAATAAGTATGTTGTTCTCTATTTACATTCGCTATGTATCTCCGTTTGCCGGTGTGGATCAAAGCAGTTGGTTACCATTCGTTCTTTACAGTGCAGTCACGACTCTTATAGTCGTTCTCGGTGTTGGATTTGTGTACTTTGCGCTTTCGCGTCACATTCGTATGGCAGCCAAACAATTCATGCACCGCTAGTTTAAAAGACAAGGAGCAGTCCATTATGGTATCCATGCGTTCATTGATGGCAATCTTTTTGCGAGACTCATACCGCGTTTATTTCTTTTTTTTCTGTTGCATAGTGGTGCTTTTCCTTGCATGGCGAAAACTATCTCTGACAGCAGATAGTCTTGCTAAAAAACTGATATTACCCGCTCTATTTCTTATAGCTTCTATCATTAACCCGGTTTCAGCTCACTTTCTGGTAAACAACGCAGAAGAAACGCGCCTTTCCAGATTCTTATGGGTGGTACCTGTTCCGGTGATTCTTGCCGCTGGAACAGTACTGCTGGTTGACTTGTTTAACTCTCCTAGAACGCGACAAATTGTGGCACTGGCAGTTATCCCAGTAATTTTATTTTTTTCCGGGGGATTTCGTACTTTACAGATACGCTGGAATGGATGGGCACAAAATGCCTATAAGATTCCGTCTGTTGTAATTGATTTATGCGATTATATTGTTGCAGACACTACCTGTCCAGATAAAACTGCTGTATTTCCGCTTCCATTGAACATCTGGGTTCACCAATATCGCGCCGATATTGAGATGCCTTTCGCCAGAATATCAGGCACTTGGGAAGAGAAAGGCACGGCATGCCGAGAACTCTACGATGCAATGCTTCCAATTGGTGCCGAGGGTGCATTAGCAGAAGAAGCTGTGAATTTAGATGAAATTGCATATTGGTGCGAAGAGAATGGGTGCCACTACCTTGTTTTGCCACGCAATGGAATCTACACAGGCAATTTGGAAACGCACGGATTTAAGGAAGTATATTCGGTCGAAGAAAACTCGTTTGATGAGGTTTCCCCCTATGACCAGGAATATGTCCTTTATCTCAAGGTGGAGGAAAACATATGAGCTTTATTCGCGCGAGTGCCGCCTTTTTATATGCACTTTTCTTCATCCCAATAGGTATGGGATATTTCTGCTTTCCCGGAAAGAATCGGTACTTTGTCAGTATTGGAGGCTTGTTTGCAAGCCTCACTGCTTTTGAGATCCTTGCGTTGATATTCCATATCACACTGGGTAGTCTCCGTGTAATGACACTCTTATGGTGTCTGCTATGCGGTAGTATTGCGGCGGCCGGCATATGGAAAAAGATTCATATGCCGAAGTGCCAAAATATGAGAAAAGAATCATGGGATACATACGAGAAGATTCTATTCGTAATTGCATTAGGGCTTATTTTTGCCCAAACACTGAACACCGTGTTGCGTGTATATTATGCAAACTGGGATGATGAGACCTATTGTGCAACAGCAGTGGTGTCGTATTTCACAGATACGGTTGACCGCTATACCCCGCAGAGAGAACTTCTTCGTGAGGCATTTTATAATACTGGCTACAATATCGCAGAGTGGCCCGTATTCAGTTCCATGTTGGCGATACTCAGTGGTTTGCATCCGGCAATCATCTTCCGAACAATCTTACCCTCGTTTGAAATACCATTTGCATATTTCATTGTATATCTCCTCCTGAATCACTTCTTTATTAATGATCGCAAGAAGACTTTTTTAGGCCTGATTTATAGTCAGCTATTCGTTTTGATCACGGCCGAAAAACTTGCAATCAGTAGCGAGTGGTGGCTTGTTGTAAATTGCTGGTCAGGAAAAGCCTTGGCTTTCAACATAATTACGCCGTTAATCCTGTGGTGCCTATTTAACATTGAAGATAGCTCTACAGAAGAACGTCCTTCTTATTGGAAACTGCTGTTTCTGGTTTGCTTTGCTGCTTGCTTGATTGCTGCCAGCCTATTTATGATTGTTCCGCTTGAGTTAGCTATTTGGGGGATGTTTTACTTATTTAGAACAAAGCGCTGGAAAGACACTTGGAAATTTGCTTTATGTGGTTTTCCAACGGCAGCATGCGCTTTTCTGGTAATGATTGCTTGATTGTGAACTTCCAGAAAAATGTTTGTAACAGCGATGTTATTGCTCTCTCAAATTGTCCGCCTTAGCTTCACGAACTGCCGCTCGGATGGCAGACTCACTGCCTGTGTAGCCACGTTCTTGCTCTGCAATAAAACAGGCTCGCAGTAGGGGTATTTTGCATGAGTTTTATACGCCACCGTAGACCATCATGCCGCCACTGAAAGTTTGAGGCAGACATTTGTCAGTCGTAACTAACGCAGATAAATAGCTGTATAGTGTATAGTCATTGTCATTTAGACACAATATGTGGTGGCCATTTACAATTCAGAGTAAATTTGCAGTGATTATAATCACTACATTGCAACCCTTGAGGGCTTGGTATGCATAAAAACAGGGCCTACCGACCTCTGCCGATAGACTCAGAAAATGAAAAGCTCACTTATTTTGAAATAAGTGATTTTGTACACTTACTACTTTTAGGTGATTATAATCACCCAATACCATTCTAATAAGTGAGCATAATCACTTTAATAATTCAATCGGTAATAAGTGATTTTTCTCACTAATTTCCCCTAAATGCAGACAAATTCGATAAGTGATTTTGTTCACTTAGAAACCGCCTCTATTTTTTAGTTGCATTTCTTTGCATCATATATGTATTATTGTGCTCCGATTTTTGTTGAGTAGACTTGCCTGTTGCCGCTTCCTTGTTGAGTAGACTCGGCGGTTACAAAAGTAGCCCACCCGGTATCTTTCCCACAGACTGATCATCAGCACCTTGGAAAGTAACCGAGTGGGCTATTACTCTACTTCAATCTTCTATTTTCTTCTGGCTTCCCCAGTGTTCCTCGTCTCTGCCCCACCGTCGCGTCTCACGACTCCCCTTGCGTTGATTTCCGCTGCCAAAGGACAAACGCGACACAGGGCTAATGTCGCGACAAACAAAAAGAGCCCACCAGCGAACTAAGTAAAATAACTCAGTACGCCAGTGGGCTCCCTCTCATCCTATTTTTCAGTTTTGCTTTCCTGCTTTGATTGTTTTTATCTCCTGTGTGACCTTCTTTCGGTTCGTAATGCCCTTGTATATCAGACGCCAAACCCAGAAAAGCGGCAACAGGACAGGGTATTTATATACAGTGGGTGCATACGCTTTGCACCATTCTCTGCCGGGGAAGATACGCGAGAGAAGATACTTCCGCTTTGTACGCGCAGTAAAGGCTCCATCATCCGGCTGCAATTTCTGCATTTGATTCAGGATCCGATTTTCAATCGTTCCATAGGTAGATGCCCCCAGATAGTATGCAAGCATCTGCTGTTCAGCTTCACTCAAATTGGCTTTCGTGGGCAGTTCAGCGATTCCAAATATTTTTTGAGCCAGTTCTCTGCTTTCGTGCTCGTAAGAAAAGATACCCAGGCCTCGCAGCTCCGAATCCACATACTCCCAGTTCAGGGTTCCGCCAAGTTTTTGGTTCATGATGTAAATATCTGCCAGAGTGCGGATGCCCGTGCCGCTACGGCTGTAATGCTTATAGGCGTGCGCAATGGCAAACACATAGAAATCTTCTGGTGTGAAATGGAACCGATACGGAACTTCTGCATCCGGGATCAATCGCTGTTTTACGTCAGCATACTTTTCATTGAATGTATCGTATATCTTATGATAAAGCTCAACGTGCATTTCAAAGTTATAGATATGTGTTTTGCTGCCTGCAAACTCAAACAAGGTATGGCTGTAAACCGAAAATTTACCTTTACCTCCGAAGCGCTCGTGCAGTTCATCCGCCAGTTCCATCAGATTATCGGCGTTGTGTTCGTCCATGTTCAGCCGGATATGGACGGAAACCCCTGCATCCAGCAAACGCTGGATATTTGCCAGTACCACCTGATAGGGGCTGGGGCTGTCCTTATAAATAAATGCCTTGCTGCGGTTATAAATCTCTTCCGTGCCGTCCAGCGTGATCTGCACGCTCTTCAACTTCCAATGGGAAACCGCTTGTTCTACGGTAGCGCCGTCAAACAGGTATCCGTTGGAGATGATCATGGATTCGTACACGATGCCCTTTTCAGCAAGGTCGGTGCAGATGATATCAATGACCTGCTTATTAAAAAGCGGTTCACCGCCAAACCAATGCAGATGGACCTTTTCGCCGCCGCAATGCGCTGCAATATATGCCGCTGCTTTGTGGGCAGTCTCCGCGCTCATGGGGATGCGGGAACGCCCCATCTCATAGCAGTAAAAGCACCGGGCGTTGCAGTCCGTAGTAGTAAAAATGGTATAGCTTGTAATATGCTCCGGTTCCTTCCACATCGTGCGGCGGATAAACCGCACCTGGTCGGCGTATTTCTGGTCGTTCATCTCCTGCGGTACGCGAAACCAGCCGTCCCGCAGTTCGGGCAGGTTGTCCGGCGCGGCATATTCTTCCGGCGTGAGCAGCAGCAACGCTCGTGTCAGGGTGTGGAACACCAGCACACCGCCCTCGACTGGCTGGGCAAGAACGTATGTCATCCAGCGCAGACCGTGCTCTGCAGGCTTCGGCTTACCAAGGATCTTGATCGTATTACCAGACGGCGGCAAAAAGGTTTGCATCTCAGTGCTCCTCCTATTGATTCATCCCGTGGTAAGCCACAAGTGCGGCCTCCGGTTCCATGTTGCAGCCCAGCCGGTACAGCGGCACGCTGCTGCCCAACCGGTCTACCAGCGCCAGCATTTTTGCCAGCGTCGCCGGGCCTTCCGGACGGTAGACCTGCTGGCAGAGCATGGGCAGCGCTTCCTTTTTTGAGATGCGCTCGATGTGGTTTGTCTCGCTCCGGGTCAGGATGCAGAGTGCTTTGAGCGGACAGAAAGTGTTAGTGCTCAGGTGCTCCTTGCCGTCCCACGGAGTACCGTAGACGGTCACGCCCTCGTTCGTAATGTGAAGCAGGGGCTTGTCCCCGTTGACCATCACGGCGCGGTCGCCAAACTGCTGCATCCACAACCGGGTATGGGTGGTTTTGCCTGTGCCGCTTTTGGCGGTGAACAGATACGCCTGCCCGTCTACCGCCACCACGGCACCGTGCATCAGCAGGATATCGTCCTGCACCAGCAACTGCGCCAGTTTACGGTAGACCGCCAATGTTTCCAGATAGGGATCTGCGTGCTCCCGCACCGCCGCACCTTCCAACTCGTCTGCCCGCGCAGAACGCTTCCGCTCGTAGGCAATGTCGGCGGGCGTGGTAGTGATGCAGTATTCGGCTTTGCCGTCCACCCGGTAGGCCTCGCACAATGTATGTACCTGCGGATAGACCGATTCAATTTCTACGGTATGCCCCGCCAGCCGGTAAGTATTGTGCATCGTGCGCTCCTTATAGGATATCAAGTCGCTCAATATACTTATCATACACGAACAGCATTTAAAAGTCAAGAATATATCGAATATACACAACATAAGAATGACTTTTTAGAAGAACTTGCACAGCGGAGTTGAATAAACATCATGATTGAACGAACTTTAACGAACTTATTGTGCCTTCTGCCATGGTGTGGTATACTGGACACATCAACTGAAAAAGGGGTGCCTCTATGACCGACCTGAACACATACTTTCAAAAGCATGACCTTTGTGCGGAGAACATCCTGTACATTTACCGCAAAGACCGCAAAACAGTCATTCAGCGCACGGACGGTGAGGAATTTGCACTGTTCATACCGGTACATAGTATTCTGTCCGCTTTGCCGGAAAGCGAGTTTTTGAGCATCAGCAAGGGAACTGTCGTATGCCGCAGCCACATTGTAGATATTAGTAAGGATGGCGTTTATATCATGTCGGATGGCCGCACTTTTCAAGGACGCAAGCGCGGCTTGAGCAGTCATCGCCGCCTGCGCACAGAAATAGGGCTGGCAGACACGAAGCCCCAGCCCCTGAGTATGCTGGAAAAATGCAGCCTGCTGGACGATATGCCGCTGGCATTCTGCGTGATAGAGCTTGTCTTTAACAAGGACGGCCGCGGCGTAGATTTCATTTTCCGCTATTGCAATGCGGAAATGGCGAATGTGGAAGGCGTTCCTGTGGAAGAAATGCTGAACCGCTCGTTCTACGAGGTCTTCCGTAATGGCGACAAAAAGTGGCTTGTGGCGTATGCGGACGTAGCGCTGAACGGTACAAAGCACACCCTCCACGATTACAGCCCGGAAATAGATAAGTACCTTACCATCTGGTGCTATCAGCCCGAACCCGGCTATTGCGCCTGTGTGCTGCAAGTGACGGATGCATAACCCGAACGATTTCGCAGCATTTTTTTCGCCTTGGTGGATAAACTTAGAACCAAGTCCTGATTGCCATTTCTCGCGCTGCCAATCAATGCCGCCCGATGTCAAGTCTTGGACAACTTTTTTCACAAATAAATTTGAAAAAACGCAAAAAATAAGCCCCACAAGACTTTCAATCGGTTTTGAACCAATTTGAGCCTTGTAGGGCTTATCTGTTTTCTATATTCTGTTTATCTTATACCGCCTGCAAAGGAGTATTCTCCATTACCTTTTCAAACTGTTCGACAGTCATTTTTGCTTTTTCAGCAGCACGTTCCAGCTTCAAATCTCCATCTCGAACAAACTGCATGAGCATCCTGAGTTCGCCTCGTTCTTCGCTTTCGTTCATCATTTCCTCAACAGCTTTGCACACATCAATCACCTCCGCGCCCTTTGGAATATCCAGCAGTGTATTCATAACCACTTTAACACGCTACAATAAAGTTATTCATTCATGCCATGCTTTTGGTAAATCCAAACAAGAATGTCTGTGGTCATTCTAATCATCATTAGTGCGTCTTCGTTCCTGGCCACTTCTGCCGTTCCCTCTAATCGATGTGTTCCGTAATCTGACAACATAGAATATATACTGTAGATAGCCTTTGTTTTTTTATAAGATCCCTCTAAATTTTCATCAAAAAAATCTGCTATGTCTCTTTTTCCCATTGCCTCAATCGCATTTTTTATTGGAGTCATCTCGGAAGCATCTGCAGGCTGTGTTCCTGTAAAATCCCCAGTTATTGTTGCCATTCCAAGCATCCATCTTGCATTTTGAAAAGGCACTCCTTTATATTTAGAAAATATCCCTGTCAATGCTGTTCTACATGATTCAATTGCAGCTCCCATGTCACCACGTTCAAATGAATTTAATGCACTCTCATAGGAAGCATATACATCCTGATATTTGTTTTTTAACCACTGCTCCATTCCAAAAGATTGAATAATATGATTTCCTTCGTTCAAATATGGCTTAACCTCAAACTTAGAAGAATATTCATCAATTTCTGTCGAAACTATCTGCAAGCCCATCAAATTATATAACTGGCACAGCCTGTTAAAATCATTGACAAAATCTCCACCATCACACAAAATATTTCCTTGAATGTGATTACCCAACTCCGTTAGCAACGAAATAATTTCTTCACCTTTATGCGCATTTAACAAATCCTCGAATATCGAATTCAAACCAACAAAAATTCTATATGACTCAATATCATTTTGAAATCCCCGATTATACCAGTATGGTTCAAGATATTTTGCATACTCATCATAGTATTTTCCTAATCCAACACACTTCAAAATCATTTCCATTTGACCCGTTTTCACTTTCACAAATGGTGGTTTATCATATATTGCGCTTATTTGAGCCAAAATAATTTCCTGACTGTTATTCATTCCATGCTCCTCGATATTATTTTTATCCAGTTATATATAAGCCCCACAAGAACTCAATCACTTTTGAACCAAATTGAGTTTTGTGGGGCTTTTTATCTCTACGTTTTATACAGCCTGCAACGGGGTGTTTTCCATTACCTTCTTAAACTGTTCGACTGTCATATTGGCTTTTTCTGCAGCGCGCTCTGGCTTCAAGTCTCCCTCTCGGACGAGTTGCACAAGCATCCCTATCTCACCAATACTAATGCCCTCTCTCCGGCCTTCTTCTCTTCCCTCGGCCTTAACACCTTGACTAAGATTGCACATAATAAGCACCTCTCTTTCCAGTTCTTCGCTCATTGCAACGCCAAACTCTTCTTCGAGAATTTTCTTTTTCTCCGTAGCTGCTCTTGACGAAGAAAGCAACACATCCAGAAACTTCAAAATACCCGTATAGTTTTCTGCATCAGGTTTTCCGAGACAGATCGTTACCACACTCATCAGATCATAATTCTCTGATTTCTCAGTAGCGTTTCCAATCAACCGTTCTGGCCGAATCGAATATCTCGTAAGCGTATTCTGAAATTCATCAGATGGTTTTGTACAAACCCATATAGAATACACTTTTCGGATTTTTCCATACTCCGATTTTTTGAATATCGGCCCATGCTGTGCAGAGATCATTCTGCTGCAATAATAGATTGCACGTTTTGTCAGCGGATATCCCGGATTGAATGCAGTCTGTGCTTCCACGTTGATAATAAGGCGAATCACATCCTGCTGTGCTGCATCATTCGCTGTGGCCGGAGCAATCGCATCAAAGCGAACATCATAACGCACCGTTCCCTCCGTCAGCGTAGAATCCTCATTATTGCTTCCAGTTATTATTTCGGGAGCCTTCGGAAGTCTATTTGTATCATCAACGTGAACACCAACCGTGCCAACCTCTGGAGTTCCCTCGATATACTTTTCAGCAATTTCGTCTACGGAGCATTCACTGTATTCATCTACGCAGCCCTTCATAATCTGCGCCAGGATCTGCTTGTTCGCCAGCAGCTTTTTGGCAGTCTTATCATAGTCCGAATCAAACTCCGTCTGAGTTATCGTGTGGGCAAGCTGATTTTCTACCGTGTTCTGCTTTTCCATCGGCATTCACTTCCTCGCAGTAGATTCAACAAGAGCGTATAAGCTCTTATTGTACTTTCATCTTACCATAAATCGCTCCTCATATCAAGCTGTACAACTCCTTCATAATCCTTAAATTTTTACGAACAGTTGTCCATAATATAACATTGTCGTTGATGTTATAACATGGGCAACCGCTTGATGCTGCTCCCCTGCCGTGCTATACTTACCCTATACAAAATTATCAAGAGGGAGTGCATTGCTATGAGCAAAAGACTTGTCACCTACTTTTTTGCCAGCGGTGTCACCGCAAAAGTTGCCGAAAATCTGGCGGATGCCATCGGTGCAGACATTTTTGAGATTCAGCTGAAAGTTTCATACACCAAGGCCGATCTGAATTGGATGGACAAGAAGGTTCGCAGTACCATCGAAATGAGCGACCCGGCCTCTCGCCCTGCTATTGCCGCCAAACGTGATAACATAGCCGAGTATGACACCATCTTTGTCGGCTATTCTTCTGTCAAGTATAGCGTCTTTCCGCAGCCCCCTTGTCGATACCGTTCCAGCCGCTTCCATAGTGCGCAGCGTTTCCATATAAGAGGACGGCGGGGAGCGATAGTGTACATTCAGCGGTATGCGATCCTGTACCACATTGACGTTGGCATAGTCGGTGTTCAGCCGTTCATAGCGGGTTATATTTCTTCCGTCCGCAATCTCCAAGAAAGAACGCCCATTCTCTCTTGAGATATTTCGGCATACGGGGCATCTGCATCACCTCCTTGCCCGCGCCGGGTTTGCGGATTTGCTTTTGAAAATAGAAAAACGCCCAACATCTCCCGAAACTGTTCGCTTTCGGGGCGATTTTGGACGTTTTTGTTTGATATGAGGGGCTTATTGAGAGTGAAGGAGGTTCCTATACCCCTTTACTTATTACCACTCAAAAACTTGCTCCTTTTTGTTCCTAAGTAGCCAAGAACTTCTATTTATCACGATTTATCAAGAATATCTTGATGTTCCTATCGGATTGTGCTATACTATATACTATTATTTTGGACGTGGCGGGGGGGGAGATTCCTTTGACATACAGTTATAATCGCCTGTGGAAATTGCTGATAGACCGTGGAATGACAAAAACCGAATTAAAAAGCATTGCGGGTGTAAGTACAAACATTATTGCTAAAATGGGCAAGAATGAACCAATTTCAATGGAGAGCCTTGCAAAGATTACGACTGCCCTGCAATGTGGGCTTGATGATATTGTAGAAATACATAGTAAGAGAAAGGATTGTGAAAATGGGTATTAATCTCGATAAGCCGCATTTGTGGAAACAGGATATTATTCAATCTGTGGACTTGTATAATACATGGTTTATGAATTTTGCGCCTAAAGCTTTTAGAGAGACACGCATTTCAACAGCAATGAGCGTCGAAGAAGCGTTAAAAGAAACAAATTATCTAAAGGATATTTCCCCTTCTATCCTACAAAGACATCCCGAAGTTTTGCCAATATTACGAATGTCTACTTGTCCTCCGATTGCAAGAGATAGGTTAGTAGGGCTTGCCGGAGTTTCTAAAAGTCTTGTGCTGAATATGGAGGATTCGGAGAATCCTCATATTTCACCGAGAATGCAGAAATCAAGATTAGTCGCAGAATTACAGTGTATTTCCGATATTATCAAAAAAATGGCCGATCCCGACATCTTTACATGGCTACCAGAAAAACGTAATCCTGATGAAATGGAAATAATGCGCTCGTCTACTATTGTTGCTGACAGATTGTGTGGAGCAGTTGCAGACCCCATCATTCGTAATGCACAAGAGAAAAGACAACTTGCAGCAATTACGACATTACTGGAGAGCAAGGGATATTCCTTAGCGAAAAACGGGGTACACTACGACGAAATGCTTCCGGGTTCGTTCTCGTTCCATACCAACGTGCCGGTTTATGTCGCAGGTGAACAGGGCGAAAAAGTTAATATTCCTGTTGATGTCGCAATCATGCCACTTTCAGCGCAATCGGGTAATATGCCATTACTGTTAGAGGCGAAGTCCGCGGGAGATTTTACCAATGTAAATAAACGGCGAAAAGAAGAAGCCGTCAAAATGCAGCAACTACGAAACACCTATGGTAATAACGTTTCTTATTCTCTATTTTTATGCGGATACTTTGATTCCGGGTATTTAGGATATGAAGCGGCAGAGGGGATAGACTGGATATGGGAACACAGAATAAGCGATATGGAACAATTGGGGATTTGACCACAATAGAGCAAACCCGTCTTCTAATGCAGAAAATAATAGATGGTGAAAAGGATATTGATGAGCGCCGAAAATACGGCCAATTTGCAACGCCGTTTGCTTTAGCGCAAGAAATTGTTAAATATGGATTGCATCTCCTATCAGAAACTAATATATCATTTTTAGAGCCCTGTATTGGGAGTGGATCATTTTACTCTGCCCTATTAAGTGAAGTTAATAATGACCATTGTATTCAAAATGCTACAGGTATAGAAATTGATCCTGTATATTACGGTTGTGCTACTAAAGTATGGAAAGAATCAAAAATCAATCTTATAAACGATGACTTTACACAAATTACTCCACAGCAAAAATATAATCTTGTAATTACTAATCCACCTTATGTGCGCCACCACTACCTTACACAAACAGAAAAGTCATATCTGCTTGAACGTGAAAAGAAAGAAACCAAAATAAGCTTATCTGGTTTAGCGGGCTTATATTGTCATTTTATTTTGCTGGCACACAAATGGCTTGCCCCCGGTGCTATTTGCGGTTGGCTTATACCAAGTGAATTCATGGATGTAAATTACGGAATCGCTCTTAAGGAATATTTATTGCAAAATGTTCATTTGCTAAGAATACATAGATATGACCCGGAAAATTCTATGTTTTCCGATGCATTAGTTTCATCATGTGTTGTGTGGTTTAAGAACGAGAAAGTCAATGAGGATTACGACATTGAGTTTTCTTTCGGAGGTACGCATGATAAACCCATACAGAGCAAGCGCATAAAAAAGTCGTGTTTGGAAAAGGAACGCAAGTGGACACGGTTCCCAGGGAAAGAAATCCGTTGTGAGAAAAGCGCGGGAATAACATTAGGTGATTATTTTGAGATAAAGCGAGGACTCGCTACCGGCGATAACAATTTCTTTATAATGAATCAGCAAAAGATAATGGAACTAGGGCTTGATATGTCTTTCTTTAAGCCCATTCTTCCGAGTCCAAGGTATCTGAAAACGGATCTTGTTGATACCGATACCGATGGCATACCGAAATTAGAGCAGCCGTACTTTTTGCTTGATTGTGAACTTACCGAACAAGAAATAATGAAATTATCTCCTTCCACATGGAATTACTTGCAAAGCGGAATAGATAAAACAAGTAAAAAGTATTTGTGTAAGAGTAGGAAAAGGTGGTACTGGCAAGAGCAGAGAGAATCGACCTATTTCTTGTGCTCCTACATGGGTAGAGGGAAAAACAACAGTTCACCAATTCGCTTTATACTTAATCTGTCTGAAGCAATTGCTACAAATTCTTACTTAATGCTTTATCCTAAAGAGCATTTACAAAAAGCCATATCCGATAACCCGAATTCTGTATATAAAATATGGGAACTACTAAAGGATATTAATGGAAATGCCATCGAAGACGAAGGACGGGTTTACGGTGGAGGGCTAAAAAAGATTGAACCACGGGAACTCGCAAAAGTTCCCTGTGGGGATTTGATGAAGCTCTACTCTGTTTAGAAGTAGCAAACATTCCTTAATAGCTGCTTGCAGATATTAAGGAGCCATATGCAACAAACAAGTATAAGAAAACAGCAGGAATCCTTTACTTTTTAGGGTTCCTGCTGTTCTTAGTATACTCCTTTTCAGTTTCTTCCATTACTATCCCGACTTTATAACTTCTTGAATAAAAGAATTTTCGCGGTAGTAAATCTGCCCATACTTTGTTTTCGGCCCTCCTGCGCCGAGATCATCGTCCGTAATTATCATACGCCGCACCATCTTTCAGGTTTTCAAAGCCCTGCTGGATAGCGGCATCCTCCATGCTGCTGATCCACAGCCGCTTGATGGGGAGTTTGCTTTCTCCTTTTTGAAAAAAGCAGTCAAATTTTCGCTCTGCTCCATCATCAATCATTTTGTCAAATGCCGCACTTGCGTTTTCTACACCCTTACGGTCAGAATATTTTTTCTGTAAATCCATTTCTTTATGTTCAGCCAAGTATTCTGCAATACGCTGATTCTGGTCGGCAATCGTCAGTTCGCCTTTATGGTTTTTCCAAGGCATCGTCCGAGTATAGCTTACACATTTCATACTGTACTCCCCTCCGTTTCTGTTGTCGGAACGCTGTTGCAATATTCCAGCACATTGCGGATTTCCTGGTCGAAGCGATATTGGATGTGAATATGCTCTTTATCATAGACTACAGATTATCTTCCACAACCTCTGCACATTCTGGAATATCGGATACCAGACAGCAATTGCCGTAGCTCATCGCCTCCAGCAGACTTAATGGCATTCCTTCCAGATCGGACGGCAGCGTGTAGATATAAGCGTTGCTGTACAGTTCATCCAGCATTGCTCCCTGCACAAACCCAGTAAAGAGAATCCGATCGTCACCCTTCGCCAGTTCTTTCAATTCCTCCATAAAGGAATCCGTATCACTAGAGCCACCTGCGATGACCAGTTTTTTATCTGTCTTGACATTCTTGAATGCCTCAACCAGATATCGAATCCCCTTCTCCGGCACCAGACGACCGAGGAACAGTATGTAGGAATCCTTTTCCAGTCCAAAATGATCCGTGATCAGCTTTGCCTCCCGAACCTCTGGCCGATTGACGCCATTAGGGATAAAATGTGTCTCCCTTCCGTAGGTCTCCATGAAATATTTCTGAACGCCTTTGCTTAGAACAATGATTTCATCTGCATATTTCACGGCATTTTTTTCACCCTGCCGGATAAATTTTGATCCAACGCCAAATTTCCATTTTTCGCGGGCCCAGTCCAAACCGTGAATAGTGCTGATTACACGCTTGCCAAAAAGTTTTGGTATCCAACAGAAAAAGGCAGGACCTTCTGCATGGATATGCACCACATCGTATCTTCCAAATGCACTACAAAGTGCTGCGAAAAAGGAAGAGCTTACCGCTGCAAGTCCCCCTGATGTCAAGATAGGGACAAAAAAATTCTCAAAAAAAGCAAAAA
>OJAC01000472.1_pt1 | contig 32874 bp, 26 predicted proteins | sample 1588701 | NCBI WGS metagenome assembly OJAC01 (sample SAMN03283256) | human gut metagenome | biome: human-associated habitat; material: feces | host: Homo sapiens | place: USA | collected 2013 | reverse complement strand
TTCCAGTCAATGCAACACTTGCAGCCATCATCAGAGAAAATAATCCGAATGTTAGCTTTCTTTTTCTCATAATTGTTCACTCCTTTTTTATTAATCTGTTGATATTGACAGTTTACGATAAAAACAGAAGAATTGCAATTTTTGTGTTCGTATACATTTCAAAAAACTAATACAAAGATCTCCATCTTTTCCCCTGCGCCACACCGGGCATGCGACTTTCATCGCACACGGCGTTCCATCTGATCATGCGATCAGACTTGGGACAATCCCTCCACTGCTTGTTATCACAGTTTCATCGGTACTGTGTCCCTACTTTCACAAGAATAAAAACATTTCGTACTGCTTCCTATACGCCATTCTTGCGTATTCTTTTTATCTATAAGTACTTATAGTTACCATCCCATTGACAGATGTTCTTAGATGTCTCTTGCTTACGACGTTCCGAATATCTTAGCTTTCCATAAATCCTTAGGTGTCTGCTATGAGCCTGTCAGATTCGATCATCCTTGTTTGATCGCCCGAATTTCATATAAAAGATTCTTACTTTTCGGTATCTGACCCTGATCTTATCAGTCATGATCTTTCAATCAAGTTTACGTTTAGACCCTTACCTTCGCAGATTCGTCAGTATTTTTTACATTCTCACCTTAGATTTTTTATAGCATCCCGGCATATCAGTTTTCATATGAAGATTCACTTAGAAAACCTTCTGCCGACTTTACCTGGCTTCATACATGTTCACACTGTCATGATCCTATGCATGCAGGAGTTTAGATCATTTGCTTCAAGTCAACATGACGACTCTCATTTCAAATGTCAGATATTCAGTTGTAACTATAATAGTCCTTCTGTTTCATGATCTCTCATTTATCAGAAAACGTCTCGCACCTTTTACGTAATAAGTTCCTGCGTCAACTTCTACGACTTTAGAATTTCCATTTGCATCAGTTTTTAAAGTTGCTACTTTATTTGTACATGCCTTTTCTTTGTAAACTCCGTACTCAGCATCTGCCAAACTATAGCAACTGTTTCCGTTTGTCATTGTAGTATTTGCGGATGTTTTTTTCAGCTTTAAGCTTCCTTTAGACTCGATCGCAACTTTGTAGATTCCAAATCCTGACTGTGTATTGATTTTTTGACTATTTAATCCAAAGACCACATAACCAGCAGATGTGTCAACGTGGAGAATTCTTAAACGGACTTCTCCATCTTCTTTATCATGAAATTCTCCCATAGGGTTGCTGATATGAGCACACTCTCCAGCGTACATATGTCGGCTGCTATAAGTAGAACCTTTTTTCTCATTGCTGTCATCATTTGTATAGGTTGTTACGAATGATCCTTTTTGATGGAAATTCAACTTCGCTTTGTTTCCATTTTTTGCTGTGACTTGGTATTTATAGTCACTATAATTTGGTAAGGTCATACCAAAAGTAACATTTTCTAAATCCTTTTTAGCCTGAGGATCTTTGATCGAACTGTTATTATATAACTGACTCCATGCATCATTATCTTCAGATGGTACATATAAATATTTAATGCTGTGCTTGATTGATTCTGCACAAGCTTTTGCATTATAGTTTACCTGTGTATCTTTGATATCTGAAAAATAACGGATCGCTGTTTTGTATTCGAAATACTGTCCATCCTGTAATTTGGATGTATCGATCCTATCAAAAATGATCGGGTCACCTGTCTTTTTATCAGTAACAAATTTTAATTTTGAAGCCCCGCTAATGGAAGCGCTCACATCATTTGTTAATAATCTTGCAACAGATTTTAAAGCTCCGATCTTTTTGATCTTTACTTTAACTGATGTTAAACTTGCAGGAGATGCTGCGATCTCTAATACTCCAGTTGTTTTGTCAAAAACAGCAGTATCTTTTGTAAGATCCATTGCATCCTCAGATCCATTTAAGTATACCTCAAAGTCACTTAATTTTAATTTATCTGCGACACGTTTACTTGTAGTGATTGGGATCTTTACTGTAACATCATAAGTATTTGCTTCAACTGCCTGTTTTGTAATGTTTCCGCCATTATCGACAATTGTATCAATACTCATTGTCTGATCCTTAATAGATCCAGCACTCATTACCTGTCCTGTGATCAGAACATTCTTATCTTTTTCAAAATAAGATTTTGGAATGTAAGCTAATCCAGTTGTTTTTTCAAATTTGATATCTTTGATCACATCTGGATTTGCATTGTCTGTACCTTTCACAAAAGCTGCATCATACAGTTTTCCAGTATGATTAATCTTTGATGCTGCTAAATTCACAACATAATAATCTGCATTATCATTTGCCTGATAAACAGGGATAATGCTTGTATATTGGGAAAGGAATGCATCAGAGTGCTTTGTCCATAACTCATCAATAGTACAATTACTTGGAATCTTTGATTCCTCTGCAAGTAATTGTTTCAAACGGATCGTATATCCTGTCTGTTCCAGATCATTTTTAATGTTGGCTACTGACTTACTAGATTTAATAGAAGCCATTTTTTTATTGATGTTTTTTGACACATAAGACTCTGTATCATCATATTTCAGCTTCTTTGCTGTAATTTTGACATCATTGTCTAATTTTGCATCTGCTGCAAAGGTTGTCACCATATTTGCAGAGACAACTCCACCAAAAGATGTAGCGATCGCTAATGTAGAAGCTACAGCTTTTTTAAAATAACGCATGATTTTATTCTTTGTCATAATTTTCTCCTTTACTTAAAATCTTGTTTTTTTTTATCTTTTTAGTTTCATGTTCCTTCGCTCTCAGAACATTTTATTTTTTGGTGGTGCTCTTTTTTCTTGATTCATACAGATACCCCCTTTTCAGAAAAATTGTGTAAATATGATATAAAACTTCCACAGATCAATTCTTTTTATCTGGGAAAATTCATGTTTCGGAGAAAAGAATAACTTTCATGCATTACTTATCCACTTTTACTTTTTTACAAACTTTGTTTTGAATGCGTTATTTAATTTTCAATGAACGAATGAAACGTCTCGTTAACGCCTCACTATAAATATGATATTTTTGAGAAAAAAAATGAACGTGTTGATATATATTGCATTATCTTGAATTTCCTTTGAAATGCTCACGAAATGCTGCTGCTTCCTTATTTTCTTCTCACTTTAAATATGATTTTTCTTCAAAAAAAATTTTTTCACATATAAAAAAATGAAATCGTCAGATTAATTTTCAGAAATCGCATATTTGAATTGAGAAAGTAAATCCGGATGCTCCACGAAAGGAGAATCCTATGGATATATTCGGAAAGTTCGTTGAAACGGTAGTAAACTTCGTTAGAAAATATGTTGTAAAGTTTATCGTTAACCAGGTCTTAGACTGGCTTTGGAAGAAGATCAAGCCAAAATTGTTAAAAGTCGGTAGAAAAATGAAGCAGAAGTTGAAAGACAAGTTGCACAAGATACGAAAGAAATGGACGAATTTTAAGCAAAGAAAAAGAGCCCGTGCGGTAACACAGACTCTGATCTTCATGAATGAATACTGCTATGGCATTCATTCATGCACAATTTTAATTATGATCATAAACACTCAAAAACAAATGATCATAATTACTGAGATCAGTTTAAAGTAAACTGAGTCACAAAGTAAAATAACAATTAAATCAGCATCCGGACGATTCTCACTTAAGGGATCGTTCGGGCTTTTAATTTTTCTTGTCATATTAAATATGAGAGATTTAAAAATAAATATTTTTCACATATAAGATTTTTCAGCTCAAAAAAGACTTGGATATTCCAAGCCTTATTCCTGCTGAAATCTCAGATAAATCTGATGTGCTCGATTGATGCAGTGTCGAAATTCATTCATAACAGACTGTATGTTATAAGGTAGAATTTTTTGCATGATCTGAGAATACGCATTCGAAGTACACCATAGTTGGATCAACTTTTGATATTTCTGTGCCGTTTCTAATGATTTATTACGGATCAGAATGCAATATGCCTCATAATCATCATGATACAACTGATTAACACCAAAATGCTTCTCTTGAGAGCATGCAAGGTATTCTGTATCAAGGTCTCCATTTTCTCCATTGATCAAATGTTTTGTAACGCAGGATCCTTTTGTCTGCTGGAATTCTTTTGCCTGATCATATGAAATGACTTGTTTTGGAAAATAAGCTCTTTTTTTAAATTGAAGCAATCCAATGAATTTTAGATCGTTCGAACTTAATCGTTCTTTTCGTTCAATTTCTTGCTCAGATCCGTCTCCATCATTGATCTGATACAATTCTTTTCCTCCTGCGATATCGCCAGCGATACAGATCGCATCGTATTTTGAACATCCCTCAATTTCTTCGATCATCCTGATAACTCCTACTGTCTCTTCGCAGGCAAAGCAATGATACCCAAATTCCGTTAAAATACAGTTGTTAGCTCTTGTATCTTCCTTTCCAAGACGTTCAAAATGTCCTGGACAATGGATAAAATCATAGGCACCTCTGTGAACGATATCCAAACCAAAATATTCTGCGACTTCTCTTCCTGTTACATTATCTAAGATTTCTTCGATATCATAGAGTGGTCTCTTATTATATCTCATATCATTTCTCCTTTCATCTCTCATTCACCTTAAATATGAAAGATACGAGAAAAAATAAAAGGCAGGAAATCCTGCCTCAATTTTGATCATATTTTCTGTTGCATTATAAGAGATCGAGCATTTCCATAGCTGCATCACTCATGTCTTCCTCTAAGAAAGAGATATCGTCTTCTTGATTCCTTTCCTTTACGGAATAATCATTCTTTAAGCGCATACGCAACTGTTTGATTCCTCTTTCTTTAGACTTTCTGATTTCATCAGCTTTTAATCCTGTTTCTCTTGCAATCTCTCTCTGTGATTTCTGTTCACAAAAATGCATTTTCAGAACGACACGCTCCACTTCAGGTAAAGAGTTGATCTTATCAGCTAACGCTCTACGTTTTTCTGACTCCAGAATAATTTCTTCAGGGGATTTTTCTTCCATCTGATTTGAAAAGAAATCATTATCTGTTGATTCGATATGATTTAGAGTCTTTCCATCAATCTTACGTGTTGCTTTGATCGTTTCGATGTTCATTCCAAGTTCGATCGCAATATCTGCATCGGTTGCTTCCTTATGATCTTTTTCATACTTACGTTCAATCTGACGGATTAACTGATTATTTTTCTGATAATGTGCAGTTGATTCATTCACAAATCTTGTGATGTACTCTGTCATATTGTGTACAATATAAAATCGGAAAAAGGTTGTTGGCTTTGCTCTTTTCACATCATAAGTTTCTAACCCTTCCAAAACAGCCATATATCCCTCTTGAAGCAGATCATCAAAATATTTTGTTACATATGTGGAAAATTGTTTTTTCATCAAACTCTTGATATAATTTTCCATTGCTTGTAATGCAAGATATTTTGCCATTTCCTGATTTCCATGGTGATACATCTCCATGATCTTCTCAAATTCCACCTGTTCTTCTTTCTGCTGTTTTTTTGACTGTTGTTTGTTCATTTTAGTTCCCCTTTCTTTTCAAATTGATTCCTTAACTCTTTGGTATAAGATAGCATCCAGGCAATCTCATGAACTGAAAAACTATGTCCAGTACATTTCAAAAAATAATTGATCATTTTTATATCACTGATCTCTTTTTGTTTATAGTATTGCCAGATGATCTGATGGAGCATTTCCATTTCTTTGGTTGTGATCAATTTAAGTCCCTCCAATCGTCATATGTTGCTAATCTAAATATGATAGATTTTAAAAACTCTAACTGATCGTTGTTACATCTGCATAGAATTCATGATTCTGCCATGCACCTGTGATACGATATCTTGCTTCTTCATAAGATAGCTGTACTTCTCCCTCATTATACTGATCATTATCTGTAAGCGCGCTTCTCTGTAAATTTGTTTCTGTCACAACCAATAATTTTGTGAATTGGTTTAGATAATTCTTTTGCATGATCGGGATAATGTATAGTTTTAAACCATCTTTGATCGTAACCTGATAATGACTTTGGTAATATTCTCTGTTATACTCCTCTGGATGATAAGAATTGACTTTTTCATCTTCTTTATCAACTCTTATAGAGCGATCTTCCATACTTCCTAGATAAATCTTAGAACGGAAAAATCCATTTTCCCATAAACCACGACAAGTAAAATTGATCTTGTTGATTTCATCTACAAATTGGACGGTTTTTCGTTCTTCCAAAGTTGAACACAATGTTTCTTTTGATCCATCAGGTTTTTCAATCAATACAACGATTTCAGCTCCATGAGATTCATATTCAATAGATAATGGAGCAACAATGATCCGGTATAATCCTGGAAGCTGCTTATCATTTTTTATGACATGAAATTCATGGACATTATAAAATGCTGAATATGGTTGCATATCATTTTCTGAACTTACTGCGATCGTATCTTTATTTGTACTTCGAACATTTGTTCGGAGTGTATTTATATTATCTCTTTTTGCTTCTTTTTTCAAGTCTTTTTTTACATTTTTTTTATTTTCTTCTTCTTTTTTGTTTTTTTGCTGCTTTTCTTGAGTATAAGGATCTATTTTTTTTGATATTTGTCTTGATATATTTTTATCTCCATTTAATTTCTGAAAATCTTCCAAATGTTGATTACATAACAGCATGTGTTTCATGCAAAACTGGCCATTTTCTTCGTCATATGTCACAAATTGAACGTTTGTCATGTCATCTTCATTCAATGAAATAAATTGGCATCCTTTCATATCACATTGATACACTGGACGCATAACCTTTGCCATGATTTTCTCCTTTCTTATTGAAAAAAATTATCGTTCGTCATGAACTTCTTCCCAGATAAAATTATCTTCTTCTCTTTCATTTGGACCGCAACATTCTGAATGATCAAAATATTCCTGCGGCATCTGGTCTTCTTCAAATTGTCTTTGTTGTTCCGTCATAAAGTCTTGTTGTGCAGCATCCATTTCTTCTTGTGTAAAAGAAGGCTGATCGTAATAGATATCAACGTTTTGATCATTTTCAACAACATCATACCCAAGGAAAGATAGCCCTTCTTCGTAAACGCCTTCATAAATATCTTTCACAATATTTTGATCCATTAAATTTTCTAATCCGCCAGAGTATAATTGTCTTCCATTACAATGAACAGAGATCTCATCCTGTCGGGATCCCTGTTGGATCACAATCTCATTTCCCCAGAAATTTAATGATGATCTTTCATTTCCAACAACAATATCGTATTTCGCTTCATCGATCAAACACTGTGAAAAATCCTTCAAATCAGGCAGTAAAGCAATATTTTCCTGAATGCAAACTCGTTGCAAAGCTTTTGAAACTTCTTCGTCTGGCATTTCATTCTCAAGGATGCATCCATATTCATCGATCATGATGTGTTTTTCCTGCTCTCCTTCTCCTATGTTGATCTGAAGCAATGATTCTTTTCCATGCATATCCAAACTCTTTGGAGGGAGAATATAGGAAGTCGTAATGGGTAATCCTGTTTCTTTACAAAGTTCCACTCTTAATTTATCTAAAAAATTAATATCTTGTTGTTTCATAATATTCTGAAATGAAGTGTTCATCTCAACAATATCATTTAAGCAAACTTGCTCTTTTTCATTGAGGATATCATACCCAATCTCTTCTAATTCTGCATGATACATAGCTTCTATCATATTGGATAAAGCATGTTGATTCATATCAATCAGCTTCTGATCACTTATTATAAAAACATTTACATTGTCAGCTTCAAATCTCGGCAGATTCAATTGTCCTGAAAAGACTTCTTTATTGTCTAACATAACTCTTGTTTTCCCATTTTCAGAATTAATTTTATATGAATGGTTCCAGACGCTCAAATAGCATTCTCTTCCTTCTATCTCAGATTTTTGAATTTCTTTGATCAAAGATTCCATTTGTTTTTCTTGTGTCAAGAACATTGAAATTTCATGGTCTACACAATACTTTTCTATAAATCTTGAAAAACCAAGATCTTTTGATTCTCCATTTTCCGCAATGGAATAAATCTGCTCTTCTTGATCTTTGTCTAAGATCTTAAATTGCATGTATTTTCCCCATGGATCATCACAGTATTCTGCGGACATGACATTCAGATTGTTTTCTTTTAAATGATTTACCAAGTCATTCAATAACTGAACATCTTCGTTCTGAAATAATTCTTGAAAAGAGTTTTTTGAATTCATCAATTGTGATACATTGATTGCTTTCGGCTGCTCTTCTTGCCTTACTTCTTTTACATTTTCTGCTGCTTTTTCTTTGTTCTTTACTTCTTCCCCCTTATCTTTTTCTGCGTTATCAAACATCTTTTTTGCTTCTTCCTGCATGGACAGCTTACGATATTCTTCTTCGAATAAATTCTTTCCAAGTAAAGCTCTTGCAACGAATGTAGAAACTGCTGCAAAGAAAGATTCAACCTTATCTCTGACCCATTCAAGAAGTGTGCGTTGTCTTTGTCGTTCCATTTCTTATTTCCTCCTCATATATTTTTTTTACACTGTAAATATGAGAGATACGATAAAAAACAACAGAAAGCCCCACATATTAAATATGAGATATTTTACAAAAAGTTTTTTTCACATATAAAAAAATCCCTGGAATTTCTTCCAAGGATTCCCTTATTTGTTATAAGTTTTCCAGATTTTTACTGGATAGGTGTTTCCATATAGCTCATCGTTTGCTTTGGGCTTATCACATCCAACCCATACAACCGTAGAATATTCATCGGTTACACCTGCAAACCATGCATCCTTTCCATCATTTGTTGTTCCTGTTTTACCAGCTGCAAATCGTTTGGAGTCCCATTTCATATTTTTTGCTGTACCATTTTGAATAACATTTTCCATAATTGATAACAATTCTTTTGCTGTGGATTTTTTGTAAATTTGTTTTGGCTCTTTTGCAAAATATAAACCAATTCCATCTGCATTTTCCATATGTTCAATGCACGTTGGGGCAATGAATTTTCCATCATTTAATAAACAGTGATAGGCTGATGCCATTTCAACAGTATTAACACCCAAAGTCATTCCGCCAAGACTGGATGCAAGAGTTTCGTCTTCTCCTACAATGGAACCAAATTCCATCTTCTTTAAATAATTTAAGCATCGTTTAATCCCTATCTGATTACACAACCAATAAGCAGCTCCATTCGTGGATCGTGTTAACGCATCTTCTAAAGAAATAGAACTTCCATAGTCAGCAACATGCTTTGAGATCGTTACATTTTGTAATGTACTACCTGCGTGATATCCAGAATCAATAGCTGGTCCATAAACTAAAATTGGCTTAATCGCTGATCCTGGCTGGCGTTTTGATTCAAAGGCACGATTTAATCCCATCGTTTTCTTTTTATCTGTTTTTCCACCAACGATCGCAACGACTTTTCCTGTTTTATGATCAATGCTAGTAGCTGCTGCCTGTAATTTCTTTTCTCCTTTCAACCCATCATCTACAGCCTTTTGTAATTTATTCTGCGCTTCCGGGTCAATACTTGTGTATACTCGATAACCTTCGGTATATAATTTTTCTTTTGCATTTCGATAAGCAACATTGTATTTTTTCTTATATTTTCTGTATCTCTTTAAGGATCCAAAAGAATATCTAAAATGGAACCCATCTTTTTTCATGATCTGTACGGTTGCACAATAAATTGCATAAGTTGAAGGATCATCATATGTCTGTTCTGTTTTCTGATGATTCAGAATGACTGTTTTTTCTAATGCAGATTTATATTGGCCACTTGTGATCAACTTTGTTTTATACATATCTTTTAAGATCTTTCTCTGTCTTTGTTTCGTATGATCTGGTTCGTTTAATGGATCATAATAGCTTGGATTATTTGGGATTGCACATAAATACGTCGTTTCTGCTAATGATAATTTTTTTGCAGATTTTCCGAAATAATAATCAGATGCAGATTCAATACCGTACTGCTGATGTCCAAAGTAAATATTATTAATATAGAACTCCATGATATTCTGTTTACTGTATTTTTGTTCTAACGCAAAAGAATATGCGATCTCTCTGAGTTTACGGTCCATTTTTACTTCTTTTCCAATGAATGTATTCCGAATTACCTGTTGCGTGATCGTGCTTGCTCCATGTTTTTCTTTTCCACCAGATGTCATATACTTTATTAAAACTCTTGCAATTCCTTTTACATTCACTCCATGATGTTTCCAGAAAGCTCGATCTTCTACAGCAATAAAAGCATTTTGGACGTTTTGGGGAATATCCTGATAGATCAGATATTTACTATTTGCATTTTCAGAAAGATTCACTAAAACTTTCCCATTTTTATCATAAATGATACTATTTTGATGTTTTTTAAAGTCATTGGCTCCACTATTTGCGATTACATGCTCTGCTTCTTTCATGTAATTCTGATAAAAATAAATTCCACCGGCAGATGCAGCGATCACGCAAAGCAACAAGATTCCAATGAAGATTCTCCTTATAATTTTCAATTAAAAACCCCTTTCTAGACACTGATATAAGCCCACATGATAAGTAATCCAAAGAATACATAAAAGATGCACATCCCATAGTCATCTAAAAAATCGCTTATGATCACAATTGTTGAAGCCAACAGAACTGCGATTATTCCATACTTTTTGATCAAATCATTAATCGTAATATCTTCTTTCTTCAAAAACTTGTTATGCCTCATTTTGAACCCTCTTTCTGAGAAAGCTCTTCCATAACTCCTGAATTGGAAACGGAAGAGCTTTCTGCTTATTTGTAATTTACATTTTTCATAATGATCTTTAGGATATCCTGTTTCATGATATATGCTTTGATCGTTGACTTATCATTGTTTTTTTCAAGATTCTTCACAGATTGATAACCAAAATTTTCTGCAAGCTTCTTCTCACGTTTTTTGTATTCTTTATCTGTATAGCTGATTCCTTCTTTTTTCGCAATCTTCTGAATTACAATGCGTTCTTTTGCCTGTTTTTTTGCTTGTTTCTTTAATTGAGACTTATATTTAGCTTCTGTTTTGAAATAATTTTTAATAAAAGCAGACCATTTCATACCCTGATTCTTTGCGCTGCTTCTATAAAACTTATCCAGCTGATCATTGCATTCTTTCATGATGCTTTTCGGATATTTACGAATCGTTGTTCCATTCATGACTTTATTCCATGCAGTTTCTTCATAATAAGATTTTGCTTCTTTTTTCTTCTGTGTTTCAATCATATTTTTCACATATTTTTTGTATGCTGCAACATTATCATACATCAGATTCTTTTTAACAAAACTGTCTGTAAGCTTTGGAACTTCATAAACATTTTTTACTGTAATAGACACTTTTACTGTTTTTCCTGCACAATGGTCAGAAGTGTCTTTCTTTCCATAAGTGTAATTAAATGTCTTATTCTGACCTGGTCTCATTCCGATCAACTGCTTGTCATATCCTTTTTTGAATTGATCTTTTCCTAAGACTGCTTGTGCAGAAGCCATATGTAACTCATTTATGATCTTATTCTTACAGGTCCCAGATCTTGAGAAGATTACAATATCTCCTTTTTTCGCTGCTCTTTTCACTTCTTTTTGATACTGCTGCTGTGTCTGTTGAATGTAACTGTCAATCTCGGATTTTTTTGCTGTCGTTTTCTCCTTTTTTAAAGTGATATTTTTGTAGTCTGCTAACGTTGTCCTTTGAGCAAAAGAGATTCCTCCGAATGCAGCGATCACAGCACATGCTGCAGCCATAGCAATCTTTGCCTTTTTTGTGATTTTGAATTTCTCCATAATTCTAATTTGCGAATGATTCGCACTCCTTTCTAAATTTTTCTACATTACAAATATGAGATATTTGATCAGAAAAATTTTTCATATATAAAAAAATGGATTTCAAAAAACTCATATTTGAGATAGAAAGGAGTTTTGAAAATGAATCAATTTTATTTAAAAATCAAGAAAATACAGACATTAAAAGAATTAGAAAAAGAATCAGAAGTCCAAAAAAGAGAGCACGCTGATCTACACACAGATGAAGTTCTTGCTGGAATCATTGATGATGCTTTGAAGGAAATTAACTGGATTGCAGCAAAAAACAGTGATTATGATTATATCCCATGGGCAGAAAACAGGAATTATCCTCAGTTGTGGGAAGATAATTATTATCAACCATTTCATGAAGGAGATTTCGCTGTACTTTTGGAAATCCCGCTGGATGATATGACTAATATCCCTTATATACAACAGATTGATCTCATCCTTGATTTTTTTCGAAAAACATTCTATGAAGACAATATTTTATCTTTGATGGTCCACAATTCAGAACCACATACGCATTGTCATATTTTACTGCATATTCCAGAAAAGATCATCCCAGCATTAAAGCAAGATGACGCATGGTTTGAAATACGCAAACGCCTAAACAACCATTTGAAAAAGCATGATATTACCTACCAAGATGATCATTCTGAAGACAAAGATCCTAAAAATCTTCCATTTTTAAATCGAATCGATTATTACATTCCAAAAAAAGATCAAGGGTTTGATCGTCAGGATCAAATAGAATTGGTCTATGATGCGAAATCAGTGAAGGCAATGCTAAATCCTGATATGAAGATTGAAAAACAGGAAGCAATTTTGGATAAGGTTCTAGAATACTTTACAAAAATTGAAAAACGAATGGTCCGGAAAGCTAGAAAAGGAGATATTAAAAGGGAAGAATTTTTCGATCATGTCACAGAATTTTTAAGTAAAAAGTTTGATTTGAACGAAAAAGAAATGGAGATCATGTTATACCGCGTAGACGAATCTATCTTTGGATATTACGTTTTGGAAGATCTGATCAACGATGATTCTATTAGTGACATTAAAGTAATTTCTCCTGATCTGATCAGAATTAAACGATATGGGAAACGTCTATCCTCTAATTTGCATTTTCGAGATATTTATGACTATGAACGTTTCTGTGATGGAGTAGCCATACGTAACAATTCTGATCTCTCTCCGATGAATTCGGTACAGAACTTCACAGATACAACAACAAATAAGAATAACATTCTTCGTTTTAATATCTGTACAAATTATGTAAACTCTGTTCCTTATCCATACATTCATATCCGTAAAATTTCTCGCATGAAAAAGGATATTGAAGATCTTTATAATGCAGGAATGATCGAAGATTTAAAGATTGCAGCTTATTTATTAGAAAAAGTAAAAACAGCATCTGGAATCTTATTTACTGGAAAAGGCGGATCCGGAAAGACAACATTAATGAACACATTATTGGAGTATATTCCATACAGCAAATCTGGATTGATCATACAGGAAAATGAGGAATTGTTTACTTATAAACACCCAGATTTAATGTTTCAGCATACAGTGATTCCAAGAACTTACAATGAACCGCCAATTGGATTAGCAGATCTTGCAAGGAATGGTTTATTAACTGACTTAGATTATTTTATCATTGGAGAGATCAAAGGGGCTGAGGCCCTGCCTTTCTTAAATGCAGCTTATACAGGACATCAATGTTGGGCATCTGTTCATGGTGCATCTTCTACTCAGGCATTAAACAAATTAGCCGATTATGTAAAATATGCTTCTGATTATTCCAGAGAGGATGCGTTAAAGATGTTGATGAGCATGGATGTCATCATCTATATGAAAGATTACAAAATCTATGAAATTTCTGAAATATCCGGTTGGGATTATGAGAAAAAGGAGATCAAATACAAGACGATTTACAAAAAAGAAATCGTGCTTCCGAAAAAGAACAAAGAGACCCGATAATTTTCGGATCTCTTCTTTTTTTTTAATTGACGAAAGCTTCTACATAATTTCGCATATTGCATTCAATTTTTTCTTTCGTCTGACGGGCAATTTCTTTTTCTTCCAGATCAGGAGAAACTGTTTCCAGTGATTCTAAAACAGCCATATAACCTTCACACATAAGATCATCCTTATGTTTTTCACTATATTCAGGATATTTCTCTTTTAGAATTTTTTCAATATCATCCTGCATGGTCTCCAAGGTATCTTTTTTAATCTTCTCTTTCTGATAACCATCTTCTGTCTGATGAAACTGTTCGATCATTTGTTTCATATCATTCATATGTTACTTCCTTTCTCTATGCGTCATTGAATACTACATTATAAATATGAATGTTTTCAGAAAAGATAATTTTCACATATAAAAAACAGAGAAGAAAAATCTTCTCTGCTTTGATTTTTGGAGTATTGAATTGTTATGTTCAGATTAGAGATATTTTTTGAGCTCTTCCTCTGACATATTAGCCATTTCTGCAGCTTTTAATATTGAAAGTGTACCATCACCAACAAGTTCGATTAAAGTTTCTAGTCTTCCTTCTTTGCGACCTTCTTTGCGACCTTCTAATCTGCCCTCATTTTTTCCTTCTTCTTTGACTTCATCCAAGATCTCACACATTTGATTAACTCCTTCCTTTTTCTCCTTGAAAAAACTAACTCGTTCAGCCAAAACATCATAGTTCATTTCTTTGCTTTGTTTACACCAAAAGTCTTGCATTAACTTTCCAAGCTTCGTTTCATCTTGAATTGATGAATTCACATATATGATATGTGTTTCATCTTCAAATTTTTCTCCTGTTTCTTCAATTGTTCGATCAATATGATAAATCGGTAATCCATTGCCAAGAACATCATTTTTCGTGATAAAGATGATATATGTCTCTTTTAATTGGCTATACTTATCTCCTGCCTCTGTGATATTTGCATCTAAAAGGCTACTGTTGTATCTCGCTCTTTTAGGATCTGCACCGGCATCATCATTCTGCACTTCAATATTATATATGACATTTTTACTGTCATGCGCAAGAATATCCGTGCGGATGGAGCGTCCCTGCAGATTTTTAATATCCAGTTGACAATTCACATGATCAACAATCAGATCATCTCGATCAAGAATGATCCTGAGTACGAGTTCTGTACATTTCTTATCTTCAAATACTTTGTTCATGAAAGTATCGTCCATAAGACAGAACTTCTGAATTTTAGACTGATATTTGCGATACCGCTCTTCAAAATCCTTTTCCATCTTTCTTCCTTTCCTTGATTATATCCCTTTTCGAGATAAAGCACAATCAGGAAAAAGTATGGAATCTTACTACTCCTATTCTCCTTTCTCCTGATCGTCATTTCTTGTTACATTACAAATATGACGGATGAGGAGAACGATAAATTTTTGCTTAGAAAATTAATACTCATTTTAAATATGCAAGATTTCCAAGAAAATGTCTTACGGTTATCTGCCATCGCATCACTCATACTTAAGATATAACAAGTGATGAATGGAGAAAACCTTATATGTGATTTTCAAAATCATATGATCTTACACTTTAAATATGTAAGATTTCCGAATATCCTCTGTCAAAAGAGAATATCCGGATGCTTGTTTTTAAGTTATTTTACGGTCACTTTATGACCAAAGTTTATTTTTTGTTATCTTCATGAATCTCATGTAGATAATCCTCTTTATTTTTTAGAGTCAATGTTTCGCACACATTGGCTCTTTTTCTTATTTTTAAATCTGCTTTTTGCTTTTTATGTTTGAAGTTTTCTTTTACTTTTGTTTTAATTTTTCTTATGACTGCTATAGCTTTCTGATCGAGAACATCTAATATCTTCTCAGCATAATGCGTTACAACAATCGTTATGATGACTACTATATCGATTCTCATCTCGGACACCTCCAATTCACTGGCAGCATCCGGTCTTACCTCTTCAAAGATAAATATGAACGAATTTTTCCGAAAAGTTTTTCATATATAAGATTTGTTGTCGTGTGAGTATATATTTAGACAAAAAAAGAAGAACAGCTCACTGATCTGCTCTCCCTTTGCACTCTATTTCTTCTTTCGTTCTTTTTTCAAAAGCTCTACCATTCCAACCATTAAGAGGACACCAATTCCTGCAACTACGGGATAATGCCATAACGGACGTTTTACAATAACATAGAATTCTGTACTTTTGTGTCCAGGGTCCTGTGATTGGATCGTTACTTTTGTTTTTCCATATCTTTTTGCGATCACGCTATCTCCATTTGTCTCAACTTTCTCTTTATCCCCTGATTTTAAAGTGATCGCCTTTTTTGTTGCATTCACAGGAGATATCGTATAATAAACATGGAATCTTTCTCCTTTTTTTAAATAAATATTCTTTTTCACAGTGATATTTTCCACCATTTGTTCAATGTAAATAGTAACTTTTTTTGATAATTTTGTCCCATCGGTAGATCTTACAGTCATTTCTGTCTGTCCGATCTTCTTTGGAACAATCGTTCCATCTGACTTTACACTTGCATAATCATTCTTCTTCATTTCATACACAAGTTCTTTGTTTGATGTTGTTACAGGATCAGTATCATAACGGAATTTTTGAGAATATCCCATATAATAAGACTGCCACTTATTTGGAACGATTTCTTTCATTTTTGTAATTACCGTTACATTTGTAACGCTGTAAATATCTGCAGCATTTTTTGATTCGACAATGATTTGAGTTGATCCGTTTTTCTTTGGATATATCATTCCATTTTTATCTACGGTCGCGATCTCTGGATCAGCTGAGGAAAACTTGATCTTATTATCTGTAAACCCTAAAGGGAATACCTGATAATTTACTTTTTCTGGCTTTCCCATGATCAATGTTTTTTCGCCCTCAGATTTGATCTTTTTGATCTTCTGATAAACTCTGAATTTATGCACAACACTTGTGCCATTGTAAGCTTTTGCAGTAATATTTACATATCCTGGTCCAACAGCCTTTACTTTTCCGTTTTGATCTATGGTTGCTACATTTGAATCAGATGTTGTATAAGTGACTTCCTGAATCGTTGCATTTTTTGGAGAAACCTCAACTTTCATTTTTACAGATTTTCCAAGTAAAATTTCGGTTTCTTTTGTTTTATCAACTAGCTGTGTGACTGGATTGACACATTCCATAGGAAATTCAGAGAATTGTCCTTCAATTTCAACACGAATCTTGAATTTTCCTTTTTTCTTTCCATAAACAATTCCGTTTTGATCCACCGTTGCTATTTTTGTATTGCTTGATGAATATTTTGCATTTGAATATTTTGCATTTTTAGGAGTCACTTCAATATCCAGTGGAGTGCTTCCACCGATGTCCACATAATTTGCTCCACCAATTATAAAATATTTCATAGTTTCGCCCGGATAATTATCATAGAAGAAATTAACTAAAGAATCTGTTGTTTTGATACCATATTTCTGATTCACTTTTGTGATCATCTGCTTCATTGTTTTGTAATCGCTACTCTTTATGTGATAGAAATCAGTTAAAAACTTCTGCACTCTTTTCTTCTGTGTTAAGTTTCTGTAATAAGAATAGATATTATCTGCCAGATCATCATCTGAAATAAAAAATTCATCAATCGCAGCATAAAATTCTGGATTTTCCGGATATGATACATGTTTTTTGTAGTCATTTCTTGATGAATTACAAATAACACCTTTGACTAGCTGATATACATTTACATTTCCTGCATTTGTTCTTATGATTTCTGCATATTGCAAATCGGATAATGATTGGTCTTTTTCATTGCAATAATCAACAAATTTATCATCTCCGTCTTTCAGATAATTCAAAATATGTTGGTTCTTATCTTCACCATACCCATTTGCGTATGTTTCTAACTTCTTAAGTTTTCTCGTATATTCTGTGACTGACATTTGATTCGTTTCAGCTCTGATCTTATCAGGAACCATCACACTTTGTGTAATACACAGAATACTTAGTAACACAATAAATATTTTCTTCATGATTTTCTCCTTTTCTATATATTCTCAATACAAATATGAGAGAAATCGAGAAAAAATATTTTCACATATAAAAAAACGACCCCTAATATTGTATTAAGAAATCGTTTTTTTTCATAAAAATAACAACTAATTTATTTTGATTTTTTCTGCCTCATTCTTTATTCCTTCACGTTCATAAACAGAATCATTTTTGCTCCAAAATTTTTCAATATCAAAATTATGTTCTTTTAATTTTTTATCCAAATTCGTAATGTTTTTAATATCTCTTTTATAATTTTTTAAAGATTTACTACTCGTTAATTCTTGTGCACTCTTAATATTACAACTTCGAACCAACTCTTCTTCCAAATTTTTCACTTGCGTAATACATATTATTTCTTTAACATTACTAGAATTTTTTAAGATTTCGATATTCTTTTTTACCTTATCTACTTTCCCAGTATCTGTATCGAAGACTAAAATCACCGTTGTATTTTCTTTTATCGTGATAAGTCGAGAATTGGTTAGTACATTTTCAACAACATTGAATACACGAGCTATTCCAGGTATGATTAATTTCATATCTTTCTTTAAAGTATCAACAACCTTCTTATCATCTTCTCCTTCAACATAATATAAATAGTGCTTTGTCGCCATTTTTTTTATCCTCTTTTCTTTATGATACGATATCATATACAGAATCTACACTCGGTGCTGTGCAAAATAAATCGTTTTCGACCGCAGATCGCAAAGAGTCAGTATTCCTTTTTAATATTTCATTTGCACAAATACACTTGATTGGATGATCATCATCATATATATCTTTTTTCATAAATGTAAAAGAATGTTTTGGTAAGTTCAAATCTAAAATATCCATATTATGCGTTGTAAAGAATAGCTGTTCATTTGGTCCAAGACTATCTATCATAATCGCTAAAAACGCCTTTTCTATTTCACTATGGACAAAAGAAAATTTCTCATCACAATAATAAAATTGGTTTCTATTTGTTAAGATAGATGCAACAATATTCGCAATTTCTATTCCGGATTTTGTTCCGCTTGATAAAATACTTTCATTTACAATAGACCCTTCTTGTACAATTACACTTTTTGATCGCATCCGTATTATATAAGAGTCTTCAACAGTGTCCATTTCCTCAACTCCAATTATGGATGGATCTAATGCCTTTAATGTTTTTTCTAGCACTTTAAGATAAACTGTTTTAAAGTCTCCCTTAGGGAATTTAAATTTGTCTTTTCTTTCCGGGTAGACAAACAGCCAGTATAAATTGCTTAGTTTTTCCAATTCATTGACATAATCTGCTTTGTATTCTGCTTTTTCCATTTTTGTATTCAGACGTTGTTTACAGCTTTCATAACTATCATTTTTATTTATATTTACTTGTTCAACTTTCAACATGATGTCTTTATCTGTGTATCTAGTTTCAAAAGACGGCAGTATTACAATTTGTATAGAATATAAAATGAGCTCATTCAACACAAAATCCATTGAAAAGAATGCTTCTTTACTTGTATCACAAATATTTTTTAATAAGAGAGAAATTTCTTTTCTTTCCATAAAATTAAAAACAGACATTAGCATCTGACCAAACGAAGTTTTTCCAGTTGCATTTGCACCCATTAAAATATTGACCTTTTTATATCTAAAATTTGGTCTTTCTGATAAATATTCATCTTCTATATACGAATTTACAATTTTTTTAGGATATGACATATTCATATGAAAATTTTTAAATGCATAAAAATTGTCTATCCTTACATCCATAACTATCATTTTCAGCATCCCCCTAGTTTTAATTTCGCAATTCACGAACTAATCACTCCTTTATTATACAAAATTTCAAAAAAAATTTCAATTACATGTCATATTTTTATTATGCACAATGAAGCATTTTTATTATAAATATGATATTATTTTGTTTTAAAATATTTTCACATATAAAAAACAGGACAATTTTCTGCCCTGCTTTGAACCATTTATTTCCATAAGTTTTTTTGATATTGTTCTTCTAATTCTTTAATATTTAGATCGATCAGTCCATGAGGATTTATTTCCTGTCCACATTCTTTACAAATTGCAACTGTTTCCAGATAATCAAATGGTTTTCCTTTGATATTCGTTGTTCTTTCCGCTTTTCCCCATACAATATCTGTTTCCTTTCTACAATTGATACAAAAATCTCTTTTTACTTTTTCCATATGATCTCCTTTTATTTTAAATATGAGTTTTTTTTATCCAAAATATTTTTCACATATAAAAAACAGAGAAGAAAGATCTCCCCTGCTTTGATTTTTGGAGTATTGAATTGTTGTGTTCAGATTAGAGATATTTTTTGAACTCTTCTTCTGACATTTTAATTTTTTTTGCTGCTTCTGAAATTGATAGAACCCCGGTCTTTACAAGATCTACTAGAAGTTCAATTTTTCCTTCGTTCTTACCTTCTTCTTTGACTTCATCCAAGATTTCACACATTTGATTAACTCCTTTCTTTTTCTCCTTAAAGAAACTAACTCGTTCAGCTAAAACATCATAATTCATGTCTTCGCCTCGTTTGCACCAAAAGTCTTGCATTAATTTTGATATATTTGTACAAAAAAAGAAGAACAGACACTGTATCTGTTCTCCTCTTATGTTTAGTCTTTGAAAGACAAAACCAAAACTTGCAATTTTATCTTACCACATTTTTCCAAGAATCTCAATCCTTGTAATCTCCAACAGTAAATTCATAGGTGTATTTAACCGTAGGATGATCACTTTCGTTGTTCTTTAAAACCTTTTCAAGATAACTCCAGCGATCAGCTTTTCTCCAAATACTGTCTTTTTTCAAAGTATACATGTATTTGTAACTAATAAATCTTGTTGTTTTCTTATTTGCTAAGTTGTAAGGATCCCCTGTTGTGATATAAACTTCTGGTTTAGAAGTCGCTGTTTTTCCACCGCTATCTGTAACTGTAAATGTGATAATGTGACTTCCCTGATCTTTAATATCATTTAAAGTCAAAGGATTCGGATTCACCAGTTTTGGTGTTAATTTGATCTTATTTGCATCATCTTCAATATCACTTGCAAAAGCATTTGTTTTGATCTCATTTAAGATCTCATCTCCTCTTTCAGCTAATTCTTCCACTGTATAGGCAAGATAATCAGATTTTAAGACAGGTGGATTATTGTATTTGACACGCACATATCCTGTTTGTTGCACTGTATTTCCGCCAGTATCTGACACTTCATATGTGATCTTAATATCAACATATTCATCTTTATTCAGATGATTAAAATAAGTATCAAGTTTTGATGTTTTGGATGGATTTAAAACAGTTGCTGGTTTATAATTATCCTTTTTGCTTGCAGGATATTCGATCTTTGCAACTCTGATGCTGCTTGTTAATTCATTTTCTTCGCGATCCCATGCTTTAACCAATCCGAGAAGATCAGAAATTGTGACCTTATCATTTTCGACATATTCTTTTAATGCATTGTTTGACACCTTATCAGAATATTCAAATTCAAAGTATTGGTTTTCATTTTTTTTGTCTTCTTTGATTTTTCCATCAAAATCCGGTTTTTTTGTCTGTTCTGATCCATCTGAATTTTTAGCTGGATATATAAAAGGTTTATAATCCCACTGTGCATAATTTGTATCGACTGGAATTGCAGCATGTGCAGCACTCATAGGGACACACATCAAAACACTCAAACTTAAACAGGCACAAGCAATCACCTTTCCTCCAATTTTTCGTAATCGCATTTTCTGCGGCCTCCTTTCTGAAAAATAGTATTACAATATAAATATGAGATATTTGGGGAAAGATATCTGGTGTGTCTGCTTATTTTCTTTCTCAATTCAAATATGAATTTTCAGAGAAAAAATATGACACTACAGAAATTAAACTCGTTTTGCGACAAAAAAAGAACAGATACACAATATACCTGTTCCTCACTTTTCGCTATAATATCTTGTTCGCTATTGTTGGTGGAAACAAGCATCTTTTCGTCCGTTCGTTAGGAACTCTATATCAAATGTGTATGACAAGAAAAAAGACAGATCATTATAACTATGTTTTGATTGATGATATTTTAGCTGATGATGAAAATTTTGATCGTTATTTTTTGAATATCACAGGCTATAAGTTAGTTGAAACTTCTTTTTTCCATATTGAATATGACATAAACAAAAACAAATATGAGATGTATATGAATTATCCATGTAACAATATTGGGAAAAACAGTTGGGCAAAGCTAATCTTTACCGATAAAAAAATGTTCTTCGATTATTATAAAAAGTTTAAAGATGCAAAGCATATTGAGCCAATCATTATCGCAGGGAACTGGATAAATGTAAAAAATGATTCCAAATGTTTTGCCTCATGCATAATTAACAAAACTTCTCAAATTTATATTGAAAAGGAACGAGATTAATCTCGTCCTTTTTCATCGATTTTTATTTTTCCCCTTACATCAATTCCATAATATTCTAATCCCTTTCTGATGCGTTCCCTGATATTATTATAATTTTCCTTTGTACCATAACATTCTATTTCTGTATTTAGAGCAACGGAAAGAAAATTTTCACTTCCTTTATTTGATTTTAATTTCTGACGTTTCTTCCTAAATTCTTCTTTGTCATAATTTTCTAAAGCTTTTTGTATCTGCTCTTTTGTATATACGTTATAAATATTTTTTTTATGATCTTCTTGTTGTAGCATTTCTCTTAGCTTGTATTTCGGGTACATTAAGATCAATTGTTCTGTTTCTAAATCTATCTCTGTATCTCTTTTTATATTGTTCATTTTCTTAAAAGATTCGTGATGAAAATAATCTTCCTGCAGTTTGAATAATCCATTCTTTAACGCTTTTACCTGTTTATCGACTTCTTTAAAACTTATCATTTCATCAACCATAGAAGAATCACCAAATGGAAAGCCTTGATTTTCTTCATTTTTCATGATACACAACTTGATCTCATCTAAATATTTTGAAAACTGCTCTATTTGATCCTGCACAGTTCGGATAATGTTTTCATCAACGTAATTTCTTGGTATAGATTGATAAGATTTTATCTCATAATTTGAAAACTTAGATTCAATGAGATTAATTTTTTCTTTCTTGTCCTCATTTATTTTTACATTAGGATATATTCCTTTCAACGTATTTGTTCCCTGTACACAAATACGATGCTTTAATTGTTCTAATTGTTTTCCATATGGCAACCACCGATTCATAATCTCTCCATAATGATCTCCGCAACAGTGTTCTCTTGCTCCAAATAGTTCAATGATACATACATTTCGAAAAGTTCCGTCCTTTTGTTCTACTACTTGTTCTTCTGGCAAACAATTTTCAAATAATTCAACATCCTCATAGGAAGAAGGCTTGATCATATCTTTTTTATTGATCATTCCGTAGTAATCTATTAAAATAGATTGCAGGCATTTCATATCCAATGATGGACAGTCATTTCCCATAAGTGTTTCCAAAAGAAATTGTAACGAGCTATAGATTTCTACAATTTCTTTCTTTGTCTTATTACTTTCTAATATGAGTACAGTGTCTGGATTTCCAGGTTCGTATTCATAATAATGATACAAAATATAAAGCATATTTTCTCCTTTCATTTTTTCCCTTTCATTCTAAATATGAGTTTTTTCACAAAAAATATTTTTCACATATAAAAAAAAAGAACAGACTCAATTAAGAATCTGTCCTTTTCGTCTTGAATTTTTAATTCATATTCCTAATTTATCGAACAAAATTTCATTTCTTTTCGTTGTGTCATCAATGATCTTATCATATGACAAAATTTCAATGTATGCATTTATAACATTGTTATAATAATACATCCCTAATTTATCCGGTGTTTCACAAAAATTATATTTTCTTGCTATCCTTATTAAAGTATTTGTTATGTCACATACAGCATATAAATATAATTGTGTATTATCACTTGTTTTTATTGTCCTTCCATATTTGTCTTTAACAGTATTTTCTTTAAGTTTTTCTGCATAATCCATCATCTGATCAATAGGATTATCACTTGATGTATAATCATCTCGCATCGGTCGCTTTAATTCAAATATTATGATGGTTCCATATTCTCTTCCAGTATTTTCTTCGTCTGATACTGCAACTGGACTATCTAGAAGTAGTACATCTGGTCTCCCCTCTTTTGAATCATTATTAAATGGAACGTCTGAAGATATATAATCACAATATGCTAATTTTTCATCAATTAACCACAAATTATGAGCCTGATATTCAATTTCTTCAGAAGTTCTCCGCATTGGATAAATAAGATTATGAATAAATGCTTCTTTGCTATATTTTCCAAAATCATTGGACCGAATTCCTTTTTTTAACAATTCCAAAACAACTTTTCTGCGTGCTACATATTCAGCTAAAGATGATTTGTTTGCTTCACTGATCTTAGCAAATTGATTGGCAAATTTTTCTTGATATGAATCCAAATTAACAGCACCGACTTCTAATGTTTTTAATATTTTTTCATTTTCTTCTTTTAATTGTTTTTCAAATTTTCGTTTAATCTTATGTAGTTCATCATCTAATTTTATCTCAGAAAGAGACGGTTTTATAGATTCAATATCTTCTTCCATGTAATTTAATAAATGTCTATACTGAGGAGCTGTTGTTTTTATATACTTAGCAATTCTTTCTTTTTTCTTTTTCTTTACTTCTTTCAAATATTCTGATAAATATACTTTGATTTCTTCGGATGTTTTTAAGATAATATCATTCATTCCTATTTCCAAATCATTTTCTGCTATATTAGGAATCATGAAAGAAGTTCGGTTTGTTCCAACGTTTTTATCTAAAAACTCTCCTGACAAAACCCCAGCATAATAATACCCATTCTCAAGAAAAAGGTTTTTATCAAGATCAACAATATATTTTTCTATATTTATTTCCTGGACCATCCGATCATTCGCATAAAGGTATAATTTACTTGCATCAAATGATGAATCCATAATTTTTGCATGTCGTAAGAAAAATTTTTCATTTTTAATTTCAAATTCTATTAGGTTTGATTCTTCTTGTATAGAATTTCTAAACATTTGATTTATATTATAAGTCTGCTGGTTGATATCATCTACTACTATAATTTCTGGACATGTTGGTGACATTAAATAGATAAAACAATGCTGCATGATTTTCGTGGCAACATTATCGCCTCCTTTTGGAAGTTTATCTTTATATGGTGATAAACAGTCTTCTAATATTACAACTGTTTTATTATCTTTTAATTCATCAATTTTTATTAATGAATCATTAATTTCATCTTGACCCAACATAAAATCAAAACTTCTTTTTACCCATTGATTACCATTTTCAAAGCAGCTTTCAATTTTAGCTTTTCGGAAAGCCTTTAGCCATGTAAACCTACCAACGCCCTTTCCACCTTTTTCAATTCTATATGTAGAATCTAATTGTAAAAAAGATTTCATATTAGCATCATTAAAACCGATTCCATTATCAATTATAATAAACCCCGTAATATCATTAATGCTGCCATCAATCCCATCTGTCTGAATGTACTGTTGTGGTTCACGTACAATATGAACCATAATACGACCATTTAGAGTATTTTCTTTTTGTTGTCGTTCATCAATGGCATAGATAGAATTAACAATTGATTCGTATAGAGGCATCAACGCTTTTGTTGCCGGTAATTCAAAATTTCTAACTCGACCTGATAAATTACTTGTAAAAAATGACATTAATTTAGTCCTTTCTTCTTTTTTCATATCAATTTTGATCTTCTTGTTATGACTCATTTTATCAATTTTTTTAATTTCCTTCAACATCTCCACCTCACAATCTATTACAAATATGAGTTTTTTCACAAAAAATATTTTTCACATATAAAAAAAGAAGCAGCCTTCCAAAGAAAGCCACTCCTTTCCCATCTTATTTAATTTTTACTTTCTTCACACTACTCCATTTACCATAAACCTTTGTTTTTCCAACCTGTTTGTAAGCTCTGACTCTGACATAAACCGTCTTCTTTCTCTTGAGTCCTTTTACTTTGTAAGAAGTGATCGTGTATTTTTTGCGTTTTACTTTGATCTTTTTGTATTTGAACTTCTTGAGAGTCTTTACTTTCTGCCCTTTAAAGTTTTTCTTGTAAGAATAGCTGATCTGGTATCCTGTGACCTGATCCTTATTCTTTAAGATATTGATCGTAAACGCTTTCTTTAATGCTTTGATCTTCTGGATCGCAGCTTTCTTTACAGAGATCCTGATCACAGGAGCTGCAGTTGTTGCAGTCTCTTTTTTTGCTGCAGTCGTTCCTGCTGTAGAAGAATCTTCTGTGCTTGGTCTTGTTTCTGTCGTAGCAGGTTTTGTTTCTGTTGTTGTGGAAGATGTGGTTGGTTTTGACTCTGTTGTAGCAGTTGTCTTATCTTCCGTTGTAGGTTTGCTTTCTGTCGTTGTTGTAGTAGCTGCAGTTGTTCCAGTCGTTGGCTTTGTCTCAGAAGTTGCAGAACTGCTTTCTGTTGTGCCAGTGGTTGGTTTTGTCTCCGTAGTCGTTGTTGTAGGTTTCTGATCTTCGGTTGTCGTAGGAGCTTTCTTTTCGATCACAAACGTAAAGTTTAATTCATACCCTTTGTAATCTCCCATACCGATGATCTTCATACTTGCAACACCCGGATCGATGTTATTGCTGTATTCTACCTTGTAATCTACATTTTCCTGTAATTCTTTGTCACAGTGGCTGCATCTCATGTCAGGATCGATCAGGACCGTATTTCCAGTCCATTTGAATGTTCCAAGACTTTCTCCATCCTTGTGTCCTTTGGCATAGAATCCATTCCATCCATGCTGCTTTTCGATCGTGTAGTAGAATGTTAAACTGCTTCCCTCATAATATCCTAATCCGATCACTTCAGCTTTTGCAGTTCCTGCATCAACGTTATCAGAATAAACGATCTTGTAATCTGTTTCCTCTTTTAAGACATGTCCATCGATCGGATCGATCATATCTCCAAGTTTTATGGTCTGTGCTTTTCCTGTCCATTTCAGAGTTCCAAGATTCTCTCCGTCTTTGTGATCTTTTGCAGCAAAGCTCTTGTTCTTGATCGTATAAGTAAAGCTCATCTCATGTCCTGTATAACGTCCGATTCCGATGACTTTTGCTGTTGCAGTACCAGGATTGATATTGTTGCTGTATTCTACTTTGTAATCCACACCCTCAATTAAGAATGTCTGGCTGTAGTTACTGTACATCAGTCCAATCGATGGTTTCACTTCTTCTCCAGTGTAAGCATAGGATCCCATATCAGCTCCATCTGTATAAAGGTTGTTGTGGAATCCGCTTTCTCCATCATGATCCACGATCGTATAAGTAAAGCTTAAAGTACATCCATCATAATCATTTAATCCAATGATCTGTACATTTGCAACACCAGGCTTTGTATTATCTGAATAAACCAGTTTGTAATCCGTTCCTTCAGATAATGTCTTTCCTGCCTTATCTGTCACGTTGCTGATCGGATATCTTACTTCACTTCCTGTATATTCTACAGTTCCAAGATCTTCTCCGTCTTTATGATCTTCAAATGAGAATGTCTTATTCTTGATCGTATAAGTAAAGCTCTGTGTCCATCCTTCATAATCACGCGTTCCAATGACTTTTACAGTGACTTTTCCAGGTTCTGTACGGTCTCCTGTGTATTCTAATTCATAATCTCTGTTTTCTGCTAATGTTTCTCCACAGTGATTACATGTCAGATTTAATTCCGGTTCTACTTCATTTCCTGTCCACTCATAAGATCCAAGATCATCTCCATCTTTGTGTCCTGCCACACTGAATCCATTCCAACCATGCTGTTTTTCAATATGGTATGTATAAGTTAAAACAGTTCCTTTTGCATCTCCGATCCCGACAACTTTGACCGTTGCAGTTCCTTCATTAATGTTGTTGGAATATTCTAACTGATAATCTTTTCCTTCGACAGCTTCTGTATCTGTATTTTCAATATAAAGCGTTCCGATATCTGCCTTGATCGCTTTTCCAGTATAACGAAATGTTCCAAGATCATCTCCATCGCTGTGTTCATTTGAATAAAATGTTTTTGGACTTAAAGTATATTTAAAGTTTAATTCATACCCAGCATATTTATTTAATCCTGTTACTTTTAATGTTCCATCACCCGGATGATCTTTATTGGAATATTCCAGCTTATAATCTGTATCCTTTGTTAGCCATTTTCCGCAGTGTTTACAAACGATCACAACAGTTGGAAGATTTCCATTTTCTTTCCATCTAGACCATTTATAAGTTCCGATATGATCGCCGTCCTGATACGCATTATCATTAACAGCAATTCCATTCCATCCACAATCTTCTTCAATCTCAAAATTAGCGGTCCGGTCAACTCCTTCATAAGCGCCCATACCGACAATTTTGACCGTTGCAGTACCAACATTTACATTGTTTTTATATTCCAGCTTATAATCTGTTCCTTCTTTTAATTCCTTGTTGCAGTCATTACAGTAAACTTTCAGATCTGGTCTTACTTCTTTTCCTGTCCAGTTATATCCTGAATACAGATCATCAATTCGATATCCCTGTTCTCCATGCTTATGATATTCCACATTTACAGAAGTTTTAGCTGTCATTCCCTCAAAAGCACCGATCCCCTTAATTGTCACATCTACTTTTCCAGTCTTTTTGTAATCAGAAACAATGACTTCATAATCTTTATCTCTTTCTAAGTTATTATGACAATCTGCACAGGTTACATCAATGCTTTTTTTAATGTTGTCTAAAAGATTCTCTGTTTCCCACCATTCTTTATAAACGATTGTTTTCTGATCTGCTGTTACATTGATCCCTGATCCTGCCTGTGTTAATTTATAAGTTGCTGTATGATCTCCTGCAGTTGCAGTAATAGTTGCAGATCCATGTGCATTTGCTTTTGTAGTGACCACACCATTGCCATCCACAGTTGCAAGATCTTCATTTGAACTCTTAAAAGTTACCACATCGGTACAATCATCCTCAGATAATTTTGCGATTAGATGAATTTCATGAGAAGTTCCATCGCATAAGATCTTGTCGGATGTTTTGTTAAGAGTTAAGGATGTTGTTTTCTTTTCTGGGAGAACATCATATACTTCTTTTTCTCCTTTATAAATATACATAACATGTTCTTTCCAATGCTCTACAAATTCATCTCGTAGTGCTGCTGTTTTGAATTTGATCGTTTTTGTTCCTAATACTGCATCTTCTTTTTCTGCAGATTTAGAATTTACTGAATAGAAACAATGTCTATCAATTGCAGGAATCTCATTACCATATATATCAATTTCCAAGTCTTGTTCTGGCATTGTGTATACAAGTTCAATAGATTTTACGCTAGAAGGAATAATTAGTTTATTACAATATTCATCAGTTGTGATTGAATCATCATCTTCAATGTATTGAGCAAAAGTTGTTAGTCCTGCACATCCAATACCTGTAATATCATCATCTAATTTTAATGTTTTATTATTATTTTTTGAATCTTTTCTCTGCATTTGAACTGGATATCCCAATAAAATTTTTCCAGTTAAAGTTTTTACCGCCGTGTCTCCATCAGGAAGTGCAACATATCCTGTTATTTTTGAAGCATATAGTTTTCCATCTTCTACATAAAGATTATTTTTGTTTGCTTCTTTTTGTACATATTTTTCTAATCGATGGCATCCAGCAAAACAATTACATCCAATTCCTAATCTGCTTGAAAGATCAGTGTTTTTTCCAATGTAAACTGTTTTCAGATCATAACATGACCCAAATACCTGGACTCCATCTACACTTTCAACATTAGACAGATCCACATCTTCTAATCCAGACTGCTGAAACGTGTACCATCCAGTTAATTCCGTTACATTCTTCAGATCGATATGTTTTAAAGCATCTGTGTACTTAAATGTCTCATATCCATCAATCTTTGTCAGACTCTTGGATAAGTCTACATTTGCTAATTTTGTACAGTAATAAAACGCATATTCATCTAAAACAGTCACGTTATCATTCATCTGTACGTTTTCAATGTTGGAATAAGCAAAAGCTCCGTTCCCAATGGATGTGATATTTTTACCAAAGACAAGCTTTTTAATACCTTTGCATGCTTTAAAAGATCCTGCTGGAATTTCTTTTAATGTATCTGGCAATGTTAAAACGTCTTTTTCTAATGCACATGGTGCAGCTGAAACCATTTCTGTTTCTTCTTTATTATAGACAATACCATCTCTAACCGAAATATACTTTGCCTTTTCAGGATTTGATAATTCATAGCCTTTGAAGACATAGCTCTTTTTCCATTCTAATTCTGATTTATCATCATCATATGAGGAATGCCCATAAAAACTTCGATCAAATTTCTTTAATGTAGAAGGAATTGTCATTTTTTCTACATATTGGTCTGTAGAAGAATCCCAACATGTTTCAACACCCTCTGGAATGATCAGATGTTTCGCTTTTACATTTAATGTTGCAGCATCTGTTACTTTGTAAGTTGTGTTATTTAATGTAACCTGTGAAGGATATGTTAATTCGTCTGTAATATCATACGTAACTTCTTTGTTATTTTCTTTTTTAGGATTACCGTCGTCATATACAATTCCTTTTACATACTGAGCTGACACCTCTCCTTCAGCCGTTACTGTATATTCATATCGGATACGATGTGTTTCATCCACATACTGATCCTGAGTAAACTGATATCCAACCTCTCCCTCTTTGGCGTCTTTATTGACCGTTGCTTTTTTCAGATTACTTTCTTTTGCATTCGTATCCTCTTTGATGATCCCTTTTTTCTTTGCAAGCTTTAGTCCTTCTTCCGGACTCATCGCATTGATCTGCTGCATGATCTTTGCACGTTCTTTTTTGCTTAATACAGTAGCTGATGATGTAGTTTTCTTTGCAGATGCTACTTTTACGGTATCTGCCATCACTGGAACTGCAGGGTAGATCCCCTGTAACGACATCATAACTGCCAATCCAAATGGTACAACTTTTCTTAATTTGCGCATACTCTTTCTCCCTCCGTATATAAAACCTGTTTTGCATCAGGTTATTGAGTCTTTTTTAATCTTTACATAATAAATATGAGAGATTTTTATTTTTTTATTTTTCACATATAAGATTTTGAAATAAAAAAGGACTCCATCAAGGAGTCCATAGTTGTTATTATTTGAGATTTAACTCCCTCATATATTTTACCAGATATGAGAGAAAAAATGAAGTAAAGAAATATAAGACCGCTTTATTATTCTTTAAAATTTATAAATGGCAAATTATATGCAGGAAAATTTGAAGAATTAGTGACATTAGCTACAATTGGTCTCATATATCCCAATAATAATGCAGGAGCGTTAAGATTTAACATGGAATTCACCATTTCATCATCTAGATTTTCCCATTTGAAGTCAGAAGCAACAACAGTTCGCAATTTAAACGGAGCATTTTCACTATTAATATTTGTTTCTAATTCTAGTGCTACATTTGCTTTATTTTCATTTTCACTTTTTGTTATTTCTACATTAAAAGTGTTTTGCATTTCTATATCATTATTATTTACATCAAATTTTGGATTAATTACAAAATTAATTTCTTTTAAATACGGATTTAAAAATTGAAAATCACTATGTTTCATAATTTGTACACCTTTCTTTGTTATCTTTTATGCTGCATCTAAATAATTTTTTTTATTTAGTTCTTGGATATCTATTTTATTAATATCTTCTTTATATTTTTCGTTTTTAGTAATAGTATACGCATCTTTAAATTTCATTTTTTCGTTTTTTTGTTTTTTACTTAACCATTCATCTTTTTTTAAGGCTGACATTTTTTGATACATTTCAATATATTTATTTGACATATTTATTTTATAAAAGCTATTATTTTCCCTTTCAATTATTACATTGTTATAACTTATGTCAATTGTTATTTTTAATTGTGTTTGTATTTTTTTTATTTCTTTTTTTAGTAAATAATTTAAAGCTTTTTCATTTCCTTTTATAAAAGTTCCCTCTTTCGGTAAATCTAGAGGATCTATTTTCGACATTGGTATTTTAAAATTTTTTTCATTTCCTTTTAAATCCATTGTAACGATAATTGCCTCCTTTGAAATTAGAAAAGCAGAAGCAATATCTATTTCTTTATTTAATAATAATTTTAATATATCCATATTACATTTTGTAATAATCCACTTTTGTTCGTAGCGAATTTCTGAGCACAAACAGAGATATAAATTTTTATTTTTATCTGTGCATAAGAATAAAATAGGCTCGTATTCAAATTCATAAAAAACATATTCTAAATATAATTTTCCAACTTGATCGATATTTTCAAAATATACATTATTCATTATTTTTTACCTCCCCAAAATACTTTTGTGGATCTGATTCTTCATATATCCACCAATCTACATGTGTTCCTTCTACATTTTCTCTTTCTGATGTTAGTTGACATGGACCACAAGTTTTTTCTGTTTCTCCTTTTGCTATAAATGCTTTTGGATGATGTCTCATAAACATATTTAATGCATACTTAGCTTCTGAATATTCTATATTGCATGATGTTGAATATAATCCCGGATTTTTTAAATTAATTCTTTTTTTTCTGATGGGAATTAATCCTCTTTGCATTTCTTCATAAGTACTAATAAAACTATCACGATCAATTTGTCCTTTTTTAATAATTCTATACACAGATTTATTTTCTTCCTTTGCACCTTCAGGTAAAATTTCTGTTTCAAAATTTTCCGGAAAACATTTTGGGTATTTTTTCATTTGTTTTACCTATACTCTCCCTCATTTTCTTTATTTATATTTTCATACTATCACAACTGACACTACTTTGCTAGTAAAATGGTAGTTTTAGCACCTATTTTGATAAGTTTTCTACCATAAATATGAGATTTTTAAGAAAAAATCTTTCTCACATATAAAATTTCCGTATAAAAAAGTGTCTTCGACACTTCAACTCCCCTGCCCCTCATTTTTGAGGGGTGGGTTTCTTTTTTTGTCTTTTTCCTTCATAATAGAATCATGAATAT
>OJAC01000462.1_pt1 | contig 33778 bp, 30 predicted proteins | sample 1588701 | NCBI WGS metagenome assembly OJAC01 (sample SAMN03283256) | human gut metagenome | biome: human-associated habitat; material: feces | host: Homo sapiens | place: USA | collected 2013 | reverse complement strand
TCACCCTTTTTTACATCCGCGACAAAAGAGCCTGTGATGTTCGGCAGTCCGGCCTCCACGGTGGTGCCTGCTGCGTGGCCGCTGCCAGCACCCATCAGTACCCGGTTCTGCGCAATCTCCTGCCATGTACCGCCGAACAGTGCGGCAGGGCTTGTACGTGCGGTGCTCTGGTAGATGCTGCCCACGGGGTAAGGGTCCGGGGCAGTACCGCCCGCCAGATGCAGCGTGCCGTCTGCATCTGCCGTGAAGTCGTCACTCAGCTTGACACCGCCCAGCGTGGTGGTGGTGGCGGCGGGGAGGGTGTAGTGCACGGTGTCGCCGCTGCCAAAGGTCAGCACCAGTTCTCCGTTTTGCGGCTCTGCACTCTTCAGGTAGTCACCGCTCCCCTTTTCCACCGCACCCACGTCCTCCGCAGTCAGCGGGGCATTCTTTCCGGTGCCGCCATGTTTTGCGGGCAGGATGCCGGTCATGTTTTCCAGTGTCGTGGTGTCCTTGGTCTGCATGGTCTTCGTACTTCCGTCGCCGAAGGTCAGCGTCAGGGTGCGGTCTGTCAGCGAAATGCTCTTCACGTAGTCCGCGCTGTTCGCTCCCACCGCACCAAGATCCTCCGCCGTCAGGGTCACAACGCCGCCCATGCCGTTCACACTTACCACCGCGCCATCTTCGGGCGGCGCAAAATTCTCGGCACGATCTGCAGCCTGCTGCGCCCGCTCCGCATCGCTCTGGGCGCTGCCTGCCGCTTTCTGTGCCATTTTTGCCGCCTTTGCCGCGTTCGCTCCGGCTGTCGCTGCAGTGTCTGCGTCCCGCTTTGCTGCTGCGGCCGCGTTCCGCGCTTCCTTTGCGCTTTCCTGTGCCCCGGTCGCATATCCCAGCACCCGCGCCACAAAAAGCTCGTACTGCGTCGGGCTGATCTCTGCATCGCCGTCTGTGTTCAGTGTTTCATAGCAGTCATACCGGGCCGGTCGGGTCAGCGCCCGGTATCCGTCCTCACCCAGAGCCAGCAGCATCCAGCTGCCGCAGGGGCTGGCGGTAAATTCTTTGCCCACCGCTGCGCTGTGCTCCTCGTCCAGCAGGATCGGTGTCGGCAGCGTGCCGTCCTGCCGCTGGATATGCAGCGTCACGGCACATCCAGCCCACTCCTGCGGCAGCTCAAACTCCAGCCTTTCTACATTGGCACTGCTCTGCCCGCCCAGATGCAGCACCCGCATCTCCGGGCCAAACTCCACACCGCCAAAGTTTTTCCGAATAATTTTTACCCGCATCCCGCTGCCTCCTTCCGTCCTTCTCAGCCTATCACACAAACGTCCGTAATAACACTGCGGACTTTTTTCAAACTTTTCCATTTCAAAAGAACCACATATACAAATCCCCCGGCGTGAAATTCATCGCGCCGGGGGATTTTTCTTTTCTTACCTCACTGCCGCATACGGGTCCGGTTTCGGTCCTTCCTCCGCTTTCTTTTCTGTCTCCTCCACCCACTGGGCAAAGTTTTTCTCCGTGTACAGCTCTTCTCCGTCCGCGTCCTTGAGCGCCAACAGCATTTTTTCCATCTGCTGCCGGTCTGCATCGCTTCCCGCAAGGTACTCCGGCTTTGCTGTCTCGGTGATCTTGCTTTTAAGTGTCGTCGCGCTCTTGCCCGCCTTCGCCAGCCTGTCATATTCTTCCTGCACAGCACCTGCATCCCAGCTGTCCACCGCTTCCACAAGGTCGTCCGTCACGCTGGCGTTATCGCCCTTCAGCTGCTTTTCGGCCAGCTGGTTCACCGCACCGGTCACGCAGTCCACCACATCCCCGCGCTTTCCCTTCGGCAGGCCCAGCACTTCGCTCAGCTGTTCGATCATCTCGTTTTCCAGCTCGTACCGCTTCTGGTCGTTTCCTGCATTCTGCTCTTCAGCAGCCTGCCGCACCCGCACGTCGTACTTTACAAGGCGGCTCTTCAGCTGGCTGTACATTTTGTTTTCCGCAATGGTTCCCGCTTCCACCATAGCGTTCAGCTTCTCCACTGCGGCCTTTGCTTCGTCGCTGTCGCCGCCGGCATAGGCGTTGTACAGCCGGTCATACTGGCCGGTGGCGCTTTGGGGCACAGAATTAAAGCTGAACTGTCCTCCGTGCGCAAGATTTTCAAGGTCACCATAGCAGCCCTTTACCGCTTCTACAATCTTCCGTCCATTGCCGTAGGGTACACCCGCCACTTCAAAGCTGTCCTCCAGCAGCGTCATGCTGCGCTGCATCAGCTTATTGTGGTGCTTTTGCAGCTGTTCTTCGTCCATTTCACTGGTGTCTTTCCGGAACTCCGCAAAAAACTTCTGCACATCTCCGGCCAGATCATTCACCACGCTGATGCTTGCTGCACTCAGCACGTCGTAATCCTTACCGTTCACAGCATTGTCGATCAGACTGTATAACTCACTTCCGTACAAAAAGTTTCCCGCAAAACTTTCTGTGTACAGGCTTGCAAACCGTTTCCACATGCTCTTCACGGTCACATCGCCGTTTTCGTCCTGCTCCCGGTCCCACCGGTGCAAAAGGAAATCTGCGCCGATCTTCATGATCGCAAACACCGCCGTCTGTGCCGCCTGGCTCACAACAGCCCGGTTTCGCTGTGTTTTTGCCCGCTGCAATTCCGCTTTGTTTTCATCGCTCTGGTTCTGCCGGTAGCGTTCCGCCTGTGCCCTGTAATCGCCAATGGCATCCGCCAGAATGCCGTAGTTCTGGAAACGTTGGGTGGTGAACATGGTCAGCTGCTTCAGCAGTTCGTTAGGGTTGCGCTGAATGCCCGCCCGCTGCATCACGGTGTAGTTGGGCTGTGTCTGCTCGATCACCTTCTGATAGGTGCGGTTCACCGCTTCCCAATAGGCCGGGCTGCCTGTCACCTCCGCGCCTTCAAACTCGGCCGTGTGGTTCTGCACGTATCGCTTGCTGCCTTCCCACAGGGCTGCTACCGTCACTTCGTCCATCCCGTTGATCCAGCCGGTCAGCCAGTTCGGCAGCTTGTCCATGCCCTTTTCCGCCAATGTTTCCTGCTTGCCAATGCTGGCAAGCTCGCCGTTCTGGCTGCCGCGCTTGCGCCAGTCCAGCAGCACGTCTCCGTGCTCTTTGATCTCCGTTTCCAGCGCTGTCCGCGCCTTGGGCGAAAGGTTCTTCACAAAGGGTACCACTGCCGCCATGGTGTCGCCGCCCAGTACGGCCGCTGCTGTGGGCAGGCTTGCCGCCTGCGCAATGGCAACGCCCGGGTTCAGCGTCAGCACTGCGCCTGCATAGTTCCCGCGCAGGTTTCCCAGTACTTTGTTAAAGGTGCTGGGCCGCTTGCGCTGGGTAGTCTGCAGGTCGGTCAGCAGGTCATCGATGTAGCTCACCGCATCCTTGCCCCACTGTTCCTTGATGATGCCGTTCTTCAGGTTTGCAAGCCTTTCCCGCGTCTCCACGCCGCTGTTCAGGATCTTCTGCACGTCCCGGATGGGCGCGGCCAGGCCCGCATACGCCGCCGTGTCCCGCAGGCTGCGCTGCACCACATTTGCGCATTCTTCCAGCAAAACGGGCTGTCCGCTCTTCACGCGGTTCTTCAGGAAACCGCGTCCCTCAATGGTCGCGTCCAGATTCAGGCCGTCGATCTGGGTCGCCAGCACCGATTTATCCACCGCAATGGGATAGTAGTTTTTCACGGTTGCCCGCTGGTAGCCCACCAGCTGCAGGCTCGTCTCGTTGATGAGCTTCGTGGTGTAGTTGTCGAAGAACTCTTTCATGTCCGCGCACCATGCCCGGTCATAGTCAGTCATGGCCGCTTCCACCGTCTGCAGGATGCTATCCGCTGTCGGGGTCCCGTCCGCATCCGTCAGCATTCCCAGATGTACGGTCTGTCCCTTCTGGTAAGCCTGCTCAATGTCACCTTTGTTGTACAGCTTTGCATCCGGAATCACAAGTCCGCCGTTCATCAGGTGGTTCAGGCTGTCGGTGTTGTGCAGGTGCATGTACAAACTGCACAGCTGTGCATGGGTCAGTTCGGCTTTCTTTCCCTTCACATCGGTCAGGCCCACGTCCACAAGGTCTGCGCCCGGGCCTGCAAAGTTCTGCATTTCCTTCACGTGTTCTTTTCCGGTCACGTTGGCAAACAGCTTTTCGCCTTCCACGGTGATCTTCGTCTGCCGGTACTGGCCGTCGTTCAGCATTTGGGCCATCTTTTCCATCTGGCCGTTCTTCGCGTAGCCGCCCAGCATACGGAACACCCGCTCCGCGCCCAGCATATCCAACTGATACTTTGTCAGCAGATTGTGCACGCCGTCCAGCTTTCCGCCGGGGTGGTTGCCCTTGCTGGCATTCACCTCGCTGGCTGCGCCTTCTGCGATTGCGCTCACTTCTTCAGCCTTTGCAAGACTCACCGTCTTGTTTGCATTGCGGATCACATGCAGCGTCGAGCTGGTAATAGCCTTCAGCATCCGCATCTGATCCACCGTCATGGGCAGATAGGTGCGGTTCTCCGTCTCCTTGATGCGTTTGCGCAGCCGTTCCTGCAGTGCCCATGCTTTCTCGCTGTCCGGTAAAACTTCTGCCTCGGCCAGCTGCTCGTGCAGTTTGGTCAGCTTTGTGTCCTTTGTCGTCTGCAGGTCGTCCCGCAGCGTCTGGATCAGGGTATCCACGCCGGTCTGCTTCCATTCTTCGGTCATGGCGTTGGGGCTGTTCTCGCTGCCCGCACTCTGCCGGATCCGGTCCTGCAGCCTCGTCAGCTGGTTCACGGCCCGTTCGTTCAGAATGGTCATGTCCGCCAGCTTTGCCACCTGTGCTGCCGCATCGATCAGCCCCGGCTGTACATACTTGTCCTTGCTGGGCCGCAGCAGCATCTGGTTCAGCTGTGCCGCGTTCTGACGGATGCTGCGTTTCAGTTCATCCATCTTCCGTGCATCCCGCGCCCGCTGCACTCGCTTTTCCGCTACTGCCTTCGCAACGGCAATATCTTCGTCCCGCTGCTGTCGGGCTGTTTCAATGGCAAGGGCATTCCGCTGCGCCTGTTTCTGCTCCCATGCGGCCCGCTTACGTTCGTTATCCGCCTCCCATTCCATGATCTCATTTTCCTGCACGATCAGGCTGTATTCTGCCTTGTCCGCGCGCCGCTGCTCTTCCCGTAGCCGCATACTCAGATCTGCATTTTCCTCCCGCAGTTCTCCCATGCGTTCCCGATACCACAGTTTTGCTTCATCCAGCATTTCCTGCCGCTCGGCCTTCAGGCGTTTCACTTCCTGCTTCATTTCCCGCTCATAGCTTTCCCGCAGCACTGTCAGCTTTTCGTTCAGGTTGCCCACATTGGAAACATCCACACCAAAGGTTTCAAGGTTCTGGTCCAGCAGCTTTTCTGCTCTTGCGTTCTGCCGCTGCAGTTCGGTCATCTGCTGCACTTCGGCGTTCTGGTTTGCAGTGCGCCGGTTTTCCTGCATTCTGCGGCCAAACTCCCGCTGCTGTGCTTTCTGTACGCCGCGCAGTTCCTTTGCCACCTCTGCAGCACGTTCTTTGCTGCCTGCTGCGGCTCTTGCCACATCCATATTGTGTCGCTGGATGCCCTCAAAGATAGCCTGCGCGTCAGTCATCTCCGGTGTCGCCATAATGTCACCGATGATCCTGCCCGCCAGTTCGATCTTTGCATCCTCATACTCTGCATCGTCTGCAAACCGGCTCATAGTCGCAGGCTTGATGGCATCGTGCAGGTTCATCAGCACATTCAGCCACTCGGTGCTTTCCATGCTCATTGCACCATCCACACCCGCCTGCTGCGCTGCAGCTTTCCACAATGCCTTTGCACCGTCGCTGGTGCCGTCCACAGCGCGGTTGTCGTTGATCACGCTTTCGTACTGCTGTGCCGGGTTGCCGTCCCGCACGCTTTCGGCCTGCCGCAAGGTCACGCCGTGCCTGCGCGCTTCGGCCACTGCTTCACTCCAGCTGCCGTATGCTTTCACCAGTTCTGCCTTTGCCTGTCCGCTTCTGTTCACGGTATATTCCAGCTTGTGCAGTTCCGGGTATTCGTCCCACAGCTCACTGTTGCGGTAAACTGCCCCGTCCAGAATTTCTCCCGCCAGCGTTTCGGCCAGCGCATTGGCTTTTTCCATGTCCGCACCGTCGGCTTTCAGGTAGTCCACCAGTACCTCGGTCTCCCTCGCAAGCTTGGCCCGGTCCGTCTTACTGCCGTTCGCCTTTGCCCAGCGGCTGGCCAGTCCTTCAATGGCCGTCCGACTCACCTTCACACCCCGTGTCAGCCCAAAGAACTGGCTCAAGGTGTCCAGTGCTGCAGCCTTGTCCGCAATGGTGCGGCTTGCCATCTGCTGGTCGTTCCGCTTCGCGTCACGGCTGGCCTGCTCTGCCAGCTGATAGCGGAACTTTGCAAGGTCGCTTTCTTGTGCCAGTTCACCGGTCTGGTAATATTCCCGGATCTCCCGCACTACGCGGTCAGCATCCACACGTCCGCTGTATTCCTTGCCGGCTGCCACCCGACCATCTGCTGTGGAGATGTCCAGTGTGAACTGCCGTTTCTCGCCGCCCAGCTCCTGCACCATTTGCCAGATCTGTTCCAGCTGCTGCGTGGTGGGTGCTGTGTCTGCCGAGAGATCCACTCCCGGTGCTTCAGCCATCACGCGCACATTGCCGTCCAGCAGAAATTCGTTCAGCGCTTCCGTTCCATTTTTCACCTCTGCCGAACCGAACACGCTCATGATCTCCCGGTGATCGGTATCTCGGGTTCGGTCATTCTGGGCAAAGTCCAGCATCTGGCCGTCCGGCAGAATGTACCCGGCTCGTCTGAAGTCCTCTGTCGTGCCAAACCGTTCTTTTGCCAGTACGCGGCGGTATTCTGCCTTTCCGCCGTGGGCTTCGGCCTTGGCATCATATACCGCCTGTTCTGCTTTGCCTTTTTTTGCGTTCTGCTGCTGCATCCGGGCACCGGCCTCTTTGATCCGGCCGTTCAGCACAGCGCTCTGGTCTTCCAGCTGCGCCATACGGGCATTGTAGTCTTTGCGCTTTGCAAGATAATTCTGGTATTCTTCGCTGTCCCGGTAGGCTTTTGCTTCTGCAGAAAAAATCCCCAGTGCCTTCTTCTTCGCCTCGATCTCTTTCACGGTGTCGCTTCCCAGCCAGGCACTGCGTTCTTCCTTCAGCTCCCGCCGCTGCTCGTCCAGCCGCTGCTGTTCGTCGCGCAGCTTCGTCAGCTCGTCTGCCTCGCTCAACTGATACCGTACGTTTTTCTTCAACGTCCCGTCATTTCCCTTGTTTTCAGCGGCTTCCTGTGCTATACTTTGGTTAGAGATCTTCGGCCCGCTGCTCCCCGAATCTTCGGATTCCATGTGGGCTTTGCCGAAGGTCTCCGTAAAGCTCTCCGGCAATCTACTCCTTGAATCTTCGGATTCTACGTGGGTACCACCGGAGGGCTTTATTTTTGTTTCTTTGATGTTAACAATATCATAAAAAATCTCCCGTGTATCCGGTTTGATGGCTGTCAGCACATCTGCCTCATACGCGTTTTCGCCCACGCGGATTTTAATTCTTCCGCGGTTGAAGGCTTCCGCATTTTTGTGATTTGCGGGCTCGCGGTAAACTTCATCCGCAGTTGCAATGATTTCATCAAGATTGGCAGCCATGCGCATCTTGTCCGCATACGCTGTGGCATTTTCCCACTGTAATGCCTTTGAATACTTCGACCAGACAAACTCATTGCGTCCATCTTTGCTGTTCAGAATTGTCCAGCCGTTTCTTACAAAGCCATCCGGGAAACGCTCTCTGATTGCCTGCTTGACTACCGATTTCCAGTTTTCCTGCGGGATTCCTTTCAGAATATCCTCGTCGATCTGAATGTAAGTTTCTCCCTCGGCATCTTTCTTGATTTCAAACCTTGTCCCTTCCGCCGCGCCCTTGTTCTCAAGGGCTGCGGCGTTTTCTTTTGCGGCGCGCAGGCTGTCCATAGCCCTCTCCGCATGGGCAAAGTATTCGTCCTGCAGCACCCGCTTTTCTGCCGCCGCAAGGCGCTGTGCTTTCAGAGCGGCCTTGTTCTCCGGGTCTCTTGCCAGCACTTCCTTTGCGCGGCTCACGATGTCGCTCAAAAGCTCCTTCACCTTGGTCATCACCTTGTGGATGCCTCCTGCCTTGCCTGCGTTCTTTTCAGCCTGCCCACGCTGGAACTCCACCCAGCGCTTAAAGCTCGCTTCATCGCTGAAGATGCCGCGCCATGCGTCCGCCACAAGTTCTTCTGCGGCTTCCTCGTAACTCAGCCCCTGCCGTGCATAGTCGGAAAGTTTCCCCCGGATCATCTCGTCAATGCCCTCAAAGCCCTCGCTCTTTGCCAGAAATTCCAGTGCATGCTGCTGCAGTGCCTGCGCACCCTCTGCATCCAGTGAGTTGTACCAGTGGTAGTCCTCGTGCAAGATCGTACCAAACACATCCTCGGCCCGGTCGCTGAAGAAAATGCGCGCCGTCTCGGTGTCCACATAAGCCCTCACCCGGTCGCTGCCCTGCAGTACCGTTTTCAGCACCGCATCGGTGTTCGTGGCCTTCGCATTTAGTTCGATCAGCTGCGTGCCCACCTCGTTTGCCGTGCGCATCGTTCCCTTATACAGCACCCGGCCGCTGCCGCTGGTGCTTTCCGCCGTCAGCCTTCCGCCAAGGCTTGCGCGCTGCATGTTTCCGGCTTCCAGTTCTCCGTGTCCCTGCAGCCATGCCAGCTGCAGCGCTTCCCGTCCGCCGTCCTGTGCCAGCACGTAATCGGTGTTCACAGCAAGGCCGCTCATGCCTTGCGCCAGCTCCATAGCCTTGTCAAAGGTGTGCACATCTTCCATCTGTCCCAGCCGGTACAGGCTGCTGGCTGCAGCTGCATACCGCCCGGCATCTCCAATTTCTGTTGGCATGTTCCTGCTGATGGTCGCACTTGCCCCATCCGATACCTGCCATCGGGTCAGCTCCTGCTGCACCTCCCGCTGCTTTGTGGTCAGGCTCTGCTGTTCAAGACCGTAAGTTTCCCGCATCCCGCCAGACTGTTCCGCCGGGCTGCTTTCCACCCTTTTCCCAGTGTTCTCCACGGCAGCTCCGCTCCGGCCCAGCTCACTTTCCGTCTGTGCCTGCTGCGCAGATCCGTCAGCTTCCATTTTTTCTACAATTGCGGCCGTATTTTGTGCTTCAACTGTCGCATTTTCGGTAGCTGCGGCCGGAGCCTGTGCTGCCCGCTGCTGTGTTGTCATTTCCCGCAATACCTGCCGGGTCTTTGCTTCCGTTTCCGGCAGCTCAACACCGTATTCTTCCGCAAAGGCAGCGCGGTTCGCTTCATTGGCCGCATTCGGTGTAAATAGGTTGATGGTCTTGCTCGTAAGCTGCCCATCCTGCACAGCTGCGGCAAGCTGCTGCACAGCCGGGTTTTCGCTCTGTACCATCGGCGCAGTATCCTGCATGGTCGCAAATCCGCTTGTCGTCCCCGTCACTTCCGGCTGCACCGTTTCCTGTGTAGCAGCCGCAGGTTGTCGGGTGCCTGCCGCAGCTTCTTCCGGTGTCTGCTGCATCGCCGTTCCCGGCTCCTGTGCCCGCACTTCGTCCTGCAATGCCTGCCGTGCCCGTTCCATCTGTCCTTCGTAGTATGCCCGCTTCACATTACCCACAATGCTGGCATCGCCGCCGTTCGCCTTTGCAAGCCCTGTGCCCACAGCACCACCCAAGGCACCGGATGCACCGCCCGTCAGGCCGCTTTCTAGTGCGGTCAGAAAAGTGTCGCTTTTAAACAGGTCTGCCGCCGCTTCACTGTCGCCCAGCGTCGCATCAATAGCCTTGTCTGCATAGGTCTCCACAAAGGCCTGCATGGCATTGTCCACGCCGCCGGAGATGGCATTTGCCACCGCCGGGTACCGCTGTGCCAGCGTGCCGTCCGCTGCCACGCTGCGCACCATGTCCGCCAGTTTGCCTGCCAGCGTATTCTTTGCGTAGTCACTGCCCATGGTCTTTGCAAGGTCTGCTGCGCCCACACTGTTAATGGCCCAGCCCGCGCCAAATTTTGCAAGGCCCCCGGCCAGCGTCTTGCCCGCACTTTCGCCCTTTTCAATGCTCTGGCCCATGGCTTCCGCACCGCCCTGCGCACTCAGCACCGGCAGCACCCATGCCGGGTCAATAGCCGCCACCGCAAGGTTCTCGCCCGCACTGCTCACAACGCCCAGTGCCTGCTTTGCAATGGGGCTAAGGCCCGCCTGTGCAGCTGCGGTCAGGTCCTGTCCGCGCTTGTACAGCTGGTAGCCAAAGCTCTTCTCCGGATCTACGCTGTCATGCACTTCCGTTCCGGCAATGCGCGTCCGCATGTTGTCGATCTCCTGCTGCGTGTAACCTTTCTCGATCAGCTCTGCATCCGTGTAGGCATCGCTCTGCGTTGTTTGTGCCGCCGGGGCGCTGGCCATTGCACCGCTGCTCTGTGCCAGCTGCAGCGTGTTGTCCCGTGCTGCATACCGCGTCTTTCCGCCGGTCATCAGGCGCAGCAGCTCCTGCTGCCGGTCGTCGCTCTGTACATCCTGCTGCAGCTGCTTCCAGTTGCTGCTGGTCGCTGCTGCATTCTTTGCGCTCTGTACGCCGGTCTCACCCGCCAGAAAAACCGAGGATGCCACCGTGTCTCCAATGCCGCCAATGGTATTGGCCGCGCGCCGCGCTGCACGCTGTCCTGCAGGCAGCGCATCAAAGTCGGCAATGTACTGCCGCGCTTCGCTGATTTCCTTGCGGCTGTATCCCTTTGCCAGCAGTTCCGCATCGGTGTAGTCCCGTCTGCCCGCACTCTTTTCCGGCACTGCTGCGCTGGCTGCAGCACCGCTCACGCTCTGGGGCTGCATGGCGTTGTTTTTCTCGGCATAGCTCTGTCCGCCGGTGCCAATGCGCATCAGCGTCACAAGTTCCCGGTGCTTCGGGTCAGCGTCCATCCACTGGTTCAGCCGGTCAAAATCACTGAAGTCGTCTGTTGCTTTCAGGTCTTCCGTGTACTGCTTCACCTTCTGCGCAGTCTGTGCATACCAGCCTTCATCTCCGCTGGCAATGCCTGCAATGCGCTGGCGCTCAGTGGGCTGCACCGTTCCCGTCACCTTTGCCGCCGGGGCTGCAGTGCTCTTCGCGTTCAGCCATTCCGGCTGCGCAGTGCTGCTGCGTGTACCTGTACCGCTGTCGGTCACAATGCCGCTTTTGCCCGGATATGCCTGTGTTCTGCCTGTTTCCTGCGGCACTGCCAGCTGCAGCTTGTGGCTGCTGTCCGCGCCCGTCATCTGCGCCAGCACCCGTGCACCAAGACCCGTGCCGGTGTTCTGCCTTGCAGCCGCAGCCGGGCTGGCAGCATTCTGTCCGCTGCTTTTCGCTTCCCAGCTTTCCCGCGCTTTTGCAATGCGTTCCGGTGTCCACTTGTCCGTAGTGTTTGCTGTTCCCGCAGCTGTACCGGTGCTTGCCGTCCGGTTTGTGGCGCGGCTGTTGTTTTTCGCTTCCCAACTTTCTCTGTCTTTTTTCAGTCTTTCCGGTGTCCATTTGCTCATAACTGCCGGTCTCCTTTATCGTTCCGCTTCCAGAATTTTCATAATGGACGACAGCGTGTTGTCCGTAATGCCGTCTGCAGAAAGTCTGCCCGCAATATCGTCCAGACTGTAACCCCTCGCCTGCATGCCGCGCGCCGTTGCAAGTCCGCTGCGCAGCGGACTGCTGCGGGTGTTTGCCTGCCCACTGGTGCCGTTGCTTCCCGCCGTGCTGTTTTTCAGCCACCCCGCGTCCGTCAGGGTCTGCTGGTAGAAGTCATACAGTGGGTCTGTCTTCTTCATCCCGGAGAATTTTGTTGCCATCGTCTGCAGCTGGCTGTTGGTAAAGCCGGTCGTTCCCGTCTTGCCGCTGCCAGAGCTTGTGTTTCCGCTCTTCGTTCTGCTCGTTCTGCTGCTCCCGCTGCCGGTCGTCCTATAACGGTTATTCAGTGCCAGCTGGTTTGCTGTGTAATTCAGCTGCCGCTGGTTCAGTGTGGGCGAATAGTCAATGCTGCCGGTATCTACGCCCGCCATCTGCAGGTAGTTTTTGGCTGCAGTGTCATTGCCACTTCCTGCCAGACTTGCACCCTGCAGCAGTGCCGCCATCTGATCCTGCTGTACACTGCTCATGCCCTGCCATGTATCCAGCATCGTCTGGTCCAAACCATATTTCGTCAGCACTGCTTTCGCTGCATCATCAAAGCCTGCCTGTTTGTATGCGGTGGCCTGCTGCAGCGCCGCCACCTGATCGCTCAGCTGAGTGCGTGCCAGACTGTCATTGTACTGTTTTTCCTTGAACTCGTTTTCCCACTTCTGCTGGCTGTACCCCTTGTACGCATCGTATCCTTCCATCACCGTGCTGCCAATGCCCTTCACGGCGTTCCACACATTGTTCCAGAAGTCGCTGTTCTCCTGCCGTGCCTGCTGGGTGCGGTCATAAAGGTAATTGCGCCAGTTTGCTGCATTGCTCACGCTGCTGTCATACTCGCCGCGTTCCAGTGCGCGCTGTCCCAGCAGGGTGTCCAGCTGGTCGCCCGCACCGGCAAGCTCCTGCTGCCACTGGGCCAGTGCGTCCGCCCGTGCTGCAGCAAGGGTGCTGCCGGTGTTTGCCGTCTGCGCCGCTGCTGCCTGATCTGCCGCGCTTTTTGCATAGTCCGCGCCATACCCGCCGGAAAGCGCATCTGCGGTCGCTGCTGCCGCATCTGCACCGGCATTCGCATTGCCCACCATCCGTGTCAGTGCGTCCTTGTAGCCGCTGTCTGCCGTGGTAAAGTCAAATCCCGCGCCGCTGGCCGTGCCCATCTTGTCCAGCGTGTCGGCAATGCCCTGCGCATACTGGTCATCGTAGGCCCCCGGCATGGCGTTTTCCGCGTCCTGCAGGCGCTGCTGCGCGTCGTTCAATCTCTTGATGGTTCCCATTCTTTTCTCCTTTCCTTAAATAAAGAACAGCGGCAGGATCTTCGCTGCAATGCCTGCCACCTGCAGCGCCCCGTTCATAAAATTCTGCCACCCGTTCTGCTTTGCGCTGTAAGCGTTGTCGTACTCGTTCTTTTTGTACTGTAGGCCTTCGGTCCAGTTGGCAAGGTCGTTCTGGTACTGGCTGTAGTCCTGCTTTTCCGCGCTCTGCAGCCCGCTCAGCTGCTGCTGCAGGCCGCTCTTCTCCGTGTTGTACTGGGCCTTGCTCTGGCTGTATAGGCTGTCCAGCACATTGTCCAAGCTGTTCATCGTGCTGGCATAGGCGTTCTGTCCCGCCTGCGTACCGTAGCTGGAGCCGTAGCCGCCGGTCATGGCGGCGGCATTCGCCTGCGCATTCTGGTTTGCCAGCTTTGCCTGCCGGGTGTACTGGTTCTTGTACTGCTGGTAGGCTGCATCTGCATCCGGGTCGTAATCAAAATCGCCCATGTTTTCCAGCTTGTCCATCACATCCTTGATCTGGCCCTGATACTTGCTCTGGTAGTCTGCAGGCTTCGTTTTCTCATACTGTTCCAGGTTGTACCGTGCCGTGTTCAGGCGGTCATTGTTTCCAAACAGTCCCATTTTTTATGCTCCTTCCCCGTTCATCCGTTCTAAAAATTCTTCCGAGCAGTTCTCCCGGTCAATGTTCGTCAGCACATAGTTCAGCTGTTCCGTCAGCTGGTACAGGTAATTCCGCAGCGCACGGGCATCTTCTGCCGGCATCTCACTGCTGAAGGAAGGCAGCGCAATGCCTTCCAGTCCCGCCAAACTTGCCATTTCTACGCTCCTTCTCTCATTTCCTCGGCTGTGCCGCGCTCACGCGCCCACCGGTCGCCGCCGCCAGCGTAAAGGCCACACTGCGCAGCACCATCTGCCCGGTGCCGTAGATCTTCAGCTGCAGCGTATCTGCCCGCCGGGGCACAAAGGGCAGGTTGATGCGCTGGTGGTCCTTCCCTGCTGCGCAGGTGCCCAAAGTTTCAAAGGCTCCGCCGTCATAGCTTGCAGCCACCGTTACCACCGTGTGGGCCAGCGCATCCAGCCGCACCGTAACCCGGCTGATGTACTTGTCGTCCGGTACGCTCAGGCCAATGTCTCCGCTCACCGCTTCAAACTGCAGCGCCGTTTCCTGCCCTGCTTCCTCCGTGCCGCTTTCCCGGTCAGGATCTGCGGCCCACAGTACGCTGCCGTCCCACAGGTACAGCTGCTGCCCGGTGGATACCATCTCGGTGCCTGCAGCGCTTTCCTCGTGCCACAGGCCTTTTTCCGTGTCGTATACCAAAAGCCGTCCGGCCTGCGGGCCGCCTGCTTTCTGGTGCAGGTACAGGTAATACCGCATGTCCATGCTTCCCGCCATGGCCCAGTCCACCGCAGTCAGCCCGCTGGTGTCCAGCGCAGCGGATACCTTTGTCGGCAGGCTTCCGTCCCATGCCATCACCCCGTCCGGCGAAAGATAATACAGCGTCTCTGCGATCACGCACAGGCTGTTCGCTGCGTTTGCCGCCACGCCCCGGCAGCGCACGCTGCTCATCTGGTAATCGCTGGGCTTTGTGCCGTACAGTTTGTGGATGCAGTTTTCCTTGAAGAACAGCAGGTATCCCAGACAGCTTGCAGCGCCGGTAAATGCGCCGTCACTGCCCACGCTCACGGCATAGCTGTCCGCTGCAATGCCCTGATAGCTGTACCAGTTGGTCGGGTCGCCCAGAGCGCAGGCGTAAATGGTGTTTTCCTTCCGGCTGCATCCCCACACCCGGTTTCCCTGTTCCGTCACAAAGTCCAGTTCCGGCACCCGCCGCTCCACCTTCACCGGTGCGGCCGCTGCGTCGTTCTCGGTCACGGTGCCGTCAGCGCTCTTCCATGTCACACTGGTCTCCGTCACAGTCCAGCTTCCGTAATACCGGTCGCTGTCCTCGGCCCGTGTCAGCACTGCCACCATCTCGTCGCCGTCCATGGTCTGGATCATCACCTCACCGTTCAGTCCTTTTGCCACTGCATTGCACACTGCGTCCGGCATCCCGCTTATGGTCACAGTGTCCCCCTCCCGGATCACTCCGCCTATCCCTGGGCACCGGATCTTCACCGCGCTCAGCAGCACTTCCACCCATTTTTTGTTTTTTGCACTGTAGCGTAGCAGCACCGCATTGCTGTCATAGGCTTCGTCGCTGTCACTTTTCAAAAACAGCTGTCCGTCCTCCGGCTCTTTCGGTTCGGTCTTGCCTGCGCCCGCCGGGGTGTATGTCCGGCCTTCGGCATCGCAGGGGGTCACGGTCACGCTTTTCCCGCCCATCTCCCACTGTGCGCCAAGGCGCGTCAGTTCGCCGGTGCCCGTGTCAAAAGCCACCTTGTCAGGCCAGATCAGCACTTTTGTGCCCATGCCCGCCATGGCCTTGCGGTCATCGGTCAGCACGTTCTCCAGCACCACCGCACCGGTACGTACTTCTTCGTCCGGGGTGTATTCCAGCGTCTTTCCACGGCAGATCAGCAGCCCATTCAGGTGGTACATTCCGTTCACACCCTGTACCGTCCGCACATTTCTGCGCATTTTCCGCGTCTGCAGCGCCGGGTATCCCCGGCTGGAAAAATTCATTTCCCCGCTGAACTCTGCCTCGCTGCAGCCGTATCCTTCGTTCAGCCCGCCAAAAGCCCGCAGCATCTGGCGGCTCGTCTGCAGCACGTTCAGGTTCGTTCCGTCCATCATCCCTCAGTACCTCCACTGCGCACCAGCAGCCGGTGCGTACCGCTTCCGCATCCACACGGCAAATTCCTGCAGGTAGTCGCTGTACACCTGCAGCTCATTCATGGCCCGTGCTGTCTCGCCCAGCGCCAGATCCATCTGCGCACACATCCAGTGCACATACAAAGGGCAAAAGGCTTCCGGTGCCAGCAGCACCGTTTCGTATTCCAATCCTTCGTTCCAGTTCACATCCGCACCCACAGCATCAAAGTCCGCCGTCCGGCTGCGCTGCACAATGCTCGTGCGCATCCGGGCATCGCACTGGTGCAGCCAGCTCTGTTTCAGGCTGTCCGTAAACTGGTTGTTCGGCCGCAGTTCATCGGCCTGTTCTATCGCCTGTCCGACTGTCATCTTATCAAGTCTCCTTTCCGGTCAGCTCCTGCTGCGCAGGTCACGGCTCCCTGCGTTCTTCCTGCCGCAGCCAGCAGTCGCCTCTGCTGCAAAAACACCCGGCACAGCCATGTGCCGCTGTACCGGGTGTCTGTTTTCATTTTGCAAAATGCTCTTTTCTTTGCAAGAGCTGTGCTCTTCGGCCTTACACGCGCTGCGCCTGCTGCACAGCAGCGCTTTCCGCCGCCACGATCTTTGCCATTGCCTCGCCGTCCATCTCTTCGCTGTGGCGCAGCACCTCAGCAACCGCCTTCGGTACCTCCACGTCCACACCGCGCTGGATCAGGTAGGTCTCACCGTTCACGCCCACGAACACCGGCGTTTTGTAGCGCTGGTTGTCCTTGAACAGCCGGATCACCTCCGTGTCCTTTTCCGGTGCTGCCTGCACAGCGGCTTCGGTCTCCTGCTTCTTTACTGCCATGTTGGTTCCTCCTTAGTTTGCCAGCGCCTTTGCGCTGTAGCGTGCCGAGCAGCTCTCAATGCGCACCATGTACTGCTCGCTCAGCCGTTCCGCCGTCTTGGTGGCCTTCCAGCCCACAGAAGCACGCTGGTTCAGCGGGTCATCGCCGTAGCCAAGCTGCTTCACAATGTGCTGCATGCCGCCGCCTTCCAGTTCGGTGGTCGCGTAGGCGTGGGCACCCAGTACCAGCGTGCTGTACACAGCCAGCCCCGCCGGGCAGCCATCGCCCTTCCACACCTTTGCCTCGCTGGAAACCACGAACCGCACGTTGTTGATCTTGCCGATCTCGCCGTTGAAGATTTCCTCCGGTGCCGCATACTTGTGCGCCTCGATCCAGTTCGGGTCCTTGCGGATATCGTAGCTGGTGTGCGGGTGCACAATGGCCACAAAGCTGTCGCCAATGGTGTCTGCGTTCTGGGTCTGCAGCAGCGCCACTGCCTGGTCGATCAGATCCACCGTCAGCTGTGCAGTGTCATCCAGATCCGCACGGCTGGTCACGGCGGTCTCCGCGCCGCCCGTTCCGATCTTCGGTGCATAGATCACGTTGGTGCCGCCGTTCAGGATATCGCGCACAATGGTGTCCATGGTACGGCCGCCCTGGCTTGCCAGCACGTTGGTGGCCTGCACGATGTTGTTGTCAATGGCCGTCAGATCCAGCATGTCGGTCAGGGGCACCCAGCCGCCGTACTGGTGCACCTCGGCGGTCACGGTGGTCACGTTCAGCGCCTGACCTGCCGGGGTCACGCCCTCGGTCAGCGGCGTGGTGGCCTTGGGCAGCGCATCATACTTGCGGAACTCAATGGTCTTGCCGTTGTTCGCCGGGATCGGGTAACTGTCGCCGAACTGGTCATGCACCAGTGCAGGCTCTGCCAGATCCAGCAGGGTCTTTTCGTAGTAGGTCTTCATCTCAGCCGTCATACCGGCTGCGCCCGTGGTGTTCTGCTGCTGTGCGCTTGCGTCCGCAAACATCTGCAGATTCAGTCTCTTCTTGCTCATTTGTTTATCCTCCTTCAAAAGGGTTTATCTTTCTCGCATTCTTCGCGCGGGAAATCTCTCACAGCACAATGCGTTCTCCGCGCTGTGCCCTGCGTGCCAGCTCTTTCCGCTGCTGCCGCGTCATGTGGGCCACATCCACCTTCATCTCGGCCGCGCCGCCGGGGTGTGTCCCATTCTCAGCCGGGCGCTGGCTGCGCTGCTGGATGCGTGTTGCCACGCCCTGCTCCACCTGTTTTGCCGTGCGGGCCGTCTGGTTTTCCATCAGGCGGTCAAAGTAGGCTGCACGGTATGCCGCTTCCAGCCCCACGCCCCGCCGGATCATATCCGCCACGGCAGGGTTGTTCAGCACTTCGTCCAGCTCAAAGTCCGGGTAGCTGTTTTTCAGCTTTGCCGCTTCTGCTTCCCACCGGGCACGCACTGCCGCTGCACGCTGCTGGTGCTCCGCGGCCAGCCGCAGCTGTTCGGCCTGCTGCTTTTCAGCATTGGCGCGCTGCAGCTGGCCCTCCATGCGGTCCATCTCCCGCGCGGTTTTCACGCTGATGCCCCGCTGCGCCGCCAGCGTTTCATAATATTCATCGTTCTTCACCCGGCCGTTTTTCACGGCATCGATCAGCCCGTCCATGTTGCTCATGTCAATGCCGTAGGCTTCGGCCAGCACCTTGCCCAGCTCGTTCAGCTGCGGGTTTTCCCGGATGCTCTGCACCGCCATCCGCGCAGCATGCTGCATGGCCTCTTCAAACTCTTCCGGGTACTGCTGCATCGCCTTCGCAAAGGCATTCCGGCGCTGTTCCGGTGTCAGCTGCACGTTTTCTTCGGTTTCGCCGCCCTGCTCCTGCTCGTTGCCCTTGTCCGGTTCAGCTTCCTCCTGCGTCAGCCGTTCGGCATCGACTTTGGCTCCCTCATTGAGGGAGCTGCCGCCTGCAGGCGGCTGAAGGTTTTTTTCTGTCGTCGCTTTTGCTGCTTTGCCCGGCCTGCTGCGTTTCGCAAGCCGCTCCTGTGCGGGCCGCAGGGCAGGCGGTGCCACCGGGCTGCTTTCGCCCTCTGAAGCTTGCGCACCGTCACCGGAACTGCCAGCTGCTGCACCGTCACCAAATAACTGCAGATCCATATCGTTTGCATGCAGGTTCACGAGCCGCACATTCTCAGGGTACTGCTGGGCCAGCAGGTACAGCCCATCCATCACCAGCTCAAACTTCGCCAGAGTGTCAAGGCTCCGGCTCGCCTGTACACGCAGGATGTTGTCCCCGCCCGGGTCGCAGGTCACAGTGCCGCTATCCACGCTGTAAGCCAGGCTCTGCATCAGTGTGCTCACCGCCGCGCACACAATGTCCTGTCCTTTCGGCGCATAGCCCGCGTGTCCCGATGCCTGCAGGCTCATGTCCTTCCCTTTTTCGTCGTAAATAATGGTGATCATTTTATTCTCCTTCCCCGGTCACTTGTTCAGATCGATCTGCTCGATCGCCGCCCGGATCTCCATCGTTTCCAGATACATTCCCATGCGTTTCTGCTGCTCCCGCAGCAGTTCAAGCGGGCAATCATGCCTCGGCTCTTCCCTTCCGGTCCTTTCCGCCGCCTCGATCCGGTTGCAAAACCCTTTCAGTCTTTCGTACCGTTCCTTCGTCTGCCGGTACTCCGCTTTAAAGCGTTCCCGGTAGTCGTTACTGATCATGCCATCGATGGTGTCTTTCAGCTCCATGCCGTTCCTCCTTCACTTGTTCGGGTTGTTCACGTCCATGGCCCGCTTTGCGGCCTGGGTCGCCATGCTGTTGCTCCCGCTTTCGCCCACCACATCTCCCAGACTGTTGGTGGTGCTCTTCGCGTCCGCGGTCCCGCCGCCCCCTGTTCCGGCAGCACCGGCAGCCTGTCCGGCCGCGCTGGCTGCTGCGCTCACGTTGGTGCCGTTCTGCTGGTCAATGATGGCGGCCATCTTCTGCATCTGCTGTGCCATCTGCTGCAGCTGCTGGTACAGCGTGCCGTTCTGGCTCACCCTCTCCCGCACCTTCTCAATGCCTTCAAAGTCCATCATTTCCAGCGCAGCAAGGGCAGCATCGGCGTTGGCCGGTGTAAAGAATCCCAGCTGGTAGCACTCCTTTGCCGTCTCGTTCTGAGAAAGGCGGTTGAAAGTGCTTTTCTTTGCCGCGCTTACCGTAATGTCGAACACCGGCTCATGGTCGCCCAGCTGCACACCGCCCACATTGCCGCCGGGCACGGCCTGCAGCATCGCATTGCTGAACGGCACATACTCCACGCCGCCGCTCTCGCCGGTAATGCGGTATACCCGCTCTTCGTCGTAGAACTGCCGCATCAGCTCGATCACAAGGTAGCATTCCTTTGCAAACGTCCGGTACGCGCTTTTCAGCATATCGCGGCTAAGTTTGCTGCCCGCCTCCTGCAAAGCCGCAATGGCGCTTGCCGCTGTCAGGCCGCTGGTGGTTCCGCCCTGGCTCACATCCCGGTTGCCGCTGATTTCCTTCAGCTCGCTCACCCGTGCATCCCGGTAGCTGATGCAGTTGCCGCTCAGTACATTGGTCTGCAAAGGCCGGAAACTGTCGTCCGTCAGCCTGCCCACCACGTGCACGATGTCCTTGCCAAAGTCGGCCAGCTCTTCTTCGTTCACACCCGCTGTGTCGCTCAGCACATAACGGGCCTTTGCAGCCAGTTTCACGTTTTCGTCCATGGCGTGGTTCATCTCGTCAATGGCGGTCTGGGTGTCCTTCATCACATCAATGTATCCAAAGCCCGCCGGGCTGTCCTCTTCCCGGAACAGCGGGTCAAACACAAAGGGGTATTTTCCGTGGTCGTAAAAGCCACGCTGGGCATACTGTGGGTCATTCTCGCTGGCATACAGCACCACGCCGTTGCAGTATTTGCAGTAATGCAGCACCGTCTGCCCGCCCTCAAGGGCCTTTTTGTAATACCAGTCCACCACAACGCTTTTGTCGCTGGTGTCAATGCTGTCGTCGTGGATGTACTTTGCCACATCCATGCTGCTGCCCGTGTGCCCGGCCATCTGCGGGTATCGCCCTTCCAGCCGGTCATTGTCCATAAGGCTCAGGCTGAACAGGTGCGGCGTGTCCTGAATATCTTCCACGCCCGGCTCCCAGTACAGCATCAGCAGGTTCACGCTCCGGATGCAGATCTCGCCAAGCCCGCCGCGCGCCGCCGGGTCCCAGAACACGCCCTTCACGCCGGTGCCGGTCTTCAGCTTGCGCCACCATGTGTCGCTGTACACGGTCTCGTAGTCGCACTGCTCCAGCACCGTGGGCAGGATCTTGGAAAGCGCTTTTGCTGTTTTCTCGTCGTCCTCTGCCCGCGGCAGCACGTTCGGTTCCGGGTAGTTGTCCATGGCATCGGCGTGCTTGTTGGCAATGCTGTTGAACAGCCATCCGCTGGAAGGCTTGGGCTTGCCCTGCATTTCCTTGTTTTCGTAATTTTTCCAGTGCCCCATGCGAAACCACAATTCGTTATCCACAATGCGCTTGTCAAGGGCTGCTTTTCCGGCCTTGTATTTCTGCAAAATGTCGTTTGCCTTGCGGATGTCCTCTTCCCCGATCACCTGCTGTGCGGGCAGTTCCGGCTCTGCCGTCAAGCCGTTTTCCCCCACCAATGGTGCTTCATCGAAGTGCTTGATAAACTGTTCAAATTTTCCTCCGTCCACGTTTCCGCTCCTTTTTCCTGATGCCGTTTATCGCTAGGGTCTCTTCTCGTGAAAATGCATTCGGAGCGGCCCGCAGGCCGCGACAAATGCGAAAAATAAAAATCAAATTCCGCTGTATATGCCCAGAGCGCACGCGGTGGGCATTCAAATCGTTTCACACCCTCATCACCCGCGTCCGGCTCTTGCGTCTGTCCATGTCCAGCGGGTCATCTTTCATCGGCTGCACCGGTTCGGTCTTTCTGGGGCTGATGGGGTTTTCCATCAGTACATACCGGCACTCGTCGTAAATGTGGTCTTCCTGGGTGGTGTCAATGTCTTCCACCCGGCTCTCGTCGTACACAAGGTTCGGAATGGTGCGGATAAAATGCCTGCAGGTGTCAAATACCTGAAACATCGGCCTGCCCTCGCCGTCAAATGCCAGCCGGTAGTGCAGCTGCATCTTGCCAGCAAGTCGCGTGTGGTCGCCCGGTGTCCAGAAGATGTAATTCGGGTGCTTTTCCTGCATGGCCGCAATGCTCTCGCCCTGACTCTCGTTGAAGATAGCCGGGTCTGCCACGCCGGTAATTTGCCGCCCGCGCAGCATTGGGTCGTTTTCCTCCGCTTCCTTGATGCGCCGCGCCTGCTCTACCGGGTCTATCTTCAAGCCTTCGTTGGGCACGCCGGTGCAGCCGTACAGCTCCTTGATGCGGTAAAGCCGTCCTTCCTCGTCCGCTGCGTACCAGCCAACGGAGAAAGGCTTTGCATAGCCAAAATCGTACCCGCGCCAGATGCGCCAGTGTGCTGGAATGCGGAACGGCTTGATCACATGCGTCCACCGCTGATCCTCGTAGTGGGCCGGGTCGTTGCGCCATTCGGTAAATACCTGCCCGTTAAAACTGTCCCAGTCGCCGTAGAGCAGCGCCTGCTTTTCCGCTTCCGGTAAGCTTGCCAGTGTGCCCAGATATCCCGGGTCGTTTTCCAGCAGCTTTTTGTTGTCAAACACCGTGGACGGGATAAACACCCTTGTCCGCCGCAGCTTTTCTACACTGCCGTCCGGTTTTTTCACATCCACCAGCTGCACCATCCTCGTGCCCGGTGGTGCCGGTGTAATGAACCGTGCCTTCACCCATCCGTGGCCAATGCCACCGGGGTTTGCCGTGGCCCGCATGTACACTGCCGTGCCCGGCCCGGTAGGTCGGTTGCGGCTCATCAGGTAGCTGTATTCCTCCCAGGTAAAGTGGGTCAGCTCGTCCACGCCGATAAAATCAAAGGCTTTGCCCTGATAGTTGTATTTGTCCTGCGTGCGGAACATGCTGCCAAAATAGATCTTCGCCCCGCTCGGAAAGGTCCATACGTGGCTGGAGGCGTTGTACCGCGCTTTCGGGAATACCGGCTTGTAGTACTGCATCGTCTTGTCGATCAGCTCCGAAAGCTGCGGGTAGGTTTTCCGCACGATCAGCCCGCGGTAGTGCGGAATGTCCACCTGCCGCAGCGCTTCGATCACCAGTGCATCGCTCTTTCCTCCGCCTGCTGCCCCGCCGTACAGCGCTTCGTCCTCGCTGCGGCGCATAAAGGCTGCCTGCTTGGGCTGCGGCCGCCAGATGACCAGCCGGTTTTTATACAGTTCCACTGCCATCCAGCACCACCTCCTGCTGCCCGTCCTCGTCCTGCCGCTCCATCAGCACCGCCGGGGCCGCGCTCTGGCCGCTGCCTTCGTCCTTCGGCACCAGTGCCGCAGCCTTTTCTGCTGCTGTCAGCAATACCGCTGTCACCTTGGCCGCGTCTTTGTCGCTCATGGCAAGGCTCTCGTATCGCTCCAGCTGCTTTTCCAGCTCGGTGCGCTCTTCGTCCGTCAGCTGCCGGTCGTAGGTCCCCGGTGCGCTGCGTATCACAAGGCCTGTCTCGGCAGCGTCCTGCAGGTTTTCTTCCTCGCTCTTCAGCAGCACGCCCAGCTCATAGTTTCTGGCCCGTGCATCCTCATCCAGACGCTGCTGCAGCTTTGTCCGTATCTCGGCGGCGCGCTGGTTCTCTGCTGCGCGCTGCTGCAGGTAGCTCACCTGTGCCTTTGCGCCCAGCGCCGCTCTGGCTGCGATCTCCCGCGCCGCTTCGGCCCGTGCTTTTGCAAATTCTCCGTCCGGCTTCTTTGCTTCCTCTGCCACCCAGCTGCGGATGGTGCTCTCCGGCACGCCGTATTTTCTCGCCACCGCACAGATGGAGTTTGTGCCGATCATGGCCATCACCACCTCGGCCCGCACCTTTGCCGGGTACTTTTTGCCCCGGCCCTGCCTGCCCGGCACGGTGTTTTTGCAGTATCTGCGCTCAGCCATGCCCGGCCCTCCTTCCTGTGCTGTTGCTTTCAGCCTACCACCAAACAGCCTGCAAAAACACTGCGGACATTTTGCGGTCATCGCAGCGAGTATGGGTTGTGGCTCCCAGCGTCTGCTTCGGCCCTTGGGGCGGGCCTTGCATCCTGCTGGCCACGGCCCCAACAACTCCTCCCTGTTTCCGCCACTGGCGGCGGTCGTCGTTGTTGCATCACAAAACCACCGGATGCATCCGCACCCAGTGTTTCAGATCAGCCCTGCTTTTGCAGCAAACACCGCTGCCGTGCTCAGCGTTTCCAGCTCCTTGTGGTAGTAGGTCGTCCGCCCAATGTGTAGCTTTTCGATCGTTTCCGCCTCCGGCCACTCTTCCAGATACCGCAGCCTGAGCAGAGCCGCACAGGTCCCGTCCGCCTCGGCATAGTAGTCCAGCACCTGCCGGATCACCCGTCCCCATGGGTCCGGCCCTGCGGCCGCACAGCCTGCCGCGTCCGCTGCTTTCTGCTTGCGCCCGTACTGCCGCAGCGCCTTTCTCACAGCCTTCTTCTGCTGTCTGGTCACTCATCCACCGCCTTTCACGGCTCTATCTGCTTTCCAAAATTTTCCTTCATTCGCAGTTTCGGCCCGTTTCCGTCACTGTCCGCGCATTTTTACGCTGATTTTGTGTATTTCTCCGCGTTTCGCGCAATTATTACACGCAAAATAAAATAATTTTATCTGTCAGGTGCGAACTTTCGCAAACCCTCTCCGCCGCAGGATCAGATACGCCTGCGCTTCGGTGGCCTCCCATCCGTCTGGTCGCGGCCTGTCCGCTTCGTACAGCTGTCCGGGGTCATAGATCATCACCTGTACCACCTCAAAACCCGGATAGTGCTGCTCCCACCAGTAGGCATTCTCTGCGCATTCGGTGCAGCCCTTGCGCAGCTGGCGGCGGCTCCACTTCGTGTCGCTGGGTGCCAGTTCTTCCGGCTGGCTCAGATTGCGTGTTTCAATGCAGGCCCGCTCTTTGTGGCCGTATATGTAGCCTATGGTCCCGTTCTTGCCCTGTCCGTCCACGCCCAGCAGCTTCTTCATGTCCATGCGGTCGGCGTTCATGGTGCCCAAAGGCTCGTACTCACCTGTTCCCGGCACGCGCCGCCGCCACAGATCTTCCAGCATTTCGCGCCATTCCCGCCGGTCGGCAGCTCCCATCCCCACACATTCGGCAAAGCCGTGCATGTGCAGCCGTCCAGCTTCGCCTTTGCGCACCGCCCATAGCATCATTCGTATCTTGTCCCGGTTCACACCAAAACGCTTTACCGTGGCACCGATCACCCGCCGCTTGTAGTTCTCCACATCTCGCCTGCAGGCTGCAAAGTCCTCCGGCAGATAAAGCTCTTCGTATGTTCCGGTCAGGAAAAAGCCGTCCCGGCCAAAGTTCGCAATGGCCTTGCGCTGCTTGCGGCGTAAGCTGGCGTGCTTGTTCCGCTCTTTCTGGCCCCGGTCGCTCTCCTTGTGCTTCTTGCCGCGCCTGCGGTGCTCCTGATCTGTCACTGCATAAATGCCAACGGCCATGTACTCGCTGCCGCACCGGTATTTCTTTTCCCGAATGTAGCTCTTCTTCATCTGGCCGTCCTCCTGCATCGGTATGCTGCCGGTGTTTGTTTTCTCTTCTGTGCCCATCACCGTCACAGAAATAACGGGTATACTAGCTCCCCAAAGCGCCCACCCCGGACGCTGTAAAAAGCGGTTCATCCTGCTATAAAATAAATGGTATAAAGGCTCCCGCCTGCCGCCGGTACGCTCCGGCAGCACCCGGCAGACTTTATCCTGCTGCGCTGTCGCCAAAGCCCCCGGCATCCTTTTGCCAGGGGCTTCCTCTGTTATTTTTTTCGTCTGCGCTGTCCTTTGTGCGCCATCCAGCCTTCCTTTACGTAGTCGCTCCGGTTCACTCTGTCCCGGGATACCATGTCCTTTGTGTAGGCTTTTTCTGCTTTCACCGCAGCCGCCCATGCCTTGTACTTTTTGCACGTCCCATGGCACGCCGGGTTCCTTCCCGGACAGTCTGGTTTGCAGCACCATGTGATCATGCCGGTGCCTCCGGTTTCCCGGCTGCAGCCCAGTAGCCATAGCTCAGCTCTTTTTTGCCTGCTTTCCGAGCCGCAGCGTTGTAAAGGCACAGCTCATGCACAGCACGCTGCAGCTCGTCCGGCTTCTCAATTCCCGTGATCGGTGGCCTGCTCTTTTTCGGCACGCTGCTTCTGGCTCCCGGCGCATTGCACAGCACGCCCCGCCGTATCCTCTTCCGTGTCAGGCCGTAAATGCCCTGCGGCCTGCAGTGCCCGGCATAAAAAACATTCGTCACGGTCTGTGTGTTCTTAAACAGACCCTTTTCTACCAGCTCTGCGGCCGTACCTTCGTGCAGCAGGTTTCCGTCCGCGTCAAACATGCTGTAAAACCATACCTCCCGCATCTGGGTGCCGGTCCTGTGGTCCGGTTCTGCTTTCGGCTTTGGCTGCTTTTCTTCCCGCTCTAGCCGCCACTTTTTCGGCTTTGCCTTTTTCTTCTTCTGGTGGGCATAGCCTGTGCATACGCTTTCAGCGCGGTTGTAGTATCCCTGTTCCATCAGCTCCTGCGGTGTGCCTTTTGCACGCAGTGCTCCGGTCTTTGCATCGTACAAACTGTAAATGTATTGCTTTGTCACCGGCGCACCTCCTGCTGCGCATACCGGTGCTTTGCCGTCTGCCATGCTTCCTGCCTCCGCTTCAGTGGATTCACAACGTCTTTCATGATCACCTCGTGTACTTCGCGTACCTGCACGCCACACTTTGCCGCCAGCTTCTTTTCGATCCGCTTGCGGGTCATTCTGTATTTGTCCTTGCTCACACTCTTCCTCCATACAGTTCAAACTCCGCACCGTCTTCGGTGATCAGCACCCCGCCGTCCAGCGCTTTTGCCAGCTGCTGCAGCCTCTGGGCGCTCAGCTTTTCCAGCCCGCCGGGCTTGCACCATCGCCGCACATCAAGCGGCCTTGTGGCCAGCATCAATGCCAGCGTGCTTTCATTTTCGCCACGGTAGATCATGGCTTCCTTCAGCGTCATCTTAAACGTCTCCTCTCCCAGCTTTCCGGCGCAGCTGCCTGCTGCAGAACTGCCTCGATCTTCTTTTTGATCTCACCCGGTGCCAGCACTGCCGTGCCTGCAGGCGCAGCGCAGCGGCCCATGGCTCCGGCCATGTTCCGCCGGAAGAAAGCATCTTTCTGTTCCTCATAGTCCCGGTCTGCCTGTTTTGCACGCTCTTCGTCCGGGATGTCTTCCACAATAATGTCGTCGGTCTGCAAAGCGTCGCAGGCACATCTGCGCAGATGCTCCATGGCAACATCCAGCCCGTCCGCACGGCCCTCTTCATTCACCTGCCGGTAGTTGGCAAGAGCCTCCTGCTTCAATCGGTTCAGCCGCCCGGCACCATATCCCAACAGCTCCATGCAGGCCTTCGCGTATAAGGTCCATACCATGCTGGCGGCTACATCGCCCGCCATGCGCAGCTGCTGCTCCCGCCGGGTACGCGGTGCACGCAGCACCGGTACCCGGAACTCCGGCTCCACGCCCTCCGGCATCCAGTTGTCCCGCATCGCCCTGCTCTGGTCGGTGCTGGGCATTCCTTTGCCGTTCGCCTGCATGGCAATGTTCAGGCTTTCCAAGCCCAGCTCTTCGGCACGCAGCTCGATCCGGTTCAGTCGGTCCTTGCCCACACCAAAGCACTGGTGCAGCGCAATGATGATGCACCAGCGTGTCATTTCTGCAGTGCCGTCCCGCGTCAGATCCAACTCCTGCCGCAGGTTCATTTTCTGCTTCACTGCCGGTTCACTCCTTCCCGGTATTGCTCAAACAGTGCGGTCCAGTCCTGTGTGCTCAGCCGTTTGTCCCGGCTCGCTTCGCTCAAAAGCCGGTATGCACTGCTTTCCTTGTCGGCCGGGTGCTGCCAGTCCAGCTTTTTCAGCTCTTCGGCCATCCGGGCACGGTATTCTTCTAAGATCATCTTCGTTTCCCTTTCACGGCTCCCCGCGGTCGTTCATCCAGCTGGCAGCCAGCGCTCTGGCATCCGCCAGCTTGTCGCACAGCATGTTCACCGCGGTTTCCTTCATCCACTCCGGCAGCTGGTCGGCCTGCAGCAGGGCCGCATCCATATCCCGCACAAGCTCTTCGCCGTGCTGCTCCATCCGCTGCCAGATCTCCGTTTCATCCGGTGTCATGTTCATCGGTGGCCGCATCTCAGCCCGCCTTTCTCCGGCTTTTCGGCTTCACCGTGTCCGCCGGGGCTTTGTGTGCCTTGTTGCCTTTCCGGCTTTCCTTGTCCGCACAGCAGCCAAGGCCCAGCATGGCCAGCGCTGCCGCCAGCAGCACCAGCGCCGCAGCGGCCCAGCCCAGCATTTCCCAGCCGTTCGCGCTGTGCTCAATGCCGCTGGATACCAGCAGTGCGCCAATGGCCGTCACCATAGCTGCCATGTACCACAGGCTTGCCCGGATGGTTGCTTTCAGTTTCACTTGTGTTTCCTCCTGTTTCGTGTTAAACTTCTGGTGATAGTGGGTTCAAAGCTATCACCCTGTAGGCTCGCCGGTGTTCGCTGCACCGGCGGGCTTTTTGTTTGTTCGGTCCAGCGCTCCCTGTTCCAGTGCCCGGTTCTTGTCAATGCGCCACAGCCGCGGCCCCACCTTTTCGGCAGGCAGTCGCCCGGTACGGCACATTTTCTGTGCGGTCTTCAGGTTCACACCCATCAGCGCAGCATACTGCGCCGTGCTCAGGTATGCCGGCAGCTGCCGCGCATCATAGATCCGCGCTTTTCTCATATTACGTCTGCCTCCTCAATCCGGGCTGAAGGTCTGAAACCGGCATTCTTCGCCCGCCTCCTCCAGCTCAAGGTTCCACTCGCTGCAAATGGTCTCGCTCACAGGTTCTGTAAAGCCGATCAGTTCTTCGCCCCGCGCTGCCATCAGCGCCGCCGTGCCCACAATGCCGCTCATGTAGCGGTACTGGTACAGATCTGTCGCCCGCTTGTTGAAGGGCAGCTCCTGCAGCAGTCCTTCTTCGTTCACGATCAGCTGGATGCTGTCCACATCCTCCCGCGCCCAGTTCGCCGCAAGGCAGCTTTCGGCGGTCTCAATGCAGCCGCCCACCAGCGTTTGCAGCGTTTCCAGTTTGCAGGTATCCCCGTCGTCGCAGCGCACAAGCCGTGCCTTCTGCTCCTCGTCCGCCGGGATCACGATCACATAACGTTCCATGCTTTTCTCCTTTCGTGCACTTCTCTTCCTTGACAAAGGCTTCCTCCCCGATGGAGCTGTCGGCGCAGCCGACTGAAGGAGTCTCATGCGCTCTTGCCACTTCTCCCTTTCCTGTGCTACAATCATCTCAAAATAGGAAAGGAGGTATTTTCATGGCATCACAGTTTCAAATCCGTACCAAAGATATCCCATTGCTCGTTCGTGCGCTGCAATCGCTCGAAACTGTACCGGATACATGGTTCGGATCTGTAGACGACCCTTCTTTGATCTCTGAAATGAAGAATGCTGCCCGCGCCCTTCCGGTCAAACTGCGGCTCAAGACTCTTCAGCTGTCAAGCCTCGATGTTCTGGCTCTGCAGCAGGCTTGCTGCTATCAGTGTTTAGAGTGCAAGCTTTCAAGGCAGGACTACAAACTGCTGGAAGACTATTCAAATCAGTTCGCAGCACTTCTGGCTTCTGGTAATCTTGGTATGTTACAGTAAACATCTTTCCTTGCGCGCCATTCATAAGCGCTGCTCTCTGTGCCCGCCTCAGGCGGGCTTTTTTCTTTGTTTTCGTCCACATTCTCTCTCCTTTCATCTCTCGATCCACAGGTCCAGCCCGGCCGCTGCCAGCAACACACCGGCAAACACCATGGGCGGGTAGCTGATCCACCATCCCACATTGAACATCACCGATCCGATCAGCCCGATCAGCAGTGACCACTTCCGGCGGCTCATGCGCTCTTCTCCGGGGCGGCTGAACTCGTCTGGCGCAACTGTGCGGCATCGGCCAGTCCCTTTGCGTAGCCTAATGCCAGTGCCTGCATCGGGTCTGGCAGCTTTGCTGCTGTGGTCAACAGTTCAACTATTCGGCTTGTTCGGACATCATTCTTTTGCATCATGGCTGTACACCTCCCTTTCAGCAAGTAAGTTCTTGCTGTTAGCATTATTATAATTGCCGTAAGCAAGTTTGTCAAGATATTTCAGCTTTTTTCTTGCCATTGGCAACTTTTTGTGCTATTATTCGTTCAGGAGGTGATTTCATGAAAGACCGTTTAAAGCTTCTTCGCAAAACGCTTGGCCTCAATCAGGTTGATTTTGGTACCCGAATCGGAATCGGCGGCACTGCTATTTCCAAATTCGAGAGCGGTGTCAATGCTATTTCTGACACTCTGGTCTTGCTTGTCTGCCGAGAATTTAATGTAAACGAGGCATGGTTGCGTAATGGAACCGGCGAAATGTTTACGCACACAAGTAATGATTTGGTCGCTGAACTATCCGAAACGTACCACCTTGGCACCTACGGAGAACAGCTTCTTGCCACATACCTGCAGCTGTCTGATGCTGACAAACGCGCTGTTGAACGTTTCGTCTCCCAGCTCACAGCCAACGTTCAGAAAGCCGAAGATGCACAGTCTGATGCATGCGAGAAGGAAAAAGACGTTGCCGAGTAGTCTTTTACCGTCAAGCTCTGCGGCACATGTAAACAAGAAACGGCTCCTGTACACTGTACAAGAGCCGTTTTACGTTGCACAAGCAACTGATAATTTATTTTTTCTTTTCATTCCCCTTCTTTTCTTCTATACTGAGAAAAAAGGAGGATTTGTTGTGCGATTTCTTTTTTCCGTTTTGTGTATCTCTATCATCCCTCTCTTTCTCTTCGGCTGCGCTCCTGCTAGTTCACAAGCCACTTTTTCTTCATCCGAAACTTCGTCCTCATCAGAACCTGAAAGCGAATCCGAAAGTTTTTCTTCCACTCTTGACCCTAGCGAGGAAGGTTATATTGCTGGAAATAGTCACGGTTTCACTGATGGTCGTTCCGATGGATTTGATGCTGGAACATCCGATGGCGCACAAATTCCTTCTGAGTCTCTTGACTTTGGTGATACTTATGAGAGTGGTTATACAGTTGGATATAATCGTGCCTATGCTAAATGGTGGCTTACCGGTTATCTTGAAGCCTACCTTTCGCAGCATCCTGAAATTGACGAATATGATTTGATTGATGATGTGATTCGTTGTTTTCCAGATGCCGATGTTTCAGATATGACTGATTATCTTCGATCAGCTCAATGAGGAAGGCCAGCAGAAGGCCGTGGATTATATAGACAATCTGGTGCTCACCGGGTGCTATAAAAAATGTGCTGCGTCTGGCTTGGGCAAAGAAGCATAAAAAATAAGCCGCCTTGCCTTCGACCAAAGCAGCCCATTTATGTCTTGTTTATGAAGAAATCCTGAATTTTTATTGCTTGTCAAGCCCCAATTTTAAATTTTTCCGTTGCTCTCGCAACTTTTCGCTGTAAAAATTGTTTACAATCGGCGGGCCAAAGCGTATAATACATGTAACGGAACCCGCTAAGCCTCTGGGTGCATTGCATCTATGCGTATCATGGCGGGTCTTTTTTTATGTCATTTTTTGAGGATGTCCAATATGCCTGAAACAAAATCTTTTTGTACCTATGAACAGCAGCTCCAAATTCTGAAAAGGCGCGGCTTATCAATTGCCGATGATGCTTTGGCCCTTCAGTGGCTTCGGGAAAAGAATTATTATCGCCTGAGTGCCTATTCCCTCACGCTGCGGCACAAAAGTCCTTCTACTGGAGAAGATGAATTTTTAAAGGACTCATCTTTTTCTACAATCATCGACCTTTATCAGTTTGATGAACAGTTTCGTGCTGCTATCTCTCACGCTGCAGCTATTGCAGAAACCAACCTCAAAGCCTATATTGCTTACTACCATGCCCGCCAATACGGTCCGGTCGGCTATCTGGATGGAAATCATTTTGAAGATCCCTGGCGGCACGCTAAACTTTTGAATGGCCTTTCCAAATCTCTCGGCTTGCGAAAAGATGAACCATTTGTTTTACATCATCATAAGGATTTGAACGACGTATATCCTGTTTGGGTTATCGTTGAGGTTTTGACCTTTGATCAGGTTTCTATGATGTACCGTAACCTGCTGCCGGAAGACCGTGCTGCCATTGCTCGTGAGTTCTATGGTATTTCTTCTCGTGAATACATTGAAAACTGGACTCATTGTGCTGTTGTTGCTCGCAACATCGCTGCACATGGTTCCCGCTTTTATCATCGACAGCGTGTTAATCCTCCCGCAAGAATGCCTAAACCCATCAATTCTTACGGCACAAAACCATTCGGATATGTATATGCTCTTTGGCATTTACTTCCCATTCCTGACCGCAGCGCATTTGTCAACGCCGTTCATGATTGCTTTATAGCACATCCCTCTGCTCAACTTTCTGAATTGGGTTTTCCTGATAATTGGCTTGATATTTTAACCGTCCATTGATTTTTGAGCGCCCGCCCGGCGCTCCTTTTTTACAAACGCAAAGAACCCCTCAGCTGTTTCCAGCCAAGGGGTTCTCTGCTCTGCTGTCTGTCCAAAAGAAAAGTAGGAGTTTCTATCATGGAATGCCTTGCAAATCCCGTCGCGTCTCCGCTTTTCTATTGTAAATCCAATATGATCCTTCTGCAACCCAGAATTTTTTCAGAGGAGGTGTGTACACATGGCAAACAAAAAAGGTTCCGATGGCCGTTACCGCTACCGTGTCTGCATCGGCAAAGATGAAACCGGTAAGCCCAAATACAAAAGCTTTTATGGTTCCACCGCAAAGGCAGCGCGTGCTGCTGCCGAAGCTTACCGCACAGCACTGGGCAAGGGAATGGATCCCGCCCAATCCAAAGCCACCCTTGCTACTCTGTACGATAACCTGATTTCTGCCAAAACAGCCAAAGGCATCGGGCAAAAGAGTCTCGACCGCTATGAAGACAATAAAAACCATTGGGGTCCGCTTCTGGATCAGCCTGCAGCAGACCTTCGCACTGCCGACTTTCAGCGGGTCCTTAACTCTCTGGCCCAGTGGCACAATGGCAAACCACCACTGTCCCACTTCACGTTGTCCAATCTGCGCAGCAGCGCCAAGGCTGCCTATGAACTTGCTATCCCAGAAGTGGTACAATACAATCCCATAGTTAAAACCACCTGCCCTGCCGGTGCTGATCCTGAGCACCGTGAGCCTATCACAGAGGAACAGCAGCAGTGGATCCGCGAAACGCCTCACCGCGCCCAGCGTGCTGCCATGCTACTGCTTTACTCAGGCCTCCGCCGCGGCGAAGCTACCGCCCTCACTTGGGCCGATGTCGATTTGAAAGAAGCCACGATCACCGTTCACAGCGGTTATAATTTCAAGGATAAAAAAATCAAGGATCCCAAAACAGAAGCCGGTGTCCGGGTCGTTAATATTCCAAAGATCCTTGTGGACTATCTCAAAACTCAGCAGGACGATTGCTTGTATGTACTGCATACTGTAAAGGGCCACCGCATGACAGAGCAGGCATGGAAAACTCTGTGGAGCAGCTACATGGCCGATCTGAATGCAAAGTACGGCTATCACGGCGAAGAAAGCAAAAAGCGCCCAGGCGGCCTGCCCATGCGCATTGACCCCTTTACACCTCACCAGCTGCGGCACACCTTTTGTACCCTGATGTACTTTGCCGGAGTCGATGTTCTCACCGCCCGCGATCAAATGGGGCATAAGGATATCAGCGTCACCCTCGGCATCTACACTTCTCTTGACAAAAAATTCAAGAAAAAGAAGATCAATCGTCTGGACTCCTATCTCAAAAAACAGACCGGCTAATTTGTAGTGGCGCAAAAGTGGCGCACGTTGTTTATATTCTTATCGTATTTATGTGTTTTATTCCAAATTCCTTGCCCGCTCGTAATGAGCAGGTCGCCTGTTCGAATCAGGTCAGTAGCTCCAAAAATCCTACGAATTTACGTTTAGAATCGTAATTTCGTGGGATTTTTTTATTTAGTCTCGCAAGTTTTCGCAAAACCGCAACATAAACCGCAACATCGCCCACAAAACAAGACAAAATAAAACGCCCCGTGACACCATTTCATAGGGCGTTATATGCATTTTTATGCTTTCTTTTGGACAGGCTCCTTGAGTTCACAATGTAGGTTTGTCAATGATGAGTTGGTCACAGGATCTTGCGCAGCTCCTGCACAAGGTCGCCGATCACGATGGGTTTGGACAAAAAGCCGG
>OJAC01000454.1_pt1 | contig 34170 bp, 21 predicted proteins | sample 1588701 | NCBI WGS metagenome assembly OJAC01 (sample SAMN03283256) | human gut metagenome | biome: human-associated habitat; material: feces | host: Homo sapiens | place: USA | collected 2013 | reverse complement strand
ACGGGCTGAGGTAAAGCGGGTCCTGCACTGCGATGCAACAACAAGGGCGGATATGGATGCTTTTCTATTAAACTCTTTCTGACTGCCGAAACATTTTCACCCCAACAACTACAAATTTTTATTTTCACATCACTCTCTCTCATCCCTTGCATAAAACTCAGTATGATGTCCGACATATTTATAAGCCGGACGGATGATCTTACCGGCATTGAGCAGTTCTTCCAGTCGGTGGGCACTCCAACCGGCAATACGGGCGATCGCAAAGAGCGGTGTGAACAGTTCTTCCGGGATTCCAAGCATGGTATAGACAAATCCACTGTAAAAATCAACATTGGCACAGACTGGTTTGAACATTTTGCGGTGAGTCATGATCTCCTCTTTGGCAAGACGCTCTACACGGTCATACAGAGCAAATTCATTTTCCAGTCCTTTTTCTTTTGCCAGTTTTTCGGCAAAACTTTTCAGAAGCTTTTCTCTTGGATCGGATAAAGTATAAACTGCATGCCCCATACCATAGATCAGTCCTGAATGATCAAAAGCCTCTTTATTTAGAATTTTACGGAGATAAAGACGAATTTCATCTTCATTGTTCCAGTCTTCTACGGAAGTTTTTATATCGTCGAACATTTTCTGGGCTTTCAGGTTTGCACCACCATGTCTTGGTCCTTTCAGTGAACCGATGGATGCAGCAGTCGAGGAATAAGTATCAGTACCGGAAGAGGTAACAACGTGTGTCGTGAAAGTTGAGTTGTTACCACCACCATGCTCTGCATGCAGAACAAGGGCAATATCGAGAACTTGTGCCTCCAGTTCTGTATACTGTCCATTTGGACGGAGCATCAGGAGAAGATTTTCCGCAAGTGAGCGTCCCTTTTCAGGATTACGAATGAGAAGCGTTTCATCTTTGCGGAAATGTCTGTATGCATGGTAAGAATAAACTGCGATCAGTGGCATTTTAGCAATCAGCTCTAATGACTGGCGAAGTACATTTTCCACAGAAATGTCTTCCGGATTGTCATCGTAAGTATACAATGTCAGAATACAACGCTGCATGGCATTCATGATATTGGAATTGGAAGCTTTCATGACAACATCACGGACAAAACGTCCACTTAATGCCTCCAGTTCAAACATAATTCCAAGGAAACGTTTTAATTCTTCTTCTTTTGGAAGACGACCAAATAAAAGAAGGAAAATAGTTTCTTCAAATCCAAATTTCTTGCTTCCAAGACCATGAACAAGATCATTAACATTGATTCCCTGATAATAAAGACTGCCTTCTGCAGGAATCTTCCGTCCGTTGATGACATCGAATCCACAGACATCGGACACTTCTGTCAGTCCGGTCAGGACACCTTTACCATTAGAATCACGAAGTCCACGCTTTACATCGTATTCTTCATAGAGATTCGGATCAATTCTGTGGGTATTCAGCAGAACCTGTTCCAGATAATCCATTTCATTTTTTAAGCTGCTGTTATTTGCGATCAAAGTTTCTTCTAAAGCCATAATAGAAATCTCACCTCTCGTTGTTATACCATTTGTAAATCTGTGATGTGGCGGCAGATTTTGTCGTCCTGACAGTTACACATGATTTTATTATAAACAGAAATCCTCAGTTTTGCAAGAAGTAATGGTCGATTCTTGCAAAAAACTGAGGATTTATTGATCATTTCAGCACAGAAATGAATATTTTGTTTTGCTGTAAGTCAATTATCAGTAAAATTCATTTTTATTTTGCTGTTGCAATAATTTTTTCGGCATGATCAAGTGCAGCACGAATATTCGGACAGAAATTTTCTTTGCCAACGAGATCAACAAAGCCGGATTTTACCATAACTTTCATAGGCTGCTCATTTACATGGGAGAAGACGAGGGTAATTCCTTTGGATTCGCAGACCTTTGTGAGATTCTGCAATGCATTCAGTGCGGTACTGTCAAGGGCAGGCACGCTTCTCATACGAAGAATGAGGCAGGTTGTAAAGTCTTTCACTACGATATGTTCAATGGCATCTGCAGCACCGAAGAACAAAGGACCGGTAATCTCATAGACACGGATCTGAAGGGGAAGACGGCGGAGGTGTTCATCCACATCCGGAGTATCATCATCCACATAAGTCCAACTGTCTACATGAGTTTCTTCACTCATCCGTTTAATGAAAAGCAGGCAGGCAAGCACCATGCCGATCTCGATCGCAACAACGAGATCAAATACGACCGTGAGGATAAATGTTGTAAGTAATACAATGATGTCACTTTTTGGAGCGGTACGGATCAGATGAACAAAAGTACGCCACTGGCACATATTGTAAGCAACAACAAAGAGGATTGCTGCAATCGTCGGCATTGGGATCATTCCTGCAAATGGCATCAGAACAATAAGCACGATGACCAGTGTGATGGAGTGGACGATTCCGGCAATCGGGGTACGTCCTCCGTTTTTGATATTTGCTGCGGTACGTGCGATCGCTCCGGTAGCCGGGATTCCACCGAAAAGAGCAGAGGCAATATTTCCCGCACCCTGAGCAACGAGTTCCATATCGGAGCGGTGCTTTCCATTGATCATGCCGTCAGCAACTACACAGGAGAGCAGTGATTCGATTGCGGCAAGTACGGCGATGGTAAATGCATTTGGAAGTGCATCTCCGATCATGGAAAGGTTCATGGATGGAATATGAAGAGTTGGCAGGGAGTTGCTGATTGTATAAAGATTACCGATCGTGGCAACTTTTAATGGAAGAAATTTTACCATCAGGATACCAACAATGACTGCCGGGAGTGAGACAGGAACTTTTTTCAGTACATAAGGAGCGAGGATCAAAATGGCGAGGCTGACTCCGCCAACGATCAATGCATCAAGGCTGAATGTAGAAAAGTTTTCAAAGAAAGCCTTTAGTTTCTCTGTGGTCTCGATCGGTTTGACTCCGTCTGGGTAAGAAATACCGAAGAAGTCTTTTAACTGTCCGATCACGATCGTCACTGCGATTCCGGAGGTAAAACCGGTTGTGATCGTATATGGAATAAATTTGATCAGACTTCCGAAGTGGCAAAGTCCCATCAGGATCAGAAAAACTCCTGCAAGGATGGTTGCAATGATCAGTCCGTCCATTCCGTTTTTGGCAACGATCCCTGCGACAATGGTTGCAAAAGCAGCGGTTGGTCCGGCAATCTGAACGCTGCTTCCACCAAGGGCTGAGATGACAAATCCGGCAACAATGGCGGTAAAAATACCGGCTTCCGGTCCGACACCGGAGGCAAGTGCAAGTGCGATGGAAAGCGGAAGTGCTATAATCGCAACAATAATTCCCGCAGTTACGTCTTTGACGAACTGGGAACGGTTATAATTTTTCAAGGATGTAAGTAACATTGGTTTTAATTGATTCATTTGTTTCTTCCCTTCTTTAGATTCTCATTTTCAGATAAAAAACCACAAGGTAAAAGTATACCATATTCAAATATCGTTGGAAATGTGAGGGAATATAAAAAACTGCACTAAATCAGATACAATATGGAAAAAGAAGGAATTGCGAAAGCAGAGGGGATGGTATATATTTTAATAAGACAGGATTGTGGAGGTGTATGTGCGGAGCAATCCACAGAAATCATCGTTGCGGATTTTGTCCCAACGTATTCTGATTAAGAATAGAAACTGGCAATGAAGGAGGAGTGGGAATGGGAAGATATGTCATGGCACTGGATGCGGGAACAACGAGCAACCGGTGTATCCTTTTTAATAAAAAGGGTGAGATGTGCAGTGTGGCACAGCGAGAATTTACGCAGTACTTTCCAAAGCCCGGATGGGTCGAGCATGATGCGGATGAGATCTGGGCAACGATGCTCGGTGTGGCAGTAGAGGCAATGACGATGATCGGGGCATCGGCAAAAGATATCGCAGCGATCGGAATCACGAATCAGAGAGAGACGACGATCGTGTGGGATAAAGAAACCGGTGAGCCGATCCATCCTGCAATCGTATGGCAGTGCCGGAGAACTTCAGGGTATTGTGATGAGTTAAAGGAAAAAGGTCTCACAGAAGAGTTCAGACGAAAGACCGGACTGGTTATTGATGCTTACTTTTCTGGAACAAAAGTAAAGTGGCTGCTGGATCATGTACCGGGAGCGAGAGAGCGGGCTGAAAAGGGTGAGCTTCTTTTCGGAACAGTGGAGACATGGCTGATCTGGAAGTTGACGAAGGGCAGAGTTCATGTTACGGATTATTCCAACGCATCCCGGACGATGTTATTTAATATCAATACACTTCAGTGGGATGATGAGATATTGAAAGAGTTGGGAATCCCGAAATGTATGCTGCCGGAACCGAAACCGTCGAGTTGTATTTACGGAGAAGCAGATGCGTCGTATTTTGGAGGAGCAATCCCAATCGGAGGTGCTGCGGGGGATCAGCAGTCGGCATTGTTCGGTCAGACGTGCTTTCAGGCAGGTGAGGCAAAAAATACATATGGAACGGGCTGCTTTTTACTGATGAATACCGGAGAAAGACCGGTTTTTTCTGAAAATGGACTGGTTACGACAATCGCGTGGGGGCTGGATGAAAAAGTTACCTATGCGTTAGAAGGCTCTATTTTTGTGGCAGGAGCGGCAATTCAATGGCTGCGGGATGAGATGAAGCTGATCGATTCGGCTGCGGATTCAGAAATAATGGCAAAAAAAGTAAAAGATACCAACGGATGTTATGTAGTGCCGGCATTTACGGGACTGGGAGCACCCTACTGGGATCAATATGCGAGAGGAACGATCGTAGGCCTTACAAGAGGTGTCAACCGTTATCATATTATTCGGGCAACGCTGGAGTCACTGGCGTATCAGGTCAATGATGTTCTTGTGGCGATGAAAGCAGATTCGGGAATTGAACTTGCAGCATTGAAAGTAGACGGTGGTGCGAGTGCAAATGATTTCCTGATGCAGACGCAGGCAGATCTTATTCATGCCCCGGTCAAGCGACCGAAATGTGTCGAGACAACAGCAATGGGAGCGGCTTATCTTGCAGGACTTGCGACAGGCTACTGGAGCAGCAGGGAAGAAGTAATAAAGAACTGGGCAATCGACAGGACATTTGAACCAATGATCGGAGAAGAGAAACGGAGTGAAATGCTTCGTGGATGGAATAAAGCTGTAAGATATGCTTACGGCTGGGCAAAAGAAGAGGATTAGGAAATGGGTGATTTTTGATTACGACAGAGTAGAAATTTGTAGTTGTTGGGGGAAAATATCGCGACAGCAGGAAGTGCTTCTGACAGAAGCGCGTCCATATCCACACTTGTTGTTGCATCGCAGTGCAGGACCCGCTTTACCTCAGCCCGTTGACAACTTGTAACAGGAACGTGGAAACACTCGTGCAGAGGCACTCCTGTTTACGTTCCTTAACAAGTTGGGCAAAGTGTCTTCGGAACGCTCCCTGTCAATGCACTGCTCACGCAACAGCAAGGGCGGATATTGGATTTTCAAATCAGAATGCTTTTCTCGCACCGGGACATTTTCTCTCAACAATACGAAATTTCAATAAGAAGTAGAAAGCCGGAAGGTTATCGTCTAATATGAATGATTTGTCAAATAGTAAATACAATATTTACTGTCTAATATTTACGATCGAATATCTTAGTCAATAGCCATCCGGCTTTTTCTATCCTTTGGAAATTTGCATTGTTGAGTGAATACGCTGTGGAGTTGGAAAAACTTCTTACTGTGACTACCAGCGGAAAGCAGGGTGTTCCTGAGCAGGTGCATTAGCAGGAGCGTTCCGAAGACACTTTGCAGCGTTTGTTAGAGAAAGTAAATCGAGTGCCATTGCACGAAGATTTCCACTTTCGAGTTACAAACGGTCAACAGGCTGAGGTAAAGCGGGCCTGCACTGCGAAGGAATATCCTGCTTTCTGCGTTCGCTTCGCCATAAAGAAGTCTTTTTCTTTACAAGCGTGTCTCCCCAACAACTACTAATTCACCCAACCACAGAAAGAATTTTTAATCTTTGATGAACATCGCATCACCAAAACTGAAGAATCTGTATCTTTCTTTTACAGCTTCTTCATATGCCGCAAGAACATGCTCCCTTCCTGCCAGTGCCGATACCAGCATTACCAGAGTTGATTCCGGCAGATGGAAATTCGTGATCAGCTCATCTAATACTTTAAACTGATATCCCGGATAGATAAAGATCTCTGTCCATCCGCTGCATGCTTTCAGCTTTCCATTTTCATCTGCGGCTGATTCGATTGTGCGACAGCTCGTTGTTCCCACACAGATGACTTTACGTCCATTTTCTTTTGCTCTGTTGATCTTTTCCGCCGCCTCTTCATCAATCATATAGAATTCCGAATGCATATGATGATTTTCCACATCATCTACTTTCACGGGACGGAACGTTCCAAGTCCTACATGGAGCGTCACCCGGGCTATATCAACACCTTTTTCTTCGATTTCTTTTAACAGTTCCGGTGTAAAATGCAGTCCCGCTGTCGGTGCCGCCGCAGAACCGGAATGAGCCGCATAAACCGTATTATACCGGTCTTTATCCTGAAGCTGATGGGTAATGTACGGAGGCAGAGGCATCTGTCCTAGCTGATCCAGAATTTCTTCAAAAATGCCATCATATTCAAAATGGATCAGACGGTTTCCTTCTTCTACGACTTCCATGACTTCTCCGACTAAAAGACCGTCTCCAAAACTGATCCTTGCTCCCGGTCTTGCTTTCTTTCCCGGTTTTACAAGCGTTTCCCATACATCATCCGCACCCCTTTTAAGCAGAAGCACTTCTATCTTAGCTCCGGTCTCCTCTTTTACACCGATCAGTCGTGCCGGGATTACTTTTGTATCATTCAGCACCAGGCAGTCTCCCGGATTCAGATAGTCTGTGATCTCCCGAAATACGTGATGTTCTGTCTTTCCGGTCTTTTTATCCAGCACAAGCAATCTGGAAGAAGAACGGTCTTCCAACGGATCCTGGGCAATCAGTTCCTCAGGCAGATCATAATAAAAATCACTTGTCTTCACTGTATTATTCCTTTCTTTCGCAGAGAATCTGCTACCGGCAGCTTCTCTTCTATATTTTTACACTTCAAGAATGCACCGCCTGCCGGTTGCAGACGATGCATTTTCTTTTTATTTTCGCGAACAATCTGAACTATTTTCTAAGCTCAATTCCAAGATCTTCAAGACCCTTCAGGATCTTATTCATGGCTGCCGTGATCTCTGCCTCTTCCAGTGTCTTATCTTTCGCACGGAATACGATAGAGTAAGCAACAGACTTAAATCCTGCTTTGATCTGTGCACCTTCGTAAAGGTCAAATAATTTGTAGCTTTCCAGGTGTGCCCCGCCATTCTTTTCGATCACTTCTTCAATCTGACCTACCAGGATCTTCTTAGGCACTACCATACTGATATCTCTTGTCACTGCAGGATATTTGGCAATTCCTGTATATTTTCTGTCAAATGTAGCATACGGTAAAATCTCCGGCATATCGATGACTGCCACGTAAGCACGCTCTCCGATACCATAAGCATCTGCTACCTCCGGATGGATCTCACCAAGATATCCTACCACTTTTCCATCATAAATGATATTGGCCTGACGTCCCGGATGAAGATAAGTCTTTCCGGCATCCGGATCGTATTTCTCTTTCTCATGCATACCGATCTTTTCGAAAAATTCTTCTACAACACCTTTCATTGTAAAGAAATCTCCATCTCCGTACATTCCAAGTGTAAACTGCATTCTCTCTTCCGGCAGTTCAGTCAGAGGAAGGGATTTCGGAAGATATACATTTCCAAGTTCATACAGTCGTACATTTTTATTTCTTCTGTTGTAGTTCGTTGCAAGAGAAGTCAGCATTCCGTTCAGGGAAGTCGTACGCATTACACTGTAGTCTTCTCCAAGCGGGTTCATGATATCTACTGTCTTACGAAGCTGTGAATCCTCCGGCAGACGCAGTTTATCGAATACTTTCGGGCTTTCAAATGAGTAGGACATTCCCTGACTGAAACCACAGAACTCTGCAATATCTCTTGCCACCTGCTCAATCCTGAGTTTAAAGGTCAGCTTACCTGTCGTTGCCTCTCCGTCAGGAAGTGTTGTCGGAATATTATCGTATCCATAGAAACGTGCAACCTCCTCTGCCAGGTCTGCGATTCTGAACAGATCGTGACGGAATGTCGGTGCGATCACTTCTTTTGTCTCGGCATCATAGCCCAGGTCAATCTTTTTGAAATAACCGATCATCTCTTCCTCCGAGATGTCTGTCCCCAGCATACGATTGATCTTTGCCGCATCAAATGGCACACGTACGGGTTCTTTCTTTTTGCTGTATACATCTACAGCTCCACCGACAACTTCTCCGGCTCCCATCTCTTCTACCAGTTGGCACGCACGGTTCAGGGCATCCATTGCATTGTTCGGATCAAGTCCTTTTTCAAATTTACCTGAAGCGTCTGTACGCAGTCCCACTCTTTTACTTGACTTACGGATATTTACACCGTCAAAGCAGGCTGCCTCAAAAAGCATTGTTGTTACATCATCTGTGATCATGGAATTTTCTCCGCCCATAATTCCGGCGATACCAACTGCTTTCTCTCCGTCACAGATCATAAGGACATCCTGATCCATCGTTCTTTCCTGTCCGTCCAGTGTCGTAAACTTTTCACCCTCTGCTGCATTCTTTACTACAATCTGATGTCCTGCAAGTGTATCCAGATCATATGCATGCATCGGCTGTCCATACTCTTCCATTACATAATTGGTAATATCTACGAGATTGTTGATCGGACGGATTCCAACGGATGCCAGTCTCCGCTGCATCCATTCCGGTGAAGGGCCGATCTTGATATTCTTTACAACTCTCGCACAATATCTTGAACAAAGGTTTGTATTTTCTACAGAAACTTTTACATAATCATTGACATCTTCATTATTTCCAGTCTCTGTTACAACCGGTGGCTTAAATTCTTTATTAAATGTAGCTGCTGCCTCTCTTGCAATTCCAACAACACTGTAGCAGTCTACACGGTTTGAAGTGATCTCATACTCAAAAACTACATCGTGCAGTCCCAGTACTTCTACCGCATCTGCTCCTACCTGGACATCATCGTGGAAAATATAGATTCCATTCTCCGGTGCTTCCGGGTACATATCTCTTGTAGAGCCAAGTTCTTCGATGGAACACATCATACCATAACTCGGTACTCCGCGGAGCTTTCCCTTTTTAATCTTGATTCCACCTGCAACACGCTGTCCCGGTTCATGACCTCCTGCAACGCGTCCGCCATCCAGTACAACCGGAACTTTTGCTCCCTCAAATACATTGGTTGCTCCTGTTACGATCTGAACTGTCTCAGTTCCCACATTCACCTGACAGATCACCAGCTTGTCTGCATCCGGGTGCTTCTCGATCTTCTCGATCTGACCAACCACAATCTTGTCAAGGTCAGCATCCAGCTTTTCAAAACCTTCTACTTTTGTTCCTGTCAATGTCATTGCATCTGTATATTCCTGTGCTGTCACATCAAGCTCCGGCACATACGCTTTTATCCATGATAATGAAGTATTCATGTTCTATCTCCTTTTCTATCTGCCTTTGCTTCTATTCCTGTATCCTCAGGACTGAAGCCTGCCCGCTTTCCCTGTAATTTCTCTTTTTCGTTCATTAAAACTGCTTCAGGAAACGGATATCATTTTCATATAATAAACGCATATCATCAATCTCATATTTCAGAAGTGCAATACGTTCGAGACCTACACCAAATGCAAATCCATTATATTCTTCCGGATCAATTCCGCACATCTCCAGCACATGTGGATGAACCATACCGCATCCAAGGATCTCGATCCAGCCTGATCCCTTACAGAAACGGCATCCTTTACCACCGCATTTGAAGCAGCTTACATCTACCTCTGCACTTGGCTCTGTAAACGGGAAATGATGCGGACGGAACTTCGTCTTCGTATCCGGTCCAAATAACTCTTTTGCAAATACTTCCAATGTACCTTTCAAATCTGCAAAGGAGATATCTTTGTCAATGACCAGTCCCTCGATCTGATGGAAGGACGGTGAATGTGTCGCGTCTACTTCATCAGAACGGAACACTCTTCCCGGTGCGATCATACGGATCGGAAGTTTCCCCTGCTCCATGACACGTGCCTGTACCGGAGAAGTCTGCGTACGCAGTACAATATCCTTATTGATATAGAAAGTATCCTGCTCATCTTTTGCCGGATGATCTGCCGGAATATTCAGTTTTTCAAAATTGTAAAGGTCATACTCTACTTCCGGTCCTTCCACTACTTCATATCCCATACCGACAAAGATCCGCTCTACTTCTTCCAGTGCGATCGTATTCGGATGACGGTGTCCTACGTTGTTCTTCTTAGACGGAAGAGTAACGTCGATCACTTCTGCTTTCATCTTCTCTTCACGGATCGCTTTTTCCATTTTTGCCTTTGATTCCTCTAAAAGTTCTTCAATGGCTGCTCTCGTATCATTTACAAGCTGTCCTACCTTCGGACGTTCCTCCGGGGCAACATCTTTCATTCCTTTCAATACGGCTGTCAGTTCTCCTTTTTTTCCAAGGAACTTAACACGTACATCATTCAGCTTTTCCGGAACGTCAGCCTCCTGAATTTTTGCGACTGCTTCCGCTTTGATCTGTTCCAGTTTTTCTTTCATCATTTACTCCTTTCTGCTCAACAGGGACGAATCTTTCTTCGATTGATTTTTTCTACAAAAAAACCCCGTCCCCCAAAGGGACGAGGTATATTACTCGCGGTACCACCCTGCTTCCTGCAACATCTGTCACAGGCACTCGTGCTTGTGTAACGTACAACATACGGCATTTTCTACTGGTCTTTCAAAAATGCAGCTCACGTGGGAAATTCGATTGCCGATTGAACTTGGGAAAACTTGCAGCCGGTGATCTTCCCTCTCTGACAGAAACCGGTTCTCTACTTTGCACGGTCTTAGCTTTTATCTCTTGTCAATAAATTAGTAAAAACTTACCTTAACTATTTTAACATACGTTTCTCTTTTGTCAACCCTTTTGTCAGGCGTTTCGTAATCCCAAGTCCCTCAAGGATCGCATTGATCTCACCTCCGAGAAGAATGATATACATACATCCATAGAGCCACAGCATAATCAGTATGATCGTCGTAAAACTGCCATACATACTTGTAAAACCTGTAAAAATATCCAGGTAGACTGAAAAGAAGAATGAAAGCAAAAGCCATCCCGATGCTGTAAAAAATGCTCCCGGAAGCTGCTTCCGCAATGTTGTCTTTCCACGGTTGGACCGGTTTGGCAGAAACTTATATACCAGATCCCAGAAAAACGTCAGCACAACCAGTGTAAGGCATGTCCTGATCCTGATGATAAAATTCATCACCTTACTCATAAAAGGGATATGCTCATAAACAACCGTGCTCAGACTGTTTCCAAATACGGACAATACCAGTGAGAGCATGATCGCAATCAGGAACAATACCGTATAAAAGCATGCCCTGAAACGCAGATAAAAATAATTTCGCGTCTCAATATTATCATAAATGCAGTTCAATCCATAGGTCACAGACAGAACGCCTTTTCCGGCCGACCACAGGGCAACCAGTAAAGTAAACGGGATGAATCCATTCGATTTTGTATAAACCTGCACGATCACGCTGCGGATCAGCGGTGAAACCGTATCAGGGAAAACCGGAAGAACCAGTTCCATCACATCATTCATCGTAACCGGTGTGTATTGTACCATCGTAATAAGCAGAAGAAAAATCGGTATCAGAGACAATACAAAAAAATAGGCTGCCTGGGCTGCATAGGCACCGGTGTGGTGCGTATTCACTGTCCGTATAATATTCAGCACCCAGTTTTTCATTTTTTCTTTTTTACTCATATAGCTGAAAATCCTTTTCACTTTTTCCGTACAAAAAGCGGCCGTACAAGACGACCGCCTTTTATCTTTCGTGAACCCCCAAAATGCCGGTCCCTGTATTTTGAGTCCTAGCCACAGCTAGGTGGGCAACCTCATCCTGCCTTTCTGTCGTCCACTGCATACATCGGAGGCCTGACATATTATACAGAAATATTGGAATCCCTTTTTAATCAATGTAGGTTCAAAATAACAGGGTTGTCGTACACCCCAGGTTGGTTCTCTTTTTTACCTAAAGCTATTATACGCTATTTACCCGGATTTTACAACCATTTACTTTATGTAAATTTTATCGGTTGATCTTATACTTTTCACTGGTACTCTGACCGGTTACTTATCTTGTCCCATCCGGGCGGTTTCTATGCTTTTTCTTTGCATTTTTCTTCTGGTCTGCTTTCATCCGAAGGACTACAACAACCACTGCTCCTGCTGCCACGATTGCAAGAACTACAAAGATTCCGATCGGTGCTCCGCTGTCTCCGGTCTTCACTACCGTTACCTGCGGAACTCCTGCTGGTTTCTTATCTGCAGAACTGTTCTGGTTCTGATCTCCGGAAGGCTTCTGACCATCATTCTTATTACCTGAATCAGGTTTCTGATTGTCATCTTTATTTCCAGAATTGTTCTTGTCCTCTGCAAGAGTCTTCACTGTCAGAGCCGCTGCCTCAGAATAATTTCCTGCTGCATCATATGCTTTTACAGTGATCTGATACTCTGTTCCTGCCAGCAGATTGCTGATCATAACAGAAGTCGTATCTGCAGATACTTTTTTGATGCTTACTCCATTCAAGAAGATCTCGTATCCTTCAACTCCGACATTATCTTTTGACTTCTTCCATCTGATCTGGATGGAGTCTTTCGTAACCTCTGCCTTGCTCAGTTTACCTGGTGCAGTTGGAGCCTCTTTATCCACATCCGGCTGCTCTGCTTTTCCTTTTACAGTGACTTTGCAGGTTGCCTCTAATCCGGCTACATTGGATACTTTGATCGTTGCTGTTCCCTCTTTCAGGGCTGTAACAACACCGTTCTCATCTACTGTTGCGATTTCTTCATCAGAAGAACTCCATACAAGACCCTTGAGCATTGCACCTTCCGGTGTAGCTGACGGTGTCAGTGTTACTGTCTCTCCAACTTTCAATGTTACATTTTCTGCATCCAGAGTTACTGCGTCTGCTACTTTCTGTACTGTAAACGGAACAACTTCTGAAATTGCTGCAAATCCACCCTGTCCTTCTTCTACAAGGATCTGGATCTTTCTTGCATTCTTTGCTGTAGTATCAAACTGAGTTGATACCCATGCAGCACCGGCTCTTAAATTGCTCGGAACTGTGATATGGTCACCGCTTTCAATCACCTGATCATTTTCATCAAGGATACGATAGCTGTACTGGTACACGATTCCATTATTTGTGCTAGGTCTCTGCTGGAACTTGAATCCTCCGATATCCATGGATTTTCCAAGGTCTACTGTCAGGATTGCCGGGTTTGACTCGCTTACATTGAAGCCTGTCGTACTCCAGTTGGAATGCCAGTAAGTGCTGGAATCTCCGTCTGTTGCTGCAGAAGCTACTCCACTGCCTGTCGGTTCTCCTGTACTTTCTTCTGTATTGGCACTGGATGTGATATCCGGTGTTTCTGTTCTAGGAATATCATTTACAACTGTATCTTTTACTGTGATATCGAAAGTCAGCGTGCTGCCGTCTGCAAGTGTTCCTGTCAATGTTGCACTTCCTGCTCCGACTGCATTGATCTTATGGTTCTCTGTATCTACCGTCATCACACTGTCATCACTGGATGTAAATGTGATCTGGTCTAAGTTCTGACCTAAGATCTGTGCTGTCTCACCTTTGTACAGTTCTGTCTTTTCAACAGTTGCTGTCACGGCTGTTGCATCTTCTGTGATCGTTAAATTATCCAGGACAAAGTCTGTCTGTCCCATACTTCCGCTTCCGGCAAGTGAACCGTTCTCATAAAGACCGATCCATGTCTGTCCGGTTCCGCTTCCGATCACCTGCATACTTACATGCTGTGCTTCATCCCCGGTTGCTGCCGCCAGATAGGATGTCGGTGCAGAATAGCTGTTACCGTCACCTACGATCATCTGATATGCTGCATTTCCTGCAAGATAATCAAACTCAACATTGTATACTTTTCCGGCCTCAAAACGGAAGTTCTGAGGAATTGTATAATATACAAGACCTGTTACTGCTGCATGCTGCTTCAGTGACCACTCACCATCAATGACATCACTGATAACTCTGTTGTTCCAGCCTGCCTGTGTATACGGTGCATTCAACTGTGCCAGATGAGTCACCTGGTCTCCTGTCTGCGTAAATCCATGTACGAACGGATACATTCCTTCTACAACGGATTCAAAATCCTGATGGAAACTTCCGTCTTCCGCATAGTTGTCCAGTGTCTTCTGTACGATACGGATATCATCCCAGTAAGTACTTCCTTCACCTGCTGCTCTTGAAAGCTTCAGGTCAGCGATCGTACCTTCTGCTGTAAAGGATACAAGGATCCTCTGCATATTTGTACCGTGCTTTTCATCACTTGCAACTGTATTTCTGGAGAAAGAACGCATCGTATAATTTGATACTTCTTTACTTCCTGTATTGACACTCAGTGTCGCCTTTGCATCGCTTTCATTATCTACATAAAGCTCTGCAACATAAGTTTTTCCGGCTGTCAGTCCTGTGATCTTTGTAGATACAGTCACATCTTTTTCCGGGCTGTTCATTGCCAGTCTCTGGTCGCCTGTATTCGCATACTTCTCGACCGTCACTGCTGCATTGTCAATGTCCCCACTCCAGTCAGCAGCATCCAATGCACTGTCTGTTCCTGAGTAACCATTGAATCCCGGGTCAACCACATAGTTGTCCTCGCCGTAATCTACCTTCAGTGTCTTAGAGGATTCACCCTTAACAAGCACATAAGCGGTAGCTGCTTTTGCATCCAGAGTCACTGTTCCGTTGGATACTGCAACTGTCTTCTCATTGATACGTCCCTGATCACTCAGTTCGTACATTACAACATTTGCAAGGTTTGTCCATCCGTCAGGAAGCTCCCATGTAGATGTGCCTCCGTCCAGATTCCAGTGATACAGTTTCTGGTCGCCGTTTTCATCTGTCCAAGGAAGAAGATACTTCACATCATTCAGTACTTCTTTTCCATTCAGAGTGATCGTACGCTCGATGTAAGAATCGGATCTCTGCTCTGTATTTCTTGTAACAACAACCGTATCTCCGGTGTCGTTCTTCAGAGTGATCTGCTTCTCTGTATTTCCTGTCGGGCAGGCTTCATCCTCACCGTAGTCTTCCCAGTCAGTTACATAATAATGCTGAAGGAATCTTGTAGGCAGGTTCTCTGTAAATGTCTCTGTAATATAAGAGTTATAATCCTGATCTCCGCCCCATCCTTCAAAGCCATACAGACGATATCCGCCAAGCAGCGGGTTGTCGGCTGTTCCGCCATACCTCGGATAGTTCAGAATCTGCGTATCTCTCTGATCATTGCGGAGGAACCGGATAATCTCACTATTCCATCCCTTCAGGCCTGCTCCACCATAAGCGGCGTCAGTTGCCCAGTGTGACCAGGTAGAGTCATACTCTCCCTCGTAACCAAACTCCGTAGAGAATCTCCATCCGAGTGAGTTGATCTCTTTTGCGATCTGTCTTGTCTCCCACGCATTCTGATACCATACATCCAGATAAATGAAGTCCATATTATCTGTTCTCTTTGCTGCATCTGCTGCAATCTCACTCATAGAAGCATTCAGTGTTCCCTGAGAATCTTTGACATATTCACCCTTATCCCAGTTTCCACTGTAGAAGCTTGTACCGTTGATACGGTCATAAAGCTGTACTAATCTCTTATAACGGGCCTGACTTCCCAGATCCCATAATTTATTGATCGTAAAGGACTGATCCAGCCATCCCCAACCATTTGTGATCGGGCTTGTCAGCATTGTCTCATTGAAAGATTTTGCCTCTGGATAAGCCTCCTGTGCATTGATATGAATACCAACTTCTGTATTATACTGATGTGCGATCTTGATCAGGTTCTGGAAATCAGTAATTCCACCTTCACGCTCAGATACATCTGCATACTCGGAGTTGGCTGAGTCATGACCTTCATTTCCATATCCTTTGAGCATAACTGCCTGCGGCAGTCCATCAGTTGCAAGATATACTTTCTTGATATTATCTGCTGTCTCAAGATATGGATTCGTTGCCATACCGGCAAAGTTCATAACAATACGATAGTTTACAAGATCTTTGATATCATCTGCACCCTGTGCAATGTTCATGATATCTCTGAATGCAAGAGCTCCATCATTCCAGTCGATGTCTCCATCGCCATTTGCATCTCCTGCGATGCATACTTTTGCACACGGAAGATCACTGGTCGGATAACTGTAGCTTGCAGCCTGTCCATTTTTATCTCCACGTTCGTAATACCATACAGAACTTGTAAGACTCATGGAGTCTGCACCGCTGTTCATCGTAATTCTCTTATCATCCTCGATCTCAGAGTTACTCCATACACCACCGCTTAAGCTTCCATTTGACAGGAATCCATACATATAAGTTCCTGTTGTAGATGGATTGAATCCATTATCCCATGTAATATGGGAATCTCCGCTCTGGGTAGTCGTTGTAGACGGTGATACACCATCAAATGCTGCATTCTCTTCTGACATATCTGTAGAAAGAAGATTCAGTTGCGGGATCTCGATTGTAGCAATATCTGTACATCCGTCTTTCTTTTTGATGGATGTTACTTCCCAGGTCAGATCATTGTCATCTACACTGATCTTCACTTTCATAGTCAGGTCGATATTTGTTGAAGGACTCACAAGATCCATTGTATAAGTTCTGGAAGAATCATCTCCCTCGGCTGATACATTGGTCGGAGTGATCGCAGTCTTGTTGATGCTGACAGAGTTGATCTCTTCCTCCTGTCCACGGAAGAACGGAGTACCATCAACTTTCTTTGTCGCATAACGTGCAACTACCGGAAATTCCTTTCCAACATATACATCCATATAATCAGAACTGATCTTTGCATACTGGCTTAAATCCAGTTCTGCCTTTGGTGATAAGGTAACATTGAATACATTCTGTGCTGCATTTTCACTTACAGTAACCTCTTCTGTATGTGCCTGGTAGCCTGTACGGCTTGCTGCAAGATTGTATGTTCCTGTCTCGATGGCATCGAAACTGTAGTTTCCTGCATCATCTGTCTTTGCAGTATTGGAACCCAGCTTCACTGTTGCACCCTTGAGTGCTGTTCCATCTTCAGCCGTAACCTTACCGGAAACTGCTGCAACTGCTGTCGTATAAGTTTCTGTTACCTGACCGGATCTTGTAGCTGCCCATCCCCAGGTATCATCCATACAATCTGTCGTTCCGATCTTGAAGTCAGAAAATTCTACTTTTGTAGCTCCGTTCGTCTTCACTCCCGGATGTCCTTCTCCATTGATCGAATCAGAGATCGGAGTCAGTGCCTGTACAGACTGGGTCACTTTCTTGCCATCTACGATTACTGTCAGGTTCTCTCTGGAAACTGTGATGGAAATATCCATTGTCTCATTCAGCACCGGATCAGGAAGACCTGAAAGCTTTGGATAAGACTCTGTTCCATTCACTTTGTACTGGAAGTACCATTTACTTGTTGGATCATAACCGACATACAGCCAGTTATTATCATCCTTATAAGTATAGAAGATTCCCCAGTTCGTACTTGTCACCGGACGGAACTTCAAGGAAACGGTTCCTCCTACCGGTGTCGTTTTTGTCTGGTCAAGAAGAAGTGCCGGGGCAACAACACTGGCATTTCCATAGTTATGTCCATTTCCGTTGCTGCTTCCACCCTGAACGGTGATCCATTTTCTTCCTCTTGCAGTCTCCTGCGTTCCGTCATCTGTTACCGCTGCCGGATCCCAGGATCCTTTCTTATCATTATAGATTGTCCAATCACTGTAATCTGAGTATGTAGTATCTCCGACTACCACATCAGAAAAATACAGATCGGTATAAGATTCATTTCTGGAGCCTCCCCCAAATCCAACCTTACCTGCTACATCCTTTAATGCTACAAAGCTGGCATCCGTCACTGTACCTGTACCGCTGGTTCCTGCGGTAATGTTTTTTACAGCAACTTTCACTGCACTTTCTGTATAAGTAACATTTACTGTGAACATATCGTTCTGGTTAATTGCCGGAAGTCCTTCAACGCTTCCGTAAGATGAAGTACCATTATTATTGTACTCATAGATCCAGTCTGTTGCTGAACCGGCACCATCATAACCGATATATGCCCAGTTACTGTCGTCCTTGTATTTCAGGACAACTCGTGCACGAGTATCTGACTGTGCACTGCCAAGTTTTAAGGTGCTGCTGAAACTCTCATTTGTAAATGTTGCTTTTGGAGATAATACAAATGCTTCTGGCTTTGAACCGCCAAAATGCGTATTTCCATTTTCAGCACCTGACACGATATGTGCCATTGTCTTGCTTGCTGCAAATGCATCGATCGACGGAAGATACGGCAGAGCCGTCGTTAATACCATCGCAAATGCAAGAAATCCTGCTGCAAGCTTTTTACTAAGCTTTTTCATAATCCCATCCTTTCTTTTACGACCGAAAGCTTTACGGTCTTATTCTTTTTTATTATATAATTTATACGGGAAATAAGCAATCTCTACATACAAAAAAAGAGGGGAAGTTTAAAGCTTCTCCTCTTTTTCCCTCAAACCCTCATTTGTAATGGACTGATTATCTTCTGCGTCTTCTGATTGAAATTGTACCAACAACTGCTGTACCTGCCAGCATTGCTGCGATCATCGGAAGAAGCATATTGGCTGTATCACCGGTCTTTGCTGCTGCATTTGCTTTATTTCCAGCCGCTGTACCGTTATTACTATTATTACCCTGGTTCTTGTTATCTGTTACTCCAGACTGTCCAGGATCTTTCTTTCCGTCATCTGTTCCATTATTATTACCGTTTCCGTTGTTGCCATTTCCGTTATTATTGCCATTATCCGGGGTATCCGGCTTATCTGGCTGATCCGGCTTGTTCGGCTGATCCGGATCTGTCGGATCTGTCGGGTCTACTTTCTTCGGATTTACAGTAATATCATAGATCAGGCTTGCACCTTTATAAGTTACAGTTACCGTTTTATCTGTGGCAGCAAGTTTTGTATCCAATGCAGGTCTGAATGTAAATTCATCTGCATTTGCTTCACTGTATGCCACTGCCTCGGTTGAATCATCATCATAAACTACATTGATCACCAAGCCGGTCACATCCAGTGTCTCGCCTTCTGTATAAATGACTTTCTCCGGTTTTGTATTCCAGGTAATTCCCGTCATAACTTTTGCTTTCTGAGTGATTGCAAATGTATGCTCCAGAATTCCTGTATATCCGTCGATTCCTTTAATTACAAGTTTTGCAGTTCCAAAGTCTGTATTGTTCTCGTAAGAGATCACATAATCAACTCCATAGCGAAGCGTTGTATCTCCTGCTTTTACTACAATATCAGAAAGATCGAACATGACCGGATTTTCTGCATCCGCTTTCGCAACTTCGATTGAATCCGGAGCTGTTACTGTTACTCCATTTGCTGCATCTGCAATATCTGTCTTACTCTCTGCCATACGGAGACGGATCTCAGCAGCACTCATGTATTTATCTACATTCGCTGCACTTGAACCGTAAGTATGAACACCTGTCAGTCTTACATATTTTGCAGCAACCGGTTCTGTAAACTCTGCCAGTTTCCAGTCCTGACTGTCTTCCCAGTTTCCGGTTGAAACGGTTGTCCATGTTGAACCATCTGTGCTTACTTCTACTCTGTACTCGTTTACACGACCATTGTTCTGTCCGCTTGCTGTTCCCTGTCTTGGCAGATAACGAAGTGCATCCAGTACCGTTTCTTCTTCCAGTTCATATGTAAACCATAACTGATCGCTTGTCGCTGCCGGTGAACTCCATCTTGTATGCCATAACGTAGACTCATCTCCGTCTTTTGCATTCGATGCAGGACCTTCAACTCCTGTTGTAGACTGCTCACTTCCTGCGGATGCTGTTAATTTTGATACCGGATAATCTCTGCTGTCGCTGTCCGGTGTTGTCTGCTCTGCTTCATTCAGTCTTACTTCATAAGTATTTCTTGTCTGATGATCTTCTGACTCAACGATGATGCGGATCACATCATTGTAAGCCGGAAGGACTGTTACAGATGCGTTATCTTTTGCTGTTGCTTCAATCTCTGCAAGAATTGCAGGAGTTGTATATACTTTGCTGTCCAGTGCTGTCTGCGGTACTTCTTTTCCATTGACTGTCAGTGTCTGCAGCTCGGCTGTCGTATTGGTTGTACGGCTTCCTGTTGCTACTTTCAGTTCAATTTCTGTGATACCTGTGCATGCCTTTGCAGTTGTTCCTGTTGCCTGAGTACTGTTGGTCAGGTGGAACTTCACAAAGGTTGCTCCTACCGGTGCAAAATCATAAGTATATGGTTTTACATTTCCTGACTCTGTTCCGATTGTCTCGGTTGTATCCAGTTTTGTCCAGCTTGTTCCGTCCGCTGACACATAAATTTCAGTTGCTCCGGCATCCGGATATCTCATGCTCCAGCTATCTCTCGCAAAATGAGTTACGATCTGTCCAAGTCTCTGTTCTGTTGCATATTCAAAAATGAGATCCGCTGTTGTATTTCCATCCTGAGAATAATCGTAGTTACTCCATACGGTCGGATTTGCTCCGCCGGATGTATTGCTTGAAATCGTTGTACTTCCGTCCTTGATCGCATTCAGTGTATCTGACTGCTTATCTGCAGGTACGCTCTGAGTCAGGTTCAGTGCATCTGCTGAAACGCTGTCACCGATTTTGATCGTCTCTTCCTGTACTCTGACACTTGCTGTTACATCAATTTCTTTTCCAAGTACGTTTGCTGTTCCGTTGACTGTTACTGTTCCTGCTTTATCATAAGCACTTGCAGCTTTGTCTTCCCATGTTACCGGGAATGTTACGTCCATGATCGTTCCATCCTGAAGTACTGCAGGTCTGGAAGTCGGTAATACCGGTGCTACTCCTACTGCTGTATTCGTAGAATAATTCAGAAGTCCTCCGACCTCATCGATCATATTTACATTAACTGCTACAGAATATCCGCCTTCTACAGCACCCTTCACCTGGAAGCTTCCTGTTGCTGCGATCTGATCTTCTGTAATTGCATCCCATGTTACAGGGAGTTCTTCACTTGTTCCATCGGTATAACGTGTCACGATCTTCTCCGGAAGTTCCGGTGTACTTCCGACTTTTACATAGTAAGTGCGTGACATTTTAAAGCTGTCGATCTGCTTTTCTGTACTTCCATTGTCCACTGCGGTTGTCGTGATCTTGACACTTGCAGAATCCAGTCCGTCTGCTGATGCAGTTACAGTGATCGTTCCTGCTTCTTTTGTGGACTTCACGATGGCAAGCACTTTACCACTGAAGGCTTTTCTGTTATCTGCCTGATAAGAGTCATGATCCGGTGAACTTCCGTTATCCACGCCTACCAGTTCTCCATCTCCCTCTACAGTAAACTTCACACGGTTTTCTGCATCCGGAACGATATTTCCATTTGCATCTGTTACATCTACTGTAATATAGGAAAGTGATTCTCCGTCTGCTGCAATCTTCTTATTATCTGCTGAAGCTTTCAGCTTGGAAGCTCTTCCTGTTGTCGTTACACTTGACTGTCCGACTGTATCCGTGATCTTCTGACCGTTGCTGTCATATGCAACTGCAGAAACAGTTCCGTCTGCATACGGTACATTCCATGTCAGATACAGGTTCTTGTCTGTTGTTGAGTTTTTATCAGTGCCTTCATAGATCTGATAGGTATATCCCGCGTCTGTTGTCTTCTGCGTAAATATCTTCTTTCCAAGAGAAGTCTTTGTATCACTTCCTTTTGCCTGGAAGAACAGCTCAACAGATGCTGCATCGGAATATACAACAACCGGTACATTGCCGCTGCTGTCTTTACTTACAACGTTGTTGTTCCATGCCGGAAGAACATGTAATGTTGTCACATCATCATTCCACTGGCTCTGGTAGAAGTAGTAGCTGTCCTTTGCAAATCCCGCTGTATCAATGATTCCAAAGTAAGAGTTCTTCGGTGAAGGCCATGATCCAACCGCTCCACTTCCGGTTCCGTTCCATGGAGTTGGCTCTCCAAGATAATCAAATCCGGTCCACACATATTCACCGGCTGCAAAATCTCTTGTCAGAACAGTGTACCATGCATTACTTGCTGTAGCTCCCCATCCCACTGCTGAGTTATCATAGGATGTCAGCTGCTTGTCGCTCGTCTGACTACCGCCTGTTGTACGGTAATAGATTCCACGGCTGTTAACCGCTGATGCAGTTTCTGAGCCATAGATAAACCAGTTGGAATTGCTGGAGTGATACTTGTCAAGTACACCTCCGTCTGCATAGTTAAATCCAACAGTTCCTCCCTTTGCTGCAAGAAGGTTTGCAAAAGTCTTGGAAATCTGCCAGTCTGCTTTCAGCTTATTATCACCGATCGTCATCGGTCTTGTATTATCTGCATCATAGGCCCAGTTAATGAGCTTTGTAGCGGTTGCTTCATATTCAGCATCTGTTCCGCCACTGATTCCTTCCATAACCTCATTTCCAAGAGACCACATGATCACTGACGGTGCGTTGTAGTCACGGCTGATCATGGATTCCAGATCAAACTGTGCCCAGGTTTCTCCATCCGTTGCTCCAAGGATTTCATTGTCTGAAGCTACGGTCTGGTTGAACCATACAGAATAATCATTGCTGTTACCATTCTTTGGTTTTATCCATGTATCAAATGCTTCCTCAACGACCAGGATTCCCTGTTCATTGCAGGCATCGATCAGATCCTGTGCTGCCGGGTTATGTGTTACACGGATGGAATTACATCCCATCTCTTTCAGGATCTTCACCTGACGGTCGATCGCACTGTCGTAAGCTGCTGCTCCGAGAGATCCCTGATCGTGATGCATACATACACCTTTCAGCTTCATATTCTCTCCATTCAGAGAGAATCCTGTATTACTGTCAAAATTGAAATAACGGAATCCATATTCTGTATCATAAGTATCCGTTACCTGTCCATCTACCAGTACTTCTGTACGAACTGTATACAGACTCGGATTCTCTACACTCCAGAGTTCCGGATTGGAAACCGGTACGGTAGCCTGGATCTCTGCTGTCGCACCTGCTGCAATACTCTGTGCATTGGTTGTTACTGTACCGATACTCTGATCTGCACTTCCGTCTTTTGGAAATACTGTATGTCTGACGGCTACACTCTTTGCAGCATCTGAATCATTTGCAACCGTTGCAGTCACATTGGTATTCACTGTACTGCCTTTTTCGGTTTCAAGATTCGGAGTTGTAACCTTTGTACCGTTCAGATCTACATGTACATCATCTGTGATCGTCAGATCTACATCTCTGTAGATACCGCTTCCTGAGTACCAGCGGCTGGATGGTGTATTATTTACCACCTTGACTGCGATCGTATTTTCCCCGTCATACTTTACATAATCTGTAATATCAAAGGAAAATGAAGTGTAACCATACGGATGAGTTCCAACTTCATGACCATTCACCCATACTGTCGCATTCATATATACGCCGTCAAAATCAATACGGACTCTCTTTCCCTGCGTATCAGAACTTAATGTAAAGTTCTTTCTGTACCAGCCTGTTCCTCCACCAAGATAGCCACTTTCTGCTTCCATGGATTTAGAGTATTCCTGGCTGATGCTGTAGTCATGCGGTAAGGAAACCTGTTCCCATTTGGAATCATCAAAGGTTGCTCCCTGTGCATTTCCTGCATCCCCAAAGTAGAATTTCCAGTTACTGTTGAAATTTTGGGAACGCTGTGCAGTAGAACTGTAATTGTTCACATACACCAGCTCAGGATCTGAACTCATCTGAGTCTGGGATTCTGTTCTCACCGCCTGCTGTGCCAGTGCCGGAACTGAAACTCCTGCTGCAGTTACTGCAAGAACTGCAGCAAGTGCACCTGCTCCCACACGCGTACACCGCTTCTTCTTTTTCATGCCTGTTCCTCCTTTTTCGATTTTCCGTTCTCCACGTCGGCAGACAGTACAAATAGACGCACTGCCCCCTATTGCATATTGTACCAGAATTTTTCTTTTATTTCTTGTGTATATCCACCTGTTCTCCCCTTTCTTTTGTCTAATTCAGAACAAAAAGGCAGATGTCCGGTCTTTCTCCTGACATCTGCCCCTGATCTCTTTTATTTTAGACTCCGCAAATATTTCCGGTTATCCTATATTCTACACGCCGAGAATCTTTTTAACGGTCTCTTTCATTTTATCTGCATCACACTCTGTCGTATGACGGATCTCTGCATTTCTGATCTCTTCGATTGCATTCGGAATCGGGAATCCCGAAACCTTGTTCAGCTCATCAATCAACTGGAACTCATCCATCGCATCATAAGCCGGATTGATCGCAGTCATTACGCTGCGTGCAAACTTATACGGGCTTGCCGTAGAAGCAACCAGACACTTCTTCGTATCCTTACTCTCTTCCCGATACTTCTTGCATACATATGCTGCAACTGCTGTATGCGTATCCATCACATATCCGGTCTTTTTATAAGTATCATGGATCATCTCTGCGGTCTCTTCCTCCGTTGCATATCCGCCTCTGAAATCAGCCAGCTTTTCTTTCATCTCAGGGGTAATCTCATAGACACCTTTTTCCTTAAGTTCATTCATCAGCTCTGTATCCTTCTCTGCGTCCTGCCCTGCGATCGTATAAATCAGACGCTCCAGATTACTGGAAATCAGGATATCCATGGACGGAGAAGATGTCAGTACAAACTCCCGGTTCCTGTTGTACACACCGGTCTGGAAGAAATCAAATAAGACTTTGTTCTCATTGGAGGCACAGATCAGCTTTGCGATCGGAACGCCCATCTGCTTCGCATAATATGCTGCAAGAATATTTCCAAAGTTTCCGGTCGGAACCGTAACATTGATCTCCTCGCCAGCCTGGATTTCTTCATTCTCAAGCAGCTTTGCATAGGCATACACATAATAAACCACCTGGGGAACAAGACGTCCGATATTGATCGAATTGGCTGAGGAGAACTGATACCCTTTTGCTGCAAGTTCTTTTTCCAGTTCTTTATCTTCAAAAAGAGCCTTCACTCCGCTCTGTGCATGATCAAAATTACCATGGATTGCGACAACAGAAGTATTCTCTCCCTTCTGCGTTACCATCTGCAGTTCCTGCACACGGCTGACGCCTCCCTTTGGATAAAAAACGATGATCTTCGTTCCCGGAACATCTGCAAATCCTGCAAGTGCCGCCTTTCCTGTATCTCCGGAGGTAGCAGTCAGGATCACGATATCATTCTTCACCTGGTTCTTTCTTGCGGAAGTGATCATCAGATGTGGCAGAATTGAAAGTGCCATATCCTTAAATGCGATCGTTGCTCCGTGGAACAGTTCCAGATGATACGTATCTCCCACCTTCACAAGCGGAGCGATCACTTCTGTATCAAACTTGGAATCATAGGCACTGTTAATGCAGTGCTTCAGTTCTTCTTCCGTAAAATCGGTAAGGAATTTTTTCATAACCTCGTAAGCAGTCTCCTGATAAGACATACTCTTCAATTCGTCCATCGTAACATCCAGTTTCGGAACAGCTACCGGTACGAACAGACCACCATCATCTGCAAGTCCTTTTAAGATTGCCTCCGAAGCTGTTACTGTCTTGTCTGCATTTCTTGTACTTTTGTATAAAAGATTCATCGCTTTGCCCTCTTTTTCATATTTTAAAACTTTTTTCTGCTTCTTTTTCTGCAAGTATATCACAACTTTACCGTTTCCTCAAGAAAATTGCACCAACTCCGCAGATTCCCATCAGAACCGGATAATAAAGGTTCGGCAAGATATCAACCGGTGTCAGGCCTGTCAGCGTCGCTGCTGATAAAAGCTGTGCCCCATAAGGGATCATTCCCTGTCCAACTGAAGTGAACATATCCAGAAGGGATGCCGAACGTTTCGGATCTACTCCATATTCTTCACTGATCTCTCTGGCGATCGGTCCTGTCATCACGATTGCAACCGTATTATTTGCCGTACATATATCCACAAATAATGCCAGCAGTGCAATTCCAAGTTCCGCTCCTTTTTTCCCTCTGATCCTGCTTTTGATCAGATCCAGAATAAACTGAATACCACCGGCTTCTTTCACCAGTGACACGATACAGGCAACCAGGATTGAGATCACAGTGATATCGTACATCGAAGTCACTCCGTCCCCGACCACTTTAAACATCTCTGTCACTGCAATATTTCCTGCTGCCACCCCGACGATCAGAGAAATAACAATTCCGCTGATCAGCACAAGAAAGACATTGATTCCCGCCAAAGCTCCCACCAGTACGATCAGATAAGGAAAAACTTCCCACAGGTTATACTTCAGGTCTCCCTCCAGAGAATAACTGACATTTCTTGTCATGATCCAGAAGATCAGGATACTGAGGACTGCTGCCGGAAGTACCAGCAGAAAATTGGCTTTAAATTTGTCCTTCATATCGCATCCCTGTGTCTTGACTGCTGCGATCGTTGTATCGGAGATCATGGATAGATTATCCCCGAACATTGCTCCGCATACAACAGAAGCAATACAGACAGACAGTTCAAATCCTGTCTTTTCGCTGATTCCCACTGCGATCGGTGCAAGTGCGGCGATCGTTCCCATGGATGTTCCCATAGAAACTGAAATAAAACAGCCGATCACGAAAAGTCCTGCCACCGCAAAGTGGGTCGGTATCAGAGAAAGTCCCAGGTTCACTGTGCTTTCCACTCCTCCTGCTGCTGTTACCGCACCGGAAAATCCACCCGCACAGAGAAAGATCAGACTCATCGTGATAATATTTTCCTCACCGACTCCTTTTGCGATCACTTTGATCTTATCTGCAAACTTCTGTTGTCTGTTCTGCATAAAAGCCACAAATAAAGCAATCAGAAATGCAACCACAGCCGGCATGGCATAAAAGTCTCCAAAAGCAATCCCTGCTCCGAGAAAGATCAGCAGAAAAACTCCGATTGGCAAAAGTGCCGCCGCATTTCCTTTTGTCATTGTATCATTCATATCGTTTCCTTTCTTAAACTTAAAATGAGGATGCGACGATTTTACTCCCGCATCCTCTGTCTGCATCTTCTGCTTTTATTTATTTTTCTTATGATTGGTATAATTTACCAGTCCACCTGCTGCGATCAGCTTCTGCATAAACTCCGGGAACGCCTGTCCCTGATATTCTGTGCCTTTCGTGCGGTCATAGATCTTACCACTGTCGAAATCTACCTCGACTTCATCTCCGGCTTTGATCTCTTTTGCAGCCTCCGGGCATTCAATGATCGGAAGTCCGATATTGATCGCGTTTCTGTAGAAGATCCTTGCAAATGTCTCTGCAATGATACAGCTTACTCCTGCCGTCTTCAGGCAAAGTGGAGCATGCTCTCTGGATGAACCACATCCAAAGTTCTTATTGGCAACGATCAGATCTCCTTTTTTCACATTTTTTACGAAATCCGGATCAATATCCACCATCGCATGACTTGCAAGCTCCTGTGCATCAAAAGAGTTCAGATATCTTGCCGGAATGATTACGTCCGTATCCACATTATCTCCATATTTAAATACATGTCCTAAAGCTTTTTCCATTACTTTTCACCCACTTTCTCCGGATTTGCAATGCATCCTGCGATTGCACTTGCCGCTGCCACTTCCGGTGATGCAAGATAGATCAGGGAATCCACATGTCCCATACGACCTACAAAGTTACGGTTTGTTGTAGAAACACATTTTTCTCCTGCTGCCATAACACCCATATGGCCACCCATGCAGGGACCACAACTTGGTGTATTCACTGCACAGCCTGCATCTACAAAGATATCAAGAAGTCCTTCTTTGATACACTCTTTATAGATCTTCTGCGTTGCCGGAATAACCATAACACGTACATCCGGGTGAACAGTATGACCTTTCAGGATCGCTGCTGCCTTTCTTAAATCTTCCATTCTTCCGTTCGTGCAGGAACCGATCACAACCTGATCAATCTTAATTGGTTCCATTGCCTCAACTTCATCAATTGTCTTTGCATTTCCCGGAAGATGTGGGAAAGCAACTGTCGGGCGTACTTTAGAAAGATCTATTTCAATCACTTCATCATAAACCGCATCCTCATCAGCCTCATAAACTGTATATTCTTTCTTGCAATGCTCTGCAAGATAAGCTTTTGTCTTTTCGTCAACCGGGAAGATTCCGTTCTTTGCACCAGCCTCGATCGCCATATTTGCCATCGTAAAACGGTCATCCATCGAAAGACAGGCAATTCCGTCTCCAGTAAATTCCATTGATTTGTAAAGAGCTCCATCCACTCCGATCTGACCGATGATATGGATAATAATGTCTTTACCGCTGACATATTTAGACGGCTTTCCTGTCAGGACAAACTTGATCGCACTCGGAACTTTAAACCAGATCTCACCGGTTGCCATTCCTGTTGCCACGTCGGTTGTTCCCATACCTGTTGAAAATGCTCCCAAAGCTCCGTATGTACAGGTATGTGAATCTGCACCGATAATACATTCACCTGCTGTCACTACACCTGCCTCTGGGAGAATCGCATGTTCTACACCGGATTTTCCCTGTTCAAAATACCATTTCAGTCCCTGTGCCTTTGAGAACTCCCGGATTGCCTTGGAGTTCTCTGCTGATTTGATATCTTTGTTCGGAGTAAAATGATCCGGTACAAACACTACTTTATCCTTATCAAATACAGTATCTGACATCTGCTTTAAGATTGGCAGAGCCATCGGTCCTGTAATATCATTTGCCATAACAATATCGAGTTTCGCCTCGATGAGCTGCCCTGCCTCTACGGAATCCAGTCCGGCATGGGCTGCTAAAATTTTCTGCGTCATTGTCATTCCCATTTTGACATACCTCCTTTTTAAAACGAGATGAAATCGTATTCAATGAAATGGGATCTTATTTCTTCTCGATATATCCCTTTGCTGTCAGAGCCTCTGCACAGAGAACTGCTCCACCGGCTGCTCCTCTGACTGTATTATGGGAAAGTCCGATAAATTTATAATCGAACATAGAATCTTCTCTCAGACGTCCGATTGAAACCCCCATACCATTCTCATAATTCACATCCTCTGCTACCTGTGGACGGTTGTCCTCTTCCAGATACTGGATAAACTGCTTCGGAGCACTCGGAAGTTCTGCTTCCTGCGGGAATCCCTTGAATGTCACAAGTTTCTCGATCAGTTGTTCTTTTGTAGGCTTCTTCTCAAAGTTGATGAATACGGCTGCTGTATGTCCATTGAGAACCGGTACACGTACGCACTGGCATGTAATCTTTGGAAGTTCTGCTTTCACGATCTGTCCGTTTTCTACTTTGCCGAGTACTCGAAGCGGCTCCTGCTCGCTCTTTTCCTCTTCTCCACCGATATAAGGAATGATATTTCCTACCATCTCCGGCCAGTCTTTGAACGTCTTACCTGCTCCTGAGATTGCCTGATAGGTTGTAACAACCAGCTCTTTTGGTCCAAACTCTTTCCATGCAGCAAGGCACGGTGCATAGCTCTGGATGGAGCAGTTCGGCTTTACTGCGATGAATCCACGAGTTGTTCCAAGACGCTTTTTCTGATCTTTGATCACTTCAAAATGCTCTGCATTGATCTCCGGTACTACCATCGGTACATCCGGTGTCCAACGGTGTGCACTGTTGTTGGATACAACCGGTGTCTCCGTCTTTGCATAAGCCTCTTCAATCGCTTTGATCTCTTCTTTTGACATATCTACAGCACTGAATACGAAATCAACAGTAGATGCTACATGCTCTACATCATTTACATTCAGTACAACCAGTTTCTTTACAGCCTCCGGCATCGGAGTATCCATTTTCCAGCGGTCTCCTACTGCTTCTTCATACGTCTTTCCTGCGGAACGCGGACTTGCTGCTACCGTAACCACTTCAAACCATGGGTGGTTCTCAAGCAGAGAGATAAATCTCTGTCCTACCATTCCTGTCGCTCCAAGGATACCAACTTTTAACTTCTGTTCCATTTTCTTTCTTCCTTTCCTGTATCTTACTATTTCAATTATAGTTCTGATTTATAAATATAAATATTCTTCTTCCAGGGCAATCACCTTTTCCATTGCCGCTTTTCCCGGTGCACCGATCGTATTTCTCATCTCTACACAGGTTTTCATGCTGATCGCATCGTAAATATCTTCTTCAAATACCGGTGAAATCGCCTTGAACTCTTCCATAGTGAAATCATCCAGTGCTTTTTTATGCTCAATTCCATACAGTACCAGTTGTCCTACAATGCCATGTGCATCCCGGAACGGCATTCCATGGTTCACCAGATAATCTGCTGCATCGGTCGCATTTGTAAAGCCGTGCTTTGCACTTTCTTCCATTCTTGCATCATTGAACTTCATTGTCCTGAGCATTCCTGTAAATAATGCAAGGCAGCCCTTTGTCGTATCAATGGCATCAAATACAAGTTCTTTATCCTCCTGCATATCCTTATTATATGCCAGTGGGATTCCTTTCATCGTTGTCAGAAGTGACATCAATGCTCCGTAGACTCTTCCGGTCTTGCCACGAACAAGCTCTGCAATATCCGGATTCTTCTTCTGTGGCATAATACTGCTTCCGGTGCTGTAAGCATCATCAATCTCAACAAACTGGTACTCGTTGGAGTTCCAGATGATCACTTCTTCCGAAAACCGGCTCAGATGCATCATGATTGTAGACATCGCTGACAACAGTTCGATGAGATAATCTCTGTCTGACACAGAATCCATACTGTTCAATGTCGGTCCGTCAAATCCAAGCAGCTCTGCTGTATACTCTCTGTCCAACGGATAAGTTGTTCCCGCCAAAGCACCTGCTCCCAGCGGACAATAATTCATTCTCTTATAGATATCTTTCATGCGGAGTCTGTCACGCCTGAACATCTCAAAGTACGCTCCCATATGATGTGCCAGCGTGATCGGCTGTGCTTTCTGCAAATGCGTAAAGCCCGGCATATACGTCTCAACATTTTCCTTCATCAGTTTCAGAAGGACTTCCAGAATCTCTTTTAAAAGACTGTCCAGTTCCAGCACTTCATCTCTTGTATATAATCTCATATCCAGTGCAACCTGATCGTTCCTGCTGCGTCCGGTATGCAGTTTCTTTCCTGCATCTCCGATCCGGTCGATCAGATTCGCTTCTACAAAGCTGTGAATATCTTCGTATTTGTCTGTAATCTCGAGTTTCCCGTTTTCCACATCCTCACGGATTCCGTTCAGCCCGTCTATAATCTGCTTCTTTTCTTCTTCTGTCAAAATCCCCTGCTTTGCAAGCATGGTAACATGAGCAATACTTCCTCGGATATCCTGCTCATAGAATCTCTTGTCAAAAGAAATCGATGCATTGAAATTGTACACCAGTTGATCCGTTTCCTTTGTAAAACGACCACCCCATAACTGTGCCATTTCTCATCCTCTTTTCTATCTTATATTTTCTTTATTCCGGCAGAGGCACTCATTTTCACCTGCTTCAAACCTGCCGTTTTCACGCCGGTTCTCTACATTCGGTTTTAAAATAACCGACTGCACTCTGCTTTTTTCTACTAAGTTTATCATACTAAAGCGTCTGATGTCTACTGTATTTTTTTCTTTTTTTACTTTTCAGTCTGAGATTTTCTCGCTTTATATGAAAATTCGCAGCCACAATAGTCCTGTCTGTAAAGCCCGTAAATTGCTGAAAGTTCAATAGAACGCTTATATCCATTCTTCTTTTTAAAGTCTGACAACAGATACTCCATTCCGTATTCCGCTCCGACACTGCGTCCGATCTCATTTAATTTCTGTGCATTTTTCATTGGACTGATACTTAAAGTTGTTGTAAAGAAATCAAATCCTCCCTCTGCTGCCTTCTGTGCCGTCTTTTTTAACCGCATCTCATAACATTTCATGCAGCGTTCCCCACCTTCCTTTACTTCTTCCAATCCTTTCGCCATTTCATAAAACTGTTCCTTATCATAACTTCCTGCCAGAAAAGAAACCGAATTTTTGAAATGCATTTCACTGATCAGCTTCTGCTGCTCCAAAATCCTTTTTGTATATTCACTTTCAGGATAAATATTGGGATTATAATAAAAGACTGTGATCTTGAAATATTCAGACAGATACTCCAGCACATAACTGCTGCACGGTGCACAACAGCTATGGAGCAAAAGCGTGGGGACTTTGCCTTCTTTCCTTAAAGTATCCAGCACTTTTTCCAGTTCTTTCTGATAATTGATCTTCTGTAAATTCATCGGTATTCCTTCTCCTGTTACTACTCCTCAAATCACCTTTTCCCTGTTCCTACATACTTTAAATATAGATAGAAACGACCGGGAGGATTTTATGAAAACCATTCTTGATCTTCATAATATATATTATTCTTACCACACATCCCACGGAGAAACAAGAGCTTTATCCAATCTTTCCTTTTCTCTTGCCCCCGGAGAATTTGCTGCTGTTGTCGGTCCGTCCGGCTGCGGCAAATCTACTCTGCTCTCACTGATCTGCGGACTGATGAAACCACAGACGGGAGAAATTCTTTTAAATGGTGAGCCTGTCCTTGGAAATTCTCCGCAGATCGGATACATGCTTCAGCACGATCATCTCTTTGAGTGGCGGACTATTTACCGTAATATTTTACTTGGTCCTGAAATCAGCCACACTCTGAACAAAGAGATTCGTGAAAAAGCCAAGTCCATGCTCACTCAGTATGGACTGAAATCTTTTATCCACGCAAGACCTTCCCAGCTTTCCGGTGGAATGCGGCAGCGTGCAGCACTCATCCGCACCCTGCTCCCCGAACCGGAACTTCTTCTTTTAGATGAGCCATTTTCCGCACTGGATTATCAGACCCGGCTGACCGTCAGTGATGATATCGGACAGATTCTCCGGCATTCCGGCAAAACCGCTCTTCTCGTCACTCATGACCTCTCTGAAGCAATCAGCCTGTCTGACCGCATTATCGTTCTGTCCCGGCGTCCGGCAACCGTCTCAACGATCATCCCGGTCACTTTCTCTTTAGAACATGATACCCCATTGAACCGCAGAAATGCACCGGAATTTAAAACCTATTTCAATCAACTTTGGAAGGAGCTGAACCAAAATGAAACTCTTGCATAAACTTCCTGTTCCATTTCTTCGCATTTGGAATCATCATTCTGACTCAGAGAAGAACTCCCTTCCCGGGTACATTTCTCCTGAACAGCTTATTTTTCTGAAAAAAATACGCCATCACCGTCAGTTCGTATTCACCGCACGTATTCTTCTTCTGATCCTCTTTCTGTTACAATGGGAACTCTGTGCCAATGCCGGCATCGTAGATTCCTTTATCTTCAGCAGTCCTTCCCGGATTGCCCGCTGCTTCTGGGAAATGACTCTGGATCAAAGTATCTTTCTTCATATCGGGATCACACTTTACGAGACGCTTGCCAGTTTTGCCTGCGTTACGCTGTTCAGCCTCCTGGTCGCTGTACTTTTATGGAGCAGTCGAAAACTCTCTGAGATACTGGAACCTTATCTGGTCGTTCTGAACAGCCTGCCGAAATCTGCCCTGGCTCCTCTGCTCATTGTATGGCTCGGTGCTACTCCTACAACCATTATCGTTGCCGGAATGTCGGTGGCAGTCTTCGGAAGTATCCTGAATCTTTACACAGCTTTCATCACCGTAGATGAGGAAAAGATTCGGCTGATCTATACCCTGCATGGAAAACGGCAGCATATCCTGACCAAAGTAATACTCCCAAGTTCTATTCCCGCTGTCATAAGCAACATGAAAGTAAATATCGGGCTCTGTCTTGTAGGAGTCGTGATTGGTGAATTTCTTGCCGCAAAAAGCGGACTTGGGTATCTGATCATTTATGCAAGTCAGACATTTAAAATGACCTGGCTCCTCATGAGTATCTGCATCCTCTGTCTTATCGCCATGGCACTTTATGCTCTTATTAACGCTTTGGAAAAATGGTATCAGCGGAAATATTAGTGAAATTTGTAGTTGTTGGAATGATACGCTTGTAAAGAAAAAGACTTCTTTGTGACGAATCGGACGCGGAAATCAGGGATATTCC
>OJAC01000453.1_pt1 | contig 34172 bp, 30 predicted proteins | sample 1588701 | NCBI WGS metagenome assembly OJAC01 (sample SAMN03283256) | human gut metagenome | biome: human-associated habitat; material: feces | host: Homo sapiens | place: USA | collected 2013 | reverse complement strand
TTTCCGGGAGAGGAAACTGCTGCTCCAGTGTGGGAATGACCTGCTCCGTCAGAAAACGCAGGGTGTCCCCAGCGTTGCCGCCGAAGCCTTGCTTTCCCCACACGGCAGGGGCTTTCCACGGAGAAAGCGCATCGTTCCAGCTTTCCACCGGGATAGCCGCGAACAGAAAATTCTGGCTGCTTTGAGCAATGGCCGCCACTTCATAATCCATACTTTGCAGCTCATGCTCACCTGTCATTTGGAGCAGCAAGTATTCTGCATTAGCCCCGCCGTAAATGCGGCAAGGTCTGTTCCCGATTTGCATTGTCTGTGTGGTCACTGCGGCATCCTCCCGAAAAAAATTTGATAAGCCCAGTATAGCAACTAAAAAATCGTTTTGCAATTCAAACTGTTTTCAGAGCAGACGCAAGCGGCATAGAGGTACATTCCCCCTCTGCTCTCTGGTAAATTACAGCACAGATGTGATATAATGGAGAAAAACCACCGGGGAACGGCACAAAAGAAGGAGGCTGGCATGATGGGGCAGAGGCAGCGAGAACAGGTTCAAAGAGGCTGTGCGGTGGGCACCATGGTGCTGCTGGCATGGCTGTGCCGGGTGCTCCCGCTGGAGGGGATGCCCTCCGGCCTGCAGGAAGCCTGCGGCATCCTCCGGAGCCTGCTGTATCTGAGCCTGTTCGCAGGGTGGGGGATCTCCCTGTACAACCGCACGGTGCATCCGCAGGTGCGGCGGCTGCTGCTGAACGTGGATCTGTTGATGCTGTTCTGGATCATTGTGCGCACCCTGCGGTTCCAGCTGAACACTCCCCCGGGGATGGATCGGATGCTGGGGTACCTCTACTATGCCCCCATGCTGGGGATACCGGTGCTCTGCGTTCAGCTGGTCCTGACGGTGGACAGATCCGAGCGCTACCGCCTGTCTGCCTGGGCCAGAATGCTGTGGCTGCCCTCGGCGGTGCTGTTGGAGCTGGTGCTGACCAACGACCTGCACCAGCAGGTGTTCCGGCTGCAGCAGCCCTGGAACGAAAACTACCAGTACGGCTGGCTTTTCGGTCTGGTGGTGGGGTGGATCGTGATCTGCATCCTGCTGGCCTTTGGGATCATCGCCCACAAGAGCCGGAACCCCCGGATCCTCCGGCGGCTGCCCCTGCCTGCCATTCCGATGGTGCTGCTGGGGGTATACGCGGTGCTTTACGGCTTCCATTTTCCCCTGATCAGGCAGTTTCTGGGGGATATGACCATCGTTCACTGCCTGATGACGGCGGCTTCGCTGGAAGGGGGCCTGCGCTGCGGCCTGATCCAGTCCAACACCGGCTATGAGGAGCTGCTGCGCGTCACCTCTCTTGCGGTGCAGCTGGTGGACCGGCAGGGCAACGTGTACTGCTGCTCCGAGAATGGCCGCATGGTGGACCGCCGGGAGCTGCAGGCCGCCATGCATGGCACGGTGCAGCTGGACGAGCACACCCTGCTGCGCAGCGCACCGGTGCAGGGCGGCTATGTGATGTGGCAGACAGACATCACCGAGCTGGTGGAAAACATGGAGCGCCTGAAGGAGAACCGCACGGAGCTGGCAGAGCGCAACTATCTGGAACAGCAGAACTACGAGGTGGAGCGCAAGATCAACGCCCTGCGGGAGAAGAACCGCCTGTACGATCTGCTGCAGCGCCAGCTGGCCCCCCAGATCATCCGGATGGATCAGCTTCTGACCCGGTACCGCGCGGCCCCGGAGGAAGAAAAGCGGCAGCTGCTGGGGCAGGTGGCAGTGCTGGGCGCTTACCTGAAACGGGGTGCCAACCTGATGTTTCTGGCCCAGCAGCACCGGTATGTGCCCTCGGCGGAGCTGCGGTACGCGCTGGAGGAATCCATCAGCAGCCTGTTACAGCCGGTTCGAGTCGGTGGTGGAGGGGGCGCTGGGGCAGCTGGATGCCCTGTTTGTGCGGGCCATCTGGAAGGATCAGCGGCTGAACCTTTATCTTTCGGTGGAGACCGGGGCAGACCTGAAAGCCGCCTGCCCCGCCGCTGTGCAGGAGGCCCCGGGCAGCTGGGTGCTGAACGATCACTTTGAAGGAGGTGCCCCGGAATGTGGAACAAACTGAAGCAGTGGCTGCACCCGGACCACATCACCCGCAGCTCCATCAAGGAGGGCTTTGACGACCTGCCTGCGGCGGTGTGCTACTTTACCCCGGACGGCATCATCCGGCTGTGCAACCGGCAGATGTTCCGGGTCTACCGTGCCCTCTCCGGCCGGGATCTGCAATCGCTGGAAGAGCTGCACCAGCAGGTGTGGGCCCCTACCCATGGCCGAAGGGTGGACGGCAAAAATCCGTCCTTTGTGCTGCCGGACGGCACCTGCTGGCTCTACTCGGAGCAGACCGTGTTCGGGGAGGGGGTCCGCCCCCATGTGGAGTGCATCTTTTCAGAGGTGACAGACCTGCAGCGCCAGCGGCAGGAGCTGCTGCGGCAGAATCGGGAGCTGCTGCGGATGAACCGGGAGCTGCGCCGACTGTCGGAGAACGTGCAGGAGATGACCCGGGAAAAAGAGATCCTGGAGTTCAAGACCCGGCTCCACGATGAAATGGGCTACGGCCTTACGGCGGTGCGGCAGTGCCTGCTGCAGCGGAAGGACCCGGCGGAGCTGGAAGCCTCCCTTGAACAGATGAACAAGGCGGTGCAGCTGTACCGGAAGGACAGTGAGACCCCGCCGGAGGAAAACGAGTGGGACGTGTTCGTGGAGGACGCGGCCCAGCTGGGGGTCACGGTGGCCCTGCAGGGGCCCATGCCCCGGCAGCGCCAGCAGCTGCTGCTGACCATTGCCCGGGAGTGCATCACCAACGCGGTGCGCTACGCCGGGGCCAACCGGCTGGAGATCACCATCACCCCGCAGGGCGGGGGCCAGCGCTGGCAGTTTGAAAACGACGGCCCGCCCCCCGCAGACCCCGCCATTACACCGGGCGGAGGGCTTACCGCCATCCAGCGCCGGGTGATGCAGGCGGGCGGCACCATGGAGGTGCAGGCCCGGCCCCGCTACCGGCTGTGTGTGAACCTGCCAAAGGAGGAAACGATATGACCAGCGTTTTGATCGTAGAAGACCAGCGGATGCCCCGGGAGAACATGGAGCACCTTGTGGAGGACAGCGGCCGCTACCGCCGGGTGGCCTCCCTGAGCACAGCGGAAATGGCGCTGGCCCAGTGCGCCCGGCACGCCGTGGATCTGGTGCTGATGGATGTGTGTACCAAGGGCAGCCGGGACGGCATTGATGTGGCGGCAGAGATCAAGGCCCGGCACCCGGAGACCAAAGTCATCATCATCACTTCCATGGTGGAGGAAAGCTATCTGAAACGGGCAAAGGCCGCCGGGGCCGAGAGCTTCTGGTATAAGGATGTGTCCCCGGAGAGCCTGCTGGAGGTGATGGACCGCACCATGGCGGGGGAAAGCCTCTACCCGGACCGCACCCCGGAGACCCGCCTGGGGCAGGTCAGCAGCACCCAGCTCACCCCCCGGGAGATCGAGGTGCTGCGGCTGGTGTGTGAGGGGCTGGAATATGAGGAGATCGCCGCAGAGCTGGGCATCTCCTCCCGCACCGTGAAGCGCTTTGTCTCTTCCCTGCTGGAAAAAACCGGCTACTCCAACCGCACCCGCCTGGCCATTGCCGTCACCAAGAAAAACTTCATCCTCCCCCATCTGGAGGAGTGAGATAGACTCTCTCCCCCCTGCAAAGGGGGGCTTTTTTTATGCGCATTTTGCTCCCAAAAGTGCCAAATTGTGGAACACGCCGGAAATACTGGAAAAACTTTGGGCAGAACACCGAAAAATTTTCACAGTTTTGTCCCTTATGGCCCATGCGGAGCCGTGGGGCGTTGTGGTATCCTTGATACAGTAAAACGTTCTGCATCCATGTGGCGAGACACTGCCCGGAAAGGAGGCCGTGGACATGAAATGTGTCGTAGTCGATATGCGCAACAGGCTCTTTGGCGATGCGATATCGGGTTCCCTGCAGCACTTTGACTCAGGGTTCCGGGTCTACCAGACCGAAGGAACCGCTGCGGAGGATCTGTGTGCGGACACCCATGCCGATGTTCTTGTTGCAGAAGTCACGGCCTACCCGCCGTGGCGGCTGGAACAGCGGCTGGACCTGTGCCGGAGGCTGCGGCAGGGGGTGCCCGGCTGCCGGGTGGCGCTGGTGGTAGATGAGGTGTGCGAGCCTCAACTGGCGGACCAGGTGCGGCGGGCGAAAAAGGACGGTCTGATCGACGGGTTCTTTTACAGCTCTGTCTCCTCCGACTATCTCTCTGCTATGATCGATGCCCTGTGATCCCCTTGAAACAAACAGCATGATTCTGGAAAGGAGCAACTACCATGACGAACAAGAAACTGAAGATGGCGGCAATGTCCGTGGCCCTGACCGCCTGTGTGGCCGCAAGCCCTCTGGCAGCAAAAGCAGATGCTCCGGAAGCAGCTCCGGGAGAACCGAAAACGGAGCCTGTGGCGGAGGAAACCGAAACCAAGAAAGAGGAAAACACCGTAGAACCTCAGGTCAATCAGGAAGCGAAAAACACTCAGGAGACCCTGAAGGATGCGGAAGTCAAATACAATAAAGACAACCCCACGACCAACCCTGACGGCTCCCAGAAGCTGGATGGCGTGATCGTGACCACGCCCGAGGGCAGCGGTGAGACTGGCTCCGGCGAGACCGGCTCCGGCGAGACCGGCTCCGGTGAGACTGGCTCCGGTGAGACCGGCTCCGGCGAAACTGGCTCCGGCGAGACCGGCTCTGGTGAGACTGGCTCCGGCGAGACCGGCTCTGGTGAGACTGGCTCCGGCGAGACCGGCTCCGGTGAGACTGGTTCCGGTGAGACCGGCTCCGGCGAGACTGGCTCCGGCGAGACTGGCTCCGGCGAGACCGGCGGCACGACTGATCCCGAGCAGAAAAAGCCCGAGGAAGTGGTGATCGGCACCGCTGAAAAGACCGAGAAGTCCGAGACCAACGTGGAGACGAAGCCCAACCCCGGCGCAGAGCCCATTGTGGACACCACCACCCCGCCCACTGTGGAGAAGAACCCGGACGGCTCCACCGCCATCACCCAGCCCACCGTGACCCCCGGCAAGGAGACCACCACCACCACCGGCAGCGGCACGGCCACGGGCAATCTGAACGAGAAAGAGGAAGAAGTCAAAGAAATCGATCTTGACAAGGAGCTGGGCGAGAACCCGGACATCAGCTGGGATATCAAGCCGGGTGCTGAGGCAGTTGCAGGCAAGGACTACAAGGTAGAGGAAGTGACCAACTCTCCCGACGGCAACCAGCAGACCCTCAAGCTGAAGAAAGAGAAAGAGACCACCGCCGAGATGACCGCCGAAGACATCGCCAAGCTGGTGGATGCCGAAAAGCCCACCCTGAATGCGGATGGCAGCTACACCCTCACCCGTACCGAGAAGTATCTGGACGAGAAGGGCAACGAGCAGACCCGTACCACCTACATCACCATTCGGGATAGCAAGGTCACCACCAAAACCACCACCGAGCTGACCATCACCCGGGAGAAGATTGAGCACAACGAAGAGGCAAACATCCCCACCGATGTGGTGCTTCCGGATGTCAAGCTCAATAACAACGAGACCCTGTCCCATACCAAGCTGGACGAGATGCTGAAGGAAAAGGGCGGCAAGGATGCCAATGGCGTAAAGGACGGCGAGTACACCTACAAGGAGACTGCCGAGGATGGCACCGTCCGGGAGTACACCATCAAGATCGACACCACCAGCACCGATCAGCTGACCAACAAAGAAATCGTTGACAAACTGAACGACAAACTGAACAGCGACCGCTACTCTGCTGAGGGCGAAGATATCTATTACCGTGCCGACAACGGCGAACGGGTAAAGCTGGACGTAACGCAGAAAGCCGCGCTTCGCCGGAACCTGTCCATTGATGTCAGCGTCACCGAGACCAAGAAGGGCACCACCGAGGCTCCCGACAAGGAAACCGCCGAGAACGAGGTCAAGGACAAGGCTCTGCGGGAAGCTCTGTACAAGGCTGCCGGCGGCATGACCACCGATGAAGCCACTCTGGCAGAACTGAAGAAGGCAATCGATGCAGGCACCTTTAACCGGGATGAAGGCGGCGTCTTTACTGCCACTGTAGGCGGCAAGACCTACAGCTTTGAGTATTACGGTGCAAAGGTCGAAACCACCGTCACCGACGCCGTTGACCCCACCGTCCCGGGCAAGGATCCGGATAAGATCACCGATGTGAAGGACAACACCCTCGCCGGTTCTGCTCTGGTCACCTACGGCAAGGTCAGCTGGACCGATACGGAGACCGGTAAGTACCACGAGGTCACCGGCGACGCCGGCACGGTCATTCCCACTCCGCCGGAAGGCACTGAGGGCAGGTACGATGAGCAGGGTCGCCTTATCGGCTTTGACGAGGTCACCACGGACAAGAACGGTCACAAGGTCACTACCACCTACTACATCACCTACAGCACCCTGACCGACGCCGAGAAGGAAGCCCTTGCATGGGACGCCCTGCTCAAGGAGCACCCCGGCAAGACCAAGGAAGACCTGATGGCTGAGGGCTACAAGAACGTCCGCTTTGAGGGCGATGTCACCAAGGCAGAGTGGACCGTCACCAAAAAGACCGAGGGCACGGACGTGACTACTGAGCCCCTCAACAGGCATCTTGTTGCTGAGGGCAGCGTTAACTTTAATTACAAGTTCAGCGAGGACAAGACCACCCTTACCGTTGACGGCGTAGAGTACACCAAGGGTGCAGACGGCAAGTACACCCGCACCGAAAAGGTCGGCAACAAGACCACCACCTACACCGTCACCGTAAATGAAGAGGAACTCAAGGACGACGACACCATCAAGGCTATGCTCGCCAAGGAGTTCCATATTGACGCAAGCAAGATCACCCTGAAGGACGGCAAGACCGCCACCTATACCGATGGCAAGACTACCGTTACCATCGACTACAGCAACCTGAAGAAGAACACCCTGACCATCAACAAGTCGGTGGACGAGTCCATGCAGACCACTGTGGACACCAATGATCAGGCTGCTCTGAACCAGGCATATGAGAACTTCTGGGCTGACATCCTCACGAAGTACAATAACCGCAAGCCTGGCGAAGAGATTTGGGTCGGTGACATTCAGGTCAAGGATAATAAGGAAACCAAGGATAAGGTCATCACCTACCTCAAGACCTCTGTCACCCATGCGGACATGACCACCGAGCAGCTCATCAAGGCTCTGAACGACCAGAAGAAGCTGGCACAGAAAACCTATGTCAAGGTCAACGAAGGCAACGAATACGAGGAGACTCTGAAAAACTACTACTCCGGCAAGGGAGATTTCTATCATACGTATGCTCCCTATGGTGGCTTCCTTGGCACTGCAAAGGGCGACTACATCGGTCATCTGGACCTTGCTTCCGGCGCCAAGCTGGACCTGCTGCCCGGCGAGGACGGCAAGTCCCAGACCACGGACTGCGTGCTGGTGAACCCCAAGCTGGAGTGGAACGACAGCGCCGAACATCTGCTGGCAGACCAGAGCAAGCTGGATAAGAAGGACCGGAACCACGATGCCGGTCTGGACGGCAAGGTCAGCTATGATAAGTCCGGTCACTACGAGTACGACCGCGGCGACAACAACCATCCCAACGCCAGCGCCTTCTACAAGGTCACCGGCACCGTGGCTTACGATGCGGTCAAGGACGAGAAAGGTGAAGTTAAACGGTTCGAAGGTAAGGACGCCGAAAAGGACGCTGTCAACGCCTACCTGAAAGCTGTTGAAAGCGACAAAACCTACGATACCCTCACCGAAAAAGAGAAGCAGAAGATCCTCAGCACCTATGTTGTAAAGCTTGGCTCCTCCGGCTCCAATCCCAACTCCCCCAAGGGCTATCAGGTCTACAAAAAGAGCTCTACCATGACTGCCTACGGCTACATGACCCGGGACGCCAACGTCTGCGCCAACGCCACCGCCTCCAAGGGTAGTCTCACCGGATGGTATGCGGGCGGCTACGATCTGAAGATCTCCAAGCTGGTCCAGGTGCGGGATGGTCAGGTAGTGGGCGAGAACCAGTCCTCCATCAAGACCCTCTTTGCTCCCGTCAGCGTCCGCTCTTCTTCCACCAAGACCAACAGCAGCATGACGGTGGGTACCAAGACGACCAGCACTCCTGTTGAAGAGTGGGCTACTGCCGGCTACGGCACCCAGACCGACGGCGAGTACAAGTACGATGTGGACCGTGAAAAAGAGCGGAGCCTGTGGCAGTTTGGCTACAGCGACGGCAGCTACAAGAGCTTTACCAACCTGATCCAGAACATCTTTAAGGGTGAGGACACCGGCACCGTGGAAGGCGGCTTTATCAAGTACGAGTACCACACCGAGAAGAACAAGGACGGCACCCCCGTGAAGTTTGAGGCAGACAAGATGGTAGTGACCACCAAGCAGGATGCGGAAGTGCACTACACCTTTACCTCTCAGGAGAGCCGGGATGTGTGGATCAAGGGCTACACCCAGACCGTGGTGCCGCCCGTGAACCCGGGCCCCGATTCCCCCGAGCTGCCGCCGGTGGAGGACGCAAAGCCCGCCCCCGCCCCGGCTCCCGCCCCCGAGGCTCCGGTGCTGCCCGTGGTGCAGGATGCAAGACCTGACCCCGCCCCGGCTCCGGCCCCGGCTCCCGCTCCTGAGACCCCGGTGCTCCCGGCGGTGCAGGATGCCAAGCTGATCCAGACCGGCACCAGCGGCTGGCTGGCAGACCTGATGCTGGGCGCAGGCATGGTGCTGTCTGCAGCGGGATATTGGATGGAGCGCAAGCGCAAGGCCATGTTCTACAAGTCCCAGCACTGAACCCCCAACCCCCAAAGGCCCCGGGCAAACGCCCCGCTGACCCTTTGGGCCATGCATCACAATCCTTTGTAATCCCCCAAAAAGTTACTTCCCAGAATCTCCTGTCAATCGCTATCCCCTGAGGCAGCGGGCCCGCACGCCGCTGCCTCGCCCCGGAGGGTCCCGCAAGCCCTCCGGGGCTTTTTTGTTGGCCGCACGGCCCGTTCCGGCAGAAAAAAAACAGGGCTGCTCCACATCTCTGTGGGGCAGTCCTGTCTGGCTGCGCGGGGGCGGCGCATGGGCTTCCGGGGTTTCCGAAAGGGTGCGGCTCAGCGCGCGGTTTTCTTTTCCTCCGGAGCTTCCGGGTTGTTTTCCAGGTTCAGCTCGGGCATCAGCTCGTTGCTGATGATGGTCAGCATCTGTTCCAGCTTCTTCACGTCCTCTTTGGGGAAGCGCTTGTTCACCCGCTGGACCACCGTGCTCAGGTAGGAGTAGCTGATGTTGTAGTAGTCGATATACTTCTGGGTGGGCCGCAGGTGATACTCCCGGCGGTCGGTGGTAGACTGGATCTTTTCCACATAGCCCTTGCGCACCAGCGAGCCGATCTTATACGCCGCGTTGGGGGTGGAGATCTGCATCATCCGGGAAAACTCCGCAATGGTGGGCTCCCCCATGGCCATAATGCCCTCCATGCAAAAGGATTCCACCGTGGTCAGGGTCGCCTCACGGGTGGCAAAGCGCTGGAACACGTTCTGGTAGAAATGGAGCTTGAACTTGGTATAGACATCGTTGAATGCTTTTTCCAGCATGGTACGGTCTCCCTTCGAACACTCAATTTCCTTTAGTATATCACGCTTTGGCCTTTTTGCCCAGCTTTACGCGCAGAATGTTCAGCACCACCAGCTCCAGCACAATGGCAACGCCCAGCAGGATCAGCGAGGTCCACAGGCTGGCGCTGCTGCCCAGGAACATCTGGGTCAGGCCGGTGATCACATAGCACGCGGCGGAACAGGATGCGGCGGTAATGGCGTAGGGCAGCTGGGTGGAAACATGGTTCACATGGCTGCAATGCGCACCGGCAGAGGCCATGATGGTGGTGTCGGAAATGGGAGAGCAGTGGTCGCCGCACACAGCGCCGGACAGGCAAGCCGCAATGGAGACCACCAGCATCTCGCCCTGCGGGAAAGCGTGGCAGACGATGGGGATCAGGATGGAGAAGGTGCCCCAGGAGGTGCCGGTGGCAAAGGCCAGGAACACCGCCACCAGGAAGATGATGACCGGCAGCAGGTACTGCAGGGCGGCAGCGGAGCCGCCCAGCAGGTTGGCAACGTAATATTTTGCACCCAGCAGGTTGGTCATGCCGGAAAGCGTCCAGGCCAGGGTCAGGATCAGCATGGGGCTGACCATGGCCTTGAAGCCCTCGGGGATGCAGGCGGCAAAATCCTGGAACGTCATCACGCTGCGGACACGGTAGAACACAAAGGTGAACATCAGGGCAATGCTGCTGCCCAGCACCAGACCGGCGGAGGCGTTGCAGTCGGAGAAGGCGGTGATGAAGTCCACGCCCTCAAAGAAGCCGCCGGTGTAGATCAGGCCAAAGATGCAGGCCGCGATCAGCACCAGCACCGGGGCCACCAGATCAATGACATGGCCGTGGGCATCGTCCTCGGTATCCACATCGTCGCCGTAGGGGCGGTCGGCCGTGGTGAAAAGGTCACCGGCCCGGGCATTGTCCTCGTGCTGCTTCATGGAGCAGTAGTCCGTGCCCGTGAAGATGAGGAACAGGCTCATCACAATGGTCAGCAGGGCGTAATAGTTGTAGGGAATGGTGCGCAGGAACATGGTAAAGCCGTTGATGCCGGAGCCTTCGGGCACGCTGGAGGTAACGGCGGCGGCCCAGCTGGACACCGGCGCAATGATGCACACCGGGGCGGCGGTGGAATCAATGAGGTAAGCCAGCTTTGCGCGGGAGACCTTCTGCCGGTCGGTCACGGGGCGCATCACAGAGCCCACGGTCAGGCAGTTGAAGTAGTCATCCACAAAAATCAGCACGCCCAGAATAAGGGTGGCAAACTGTGCCCCGGCCCGGGTGTGGATGTGGGTGGAGGCCCAGCGGCCAAAGGCGGCACTGCCGCCGGCCTTGTTCATCAGGGCCACCAGAATGCCCAGCATCACCAGAAAGACCAGAATGCCCACGTTGCTGCTGTCAGAGAGCTTGGCGACCATGCCGCCGTCCTCGTTGAAGAACAGGGTGGTGACCGCCAGCTCCAGGTTGCCGTTGGCAAAGAGCAGCGCGCCGGTGGCAATGCCCACCAGCAGGGAGGTGTAGACCTCCTTGGTGTTCAGGGCCAGCACAATGGCCACCACCGGCGGCAGCAGGGAAAGCATGGAGCTGTACACCGCGGGGGCGTAGCTGGCCGGGTCGGCAATGGTGCCGGGGGTGGCTGCGGTGCACCACAGCAGCAGGGCAAACACCAGCAGTGCCCCCACCCAGGAGAGATTTGTCTTTTTCATAAATGATTCCTCGCTTGATTTTTTGTCCCGGCCCGGGGCAGACTATCCCTATTGCAAACGGAAAGGGGGCCGCCGCCACGCCGGATTATAAAGCGCTGTATTTTGAGCTGTTCCGCGCCAACGAACAGGCCATCCGCCTGCTGACCGCCGCCCAGCAAAAGGCAGAAGCACAGGTGATGGAAGAGGACAGAGAGCCGCTGTATATGCACGGCCAGCCTGCCCACAATGCCAAAGGCTCCCCCTTTGGGGGAGCTGGCAGCGCCAACGGCGCTGACTGAGAGGGCGAGGCCGTTACCCCTTCTTCGCCTCTGCCTTTGCGGCAAACTTGGCGTTGTTGATGATGAACCGCTCGTGCACGCCGCCGCCCACGGGGCCTTTCTCGTCGTGCAGGGAGACCTTGAACACCAGCTTGCGGCCCTCCACAGCGGTCAGCTCGCTCTCGCAGGTCACGGTCATGCCCACAGGGGTGGGGGCGCTGTGCTCCAGCTCCAGCCGGGTGCCCACGGTGCCGCAGCCCTCGTCCAGCGCGGCGGCAACGCTCATCCAGCAGGTCTTTTCGGCCAGTGCCACCAGCGCGGGGGTGGCAAACACGTCCAGCGTACCGCTGCCCATGGTCTTTGCAGTGTTCTCGGAAGTAACGGCGACACTCTGCTCGCCGCGGATTCCAGCTTCCAACATAAAAATACATCCTTTCCAGATGCCCGAAGGCGAAAATTTAGAAATACATTGTTAGAATACCACACTTTTGGCACAGATGCACCTGTTTGGGCACTTTTTTCTGCAAATCTCTTTCTGTTTGGCGCAATTTGCGGTATCATTGGCCCGAAAGGGATGGAAAAAAACATGAACGACTTCTGGAAATCCTACGATATCACCCATGCGGAGCTTGGCCCGAACTTCCGGTGTTACCCGCTGTACGGTAAAATCCATTTGATCGAGCTTGCCCTCTCGTTGGTGTTCATTGTGGGGATGGCCCTGTGGTACCGCCGCAGCTCGGCCTCTGCCCGGCGGCGCATCCTCGTGGGCGTTACCATTGCCCTGCTGGCCGATGAAGCTGCCCTGCTGCTGGGCATGGCTCTGACCGGTCAGTGGAACTGGAGCTATCTGCCTCTCCATCTGTGCAGCATCAATGTGTTCGTCTGTCTGTACAATACCCTCACCGATCAGAACTGGTGCAAGGAGGAACTCTATGCCCTCTGCATCCCCGGTGCGGCGCTGGCTCTGCTCTGCCCCAGCTGGCTGGACGTGCCCTCCTGGTGGACGCTCATCAATCTGCACTCGATCAGCATCCATGCCCTGCTGGTGCTCTACCCGGTTCTGCTTGTGGTGAGAGGCTACCGCCCCAGCGCCCGCCGTGCCCCGCAAGTGCTGGCTTTTTTGTTTGGCTCTGCCCTGCCTATTTACTTCTTGAATAAACCACTGAATACCAATTTCTACTTTCTGAACAATCCCTACGGCAATGTCATCACCAGTGCGTTTGCCCGCCTGCTGGGTGAAAAATACTATATTCTGGGCTTTCTGCCCGCCATTGCGGTGGCGCTGTGTCTGATGTATCTGCCGTGGGTGGTAGCGGATGCCCGGCACAAAAAGAGAAAATAAGTGCTTTCTGCAAGCTGCCTTGTCCCCACCGGGCAGGGCGGCTTTTTGTTTGCCCAAAACGCCTGCTGTTTGCAAATTAAAACTGCAAATTTCTTGCGTTTTGCGGTTTGTTTTAACTATTTTGAAAAGTGGACAGAAATCTTTGCAAAACCCCTTGACAGAAGTTCTTCTGCATGATAACATGAACACATGAACAGACGTTCATGTAAAACGCGGCAAAAGGAGAACGGACATGATCGGATTGGAGCAGATGACCCCGGCGGGGCAGGAAAACACGGAACCGGTGGTGATGCCGGATGACGAGGTTCTGTATGAGCTGGCCGACCTGTTCCGGGTGTTTGGCGACTCCACCCGCATCAAGATCTTATATGCGCTGCATGACAATGAGCTCTGCGTGCAGGACATTGCCAATGCGGTGCAGCTGAGCCAGTCGGCAGTGAGCCATCAGCTCCGGGTGCTCAAGGATACCAAGCTCGTGCGCTTCCGCCGGGATGGCAAAACCGTTTACTATGCACTGGATGATGACCATGTGAGAAGCATCCTGTCGATGGGTATGGACCACATTGAGGAGTAAACGGAAAACGCAGTACAAAGCCTCCGGGCGCACAAGGCGTGCCTGAGAGGTCCACATAAAATAAAGAGAGGTACCTATGATGAAGAAGACCTACAAGATCGAAGTTGACTGCGCAAACTGCGCCCAGAAGATGGAGGATGCCGCCAACACCGTTGCAGGTGTGGCACAGGCTACCGTCAGCTTTATGACCCAGAAGATGAAGGTCGAGTTTGCCGAAGGTGCAGACCCCCACGATACCATGGTGAATGTTCTGACTGCCTGCAAAAAGGTCGAGGACGACTGTGAGATCTTTGATATCTGAAGAAACAGGGGTTTGTAACTCCGGTGCGGCTCCCCTGCGGGGGAGCTTTTTGTAGCACATTTTTCGGGCAGAGCGGCCCAAAAGCCGGTGGGAGAAACTGTGGAAAAGAAAACAGGTTTTCAACAGTTTCCACCGGGTTTTCAACAGCTTCTGCGAAAAAGTGCAAAAAGAAACGCGAAAAAGCAGGTTTTCTCCGGGAAAAGTCCGTGGAAAACTCAGGGGAAAACGTGGAAAAGTCTACCCCGTGGGGAAAACCTGTTGAATCCACCCCGCCCGCCGCGGCGCATTGCGGCCCAGAACCCAGAAAAAAGGAGAGTACAGATATGAATAAAAAGCAGAAGAAGAACCTGTACCGGATCATTGCTGCTCTGGTGCTGGTGCTCATCCTCAAATTGCTGCCCCAGTTCCCCACGCCGGTGGAGCTGCTGCTCTACTGCATCCCCTATCTGGTGGTCGGCTGGGATGTGCTCCGCAAGGCACTGCTGGGCATCAAGAACCGCCAGCCCTTTGACGAGTGCTTCCTGATGGCTGTTGCCACCGTGGGCGCGTTTGCGCTGGGCGATTATGTGGAGGGCTGTGCCGTTATCATCTTCTACCAGATCGGCGAGCTGTTCCAGAGCGTGGCCGTGGGCAAGAGCCGCCAGAGCATTTCCAGCCTGATGGATATCCGCCCCGATTACGCCAACGTTGAGGACGAGGACGGCAAACTGGAGCAGGTGGACCCCGATGATGTGGAGGTGGGCACCGTGATCGTGGTCCAGCCCGGCGAGCGGGTGCCCATTGATGGCATCATCGTGGAGGGAACTTCTGCCCTGAACACCGCCGCCCTGACCGGCGAGAGCCTGCCCCGGGATGTCCGCTCCGGCGATGAGGTCATCAGCGGCTGTGTGAACATGACCGGCTTGCTGAAGGTCCGGACCACCAAGGAGTTCGGCGAATCCACCGTTTCCAAGATCCTCGACCTCGTGGAAAATTCCAGCATGAAGAAGGCCCGCACCGAGAACTTCATCACCCGCTTTGCCCGGGTCTACACCCCCGCTGTCTGCTACGGCGCACTGGCGCTGGCCTTTGTTCCCCCCATCGTTCTGCTGCTGATGGGCCAGCCCGCCCGCTTCGGTGACTGGGTCTACCGCGCCCTGACCTTCCTGGTCATCAGCTGCCCCTGCGCTCTGGTCATCTCCATCCCGCTGAGCTTCTTCGGCGGCATCGGCGGTGCGTCCGCCTGCGGCATCCTGGTCAAGGGCTCCACCTATCTGGAGGAGCTGGCCCGCACCGGCATCGTGGTGTTTGATAAGACCGGCACCCTGACCCAGGGCACCTTCAAGGTGGTGGGCATCCACCCCGAAAACGGCGTGACCGGGGATGCCCTTGTGGAAGCCGCCGCTCTGGCCGAGAGCTGGTCCAAGCACCCCATCTCCCTGAGCATCAAGAACGCTTACGGCAAGGACATCGACCCCAACCGTGTGACCGATGTGCAGGAGCTGGGCGGCCACGGCGTGACCGCAAAGGTGGACGGCAAAACCGTCGCTGCCGGCAACGCCCGCCTGATGGCAAAGCTGGGCCTGACAGCTCCCGAGATCACCGAGCCGGGCACCATCGTCCATGTTGCCATGGAGGGCAGATACGCAGGCTATCTGCTCATCGCTGATGTGGTCAAACCCCACAGTGCCGCTGCCATCAAGGGCCTGAAACAGGCCGGTGTCCGCAAGACGGTCATGCTGACCGGCGACGCGGAGCCTGTGGCAAAGGCCGTTTCCGCCGAGCTGGGGCTGGATGAATACCATGCAGGCCTGCTGCCCGGCGATAAGGTGGACCAGATCGAAACGCTCCTGGCCGCAAAGCAGCCCAAAGAAAACCTCGCCTTCGTGGGCGACGGCATCAACGATGCCCCGGTTTTGTCCCGTGCCGATGTGGGTATCGCTATGGGTGCTCTGGGCTCCGATGCTGCCATCGAGGCCGCTGACGTTGTCCTGATGGACGATGACCCGGCCAAGATCGCGCTGGCCATGCGCATTGCCCGCCGCACCCTGCGCATCGTGTATCAGAACATCGTGTTTGCTCTGGCGATCAAGTTCGCCTGCCTGGTGCTGGGTGCGCTGGGTCTGGCCAGCATGTGGACCGCCATCTTCGCCGATGTGGGCGTGATGGTGCTGGCTGTGTTGAACGCCACCCGTGCCCTGTACACCAAAGATCTTGCAAAAAAGAACGTGCAGTGACCGTGCTTTCTGCCCCTGCCTGAGTGCTGATGCCCCGGCGGGGGCTTTTCGCTGCCGGTGAATTGCATTCTGCCCGGAGTGATGGTACAATAAGACACAGTGACCCCCGCTGCCGGACGTTTTTCCGGCAGATAGATGATAGATGGAAGAAAGAAGGCTTTTTATTATGAGCATGAACACGGTTCCTGAGCGTCTGGCCGCCCTGCGGGCTGCCATGAAGGCCAACGGCGTGGACGTTTATCTGATCCCGGTGGGTGACCCGCATTCCAGCGAGTACCTGCCCGACCATTACACCTCCCTGACCTATTTCTCCGGCTTCCACGGCGAAAATTCCAACTTCGTCGTCACCCCCACCGAGAGCGCTGTCTGGGCAGACGGCCGCTACTTTGTGCAGGCCGAAAAGGAAATCGCCGGTACCGAGATCCAGCTGATGCGGATGGGTGAGCCGGGCGTGCCCACCGTGGAGGAATACTGCGGCAAGGTGCTGCCTGAGAACGGCGTGCTGGGCCTGTGCGGCCTGACCGCTTCCTGCGGGCTGGTGCGCGGCGTGCAGAAGGAGCTGGATGCCAAGAAGGGCACCATCAAGACCCTGAACCTTGAGGATGAGCTGTGGACCGAGGGCCGCCCCGCCCGGCCTGCCACCCCGGCATGGATCCTGCCCAAGGAGTATGCAGGCTTCTCCCCTGCCGAAAAGCTGGAGCGCCTGCGCGGCAAGCTCAAGGAGCTGGGCTGCACCGCACAGCTGGTGGGCAAGCTGGATAATCTGGCCTGGCTGCTGAACCTGCGCGCCATGGATATCCAGTGCACTCCCTATGCCATGTCTTACTGCTATGTGACCCCGGAGCGCGCGGTGCTCTTCATCAACACTGCACGTCTGGGTGCGGAAGCTGCCGCAGAGCTCAAGGCCAACGGCGTGGAGATCCAGGAGTACGATGACGTGCTCAAGTTCCTGGCCGCTGAGACCGAGCCCCAGACCGTGCTGGCCGACCCTGCATCCGTGAACTTTGCCGTTTACGAGACCCTGCAGAACAACGCCGCCCTGACCGTGAAGGATGAGGCCGACCCCCTGCTGCCCATGAAGGGTGTGAAGAATGAGGTCGAGCTGGCTCACGACCGCGAAGCCCATCTGCGGGATGCGGTTGCCATGGTGCGGTTCCAGAAGGAGCTGGAAGAGCGTCTGGCTGCCGGGGAAGAGCTGACCGAGCTGACTGTGGACGAGATCCTCCACAAGTACCGCTCTGCACAGGACAAGTTCATCGTGGAGAGCTTTGGTACCATTGCCGCCTACGGTGGAAACGCTGCCATGATGCACTACCACGCCACCGAGGAGGACCATGCCAAGCTGGAGCGCAAGGGCTTCCTGCTGGTGGACAGCGGTGCCACCTATCTGGACGGCACCACCGATATCACCCGCACCTACCCGCTGGGTGAGCTGACCGAGGACGAAAAGCTGTTCTACACCTGGACCCTGCAGTGCCACATCGACATTGCAAAGGCTATCTGGCTGAACTACTGCGACGGCCACATGCTGGATACCATCGCCCGTGAGCCGCTGTGGCAGCACCTCATCAACTACCGCTGCGGCACCGGCCACAGCGTCAGCTTTGTGGGCAACGTCCACGAGGGTCCCCACGCCCTGAACGGCCGCAACACCACGGTGTTCCAGCCGGGCATGATCATCACCGATGAGCCGGGCGTGTACGAGGCCGGTCAGGTGGGCATCCGCATTGAGAACGAGCTGGAGTGCTACCACAAGGCCGACAACCAGTACGGCACCTTCCTGGCCTTCCGTCCGCTGACCTTTGTGCCCATTGCCACCTCTCCTGTGGTGCCCGGTGTCCTGACCCGGGACGAGCTGGATTGGCTGAACGCCTACCACCGCGAAGTGTTTGAGAAGCTGGCTCCCCACCTGAATGAAGAAGAGCGGGATTGGCTGGCAAAGAAGTGCGCTGCCATCGGAGCATAACCACAAAAAAGGGAGACCCCGCAGGGGGTCTCCCGATTTTGGTTTATTCTTTCTGGTTTTTCCAATATTCCTTGGCTTCCTCAATGATCTTTTTGAAGGGGCCGGAGGGGTAGGTGCTCTCGGCGATATCCACCAGGAACTTGTACAGCTGGGGCCGCACCTCCTCGTACATCCCAAGGCGGGTGTAGAGGTCTTTATAATACCGGAACGTCTGGATCTTGTTCTGTACGATGGAGGCCGGGTTGATCTGGGTGTGGCAGATGCTCTGGGGATTCTGGACGTAGTAGTAACCGGCTTTGTCAATGGAGACGAAGGTCTCGGCATACTGGATATACTGCATGTTGAACACCAGATCCTCGGCCCATTTCAGCTCGCTGGTGAACTGGATGTCATTGCCGGTGAGCAGGATGCGGCGGTAGAGCTTGTTCCAGAGCACACTGTAAAAGTAGGAGGCAGGCTTGTCCATCAGCCGCAGGGCAAAGGTGTCCTTGTCGTAGACCCCGGCGGGCAGGAAACCGTATTCCCGCACCTCAGGGGGCCGGGCAACACTCATCACGCCCAGATTGTCCTCCAACTTTTCCAGTACCTGCTCGGGCTTTGTGGCCCCGGCGGGGATCACCATCTTGTAGGGCGCAATCACAAGATCTGCGTGGTGCGTCTCGGCGGCTTCCACCAGATGCTGGGTGAAGTCCGGGTCGATGTAGTCATCGCTGTCCACGAACTGGACATACTCGCCCCCGGCCAGCTTCAGGCCCAGGTTGCGGGTGTCGGACACGCCGGAGTTTTCCTTGTCCACCAGCACGATGCGGCTGTCCCTGGCGCGGAACTCCTCACACACGGGCAGGCTGTGATCCTTGGAGCCATCGTTCAGGATGATGAGTTCAATGTTTTTATAGGTCTGGTTCAGGATGCTGCCGATGCAGCGGGCCAGATGATTCTGAGCGTTGTATACGGGCAGGATGATGCTGACGAGCGGCTGATCCATGGCGGTGTCCCCCATTTCTTTTTTCGTCCATGATACTCCCTCACGGCGCAAAAATCAAGCGCTGTGCAGAGGGAAAGGAGGAGCGGATATGATCTTTCACATTGCGGTGTGCAGCCCGGACCCTGTGCTGCGGGGCCGGGTGCAGCGCCACTGCATGGAATATTATGCCCGCCGGGCCGATGCCTGCATCGTGGAGCAGCTGGAAAGCACAGCGGCCCTGCTGCAGCAGGAGGAAGCGGGCTCACGGTACGAGCTCTACCTCATCGAGCTGCCTGTCGCCAACCCGTGCAGCGGCCTGCAGGCGGCTGCAGAGCTGCGCCGCCGAGGTGTGCGGGCCCCGCTGGCCTTTCTGGCCCACACCACGGCCTATGCCTACGAAGCGTTCCGGGTGGACGCGATGCAGTACCTGCATATCCCGTTCCGTCCGGAGCAGCTGACAGCCCTGCTGGACCGGGCCACCGAGCCGGAATACGGCCCGGTCATCCCGGTTGCCACGGCCATGGGCCTGCGGGCTCTGCCCTTTGCGGACATCGAGTATCTGGAGTGTACCCACCATGTGGTGCACTACCACCTTGCCAGCGGCGAGGACGTGGCCTCCCTCTCCCTGCGGGTGCCCTTTTCCGAGGTGGCAAAGCCCCTGCTGGCCGATGCCCGTTTTCTGCAGCCCCACCGCTCCTATGTGGTCAACCTTGCCGCCGCCGCCCAGCTCTCTTCCGGGGAGCTCTGGATGCGCAGCGGGGCACGGGTGCCCATCCCCCGGGGGCGTGAGCCCGCTGTAAGGGCGGCGTTCCGGGCGTTTCTGGAAGGGTAAGGTGTCTTACAGGAGCAGCTCGTTTTCTTTGCGGCCGGAACAGCGGGCTCTCAGAAAATCGGTCACCTGTGCGACAATGGCGGCATCCACAGACCGGGCGTGAACCGGACAGCGGGAAACACAACGCATACAGGTAATGCACTTGGACGGATCGGTAACGGTGAAGTTATCGTAGGAGATGGCTCCCACAGGGCATTCCCGTGCGCAAAGCCCGCAGGAAGTGCAATTGGCATTGACAGTGGGAATCAGCCCGGCCCGCTTCGCTTTGCAGTTGTGCTCTCCGGGAATTGGCGGGCAGGTATCGGAGCCGGAAGTGAATTTTTCGAGGATCTGCTTGCCGAAAACGGCCAGCTGCTGGCAATCGGCATCGTCCGGACGGCCGGCGGCAAATTCAGGCAGCAGACTGTGTGCCGCAACGGCAGAAACTGTGGCGATGGGCTGGAACCCGGCGTTCCGGGCATAGTCTTCCATCTGGGCAAGGGTGTTATCAACGGCACGGTTGCCGTAGACCGCTGCCAGGGCGCAGCGGGCACCATTGCCCTGTAAGAGCGCCAGACGGTCCAGAGCGGGCTGAGGTGCCATGGCTTCAAAAGCTGGCATCGCAATCAGAACGAGGTCAGCTGCGCTGAATGGAATGGCAGGTGCTGTAAAGTTCTGTGCGGACAAGTCGATGGTCTGCACCTCCGGCCAGGTCTGAGTGATCGCTTTTGCAACACGTTCCGTGCCGCCGGTGGGGCTGAAAATGAGTTGGAAGCAGTTCATAAGAAAATCCTCCTTGATGTAAAAAATAAAACTACATCTTAAAATGGAGTATACCACTGAAAAGATGTAGTGTCAATATTTACACCAAAAGGAAAATGCGATAAAATAAGAGAGGGAGGGCTGCGCCTATGCACATCAGCAATAAATGTTCCATTGCGGTTCACTGTCTGATTTTTCTTTCAGAGTACGGTGAAAGGGAAAAAGTGACCAGTGAACTGCTTTCATGCTCGACAGGGTGCAACCCAGTCACCATTCGGAATATCCTCAGTGCCCTGAAAAAAGACGAGATCATCACGGTAAAGCCCGGCACGGGTGGTGCGGCGCTTGCTCTGCCGCCGGAGAAGATCGATCTGTATCGGATCTGTTCCGTCGTAGACCCGGAGGCAATTGATAAAATGATCGGGATCCATGGTTCTCCTTCGCCCTTTTGTCCGGTGGGCCGGAACATCGGCAATGTGCTGGGCAAAACCTACGATACGTTGAAAAATAATTTGATCGCCAGTATGAAAACCATCACGCTGGAACAGATCCTTGCCGATTATCACGAGGTTCTGAAAAGAGAGAAAAACTAAAAAGAACTGAAAATATAAAACCCCGCCTTTTTGGCGGGGTTTTATTGCTGTATCCTTATACCTTATTCCAGTCCAGCTCCGTCCAGTCGGTCAGGAACTGGTCGCTGACCTCCCGCAGGGCGGGCTCATCGGACTTGCTGGCGGCATCGGCGATGCCGATGACGTGGAAGCCTGCGTCGTGGGCGGTGCGGGCGGCGTAGAGGGAATCCTCACAGACAACACACCGGTCGGGGTCAGTGCCGCCCAGGCGTGTAAGGGTCTGGAAAAATACATCCGGCCTGCTCTTGTGGAGCGCCCCCTGTGCCTCCACATAGAAGTCGAAATATTCATCGATGCCCAAACGGGTGAGCACGGTGCGGCACTGGGCGCTCCAGGTGTTGGAGCAGATGCACATGCGGGCACCCTCGGCCTTCAGGCGGGCCAGCAGCTCCCGCACGCCGGGCTTGAGCTCCACGGTCTCGTAGAGCTTGGTGATAACATCCCACATCACATCGTTGTAGTCCTCCATTTTCAGGGGCAGGTCATACTCCCGGATGAGGTAGGCCGCGCCATCGGCCATGCCCATGGTCAGGAGCGTTTTGTGGAGGTCGGATTTTGGGGTGCGGCCATAGCGGGCCAGCAGGGCATCGGGCGCACCCTCCCATACCATGGTCATGCTGTCGGTCAGGGTACCGTCCATATCAAAGATCCAGTTGTTGCAGTGCATTGTTTTACCTCCACCATCGTTTCACACAAGTTAACAAAATTATACCATGGATTTTGTTCCAAAAACAGGGAGAATTTTTCCGGAAAATATGGTATACTTCTGACAGATTTCCAAAGAATGACTAGGAGGCGTTCCAGATGGCACAGAATGATACCCCGGTCAAGGCACTGGTGCTGGCAGGCGGCGGTGCGCGCGGCAGCTATCAGGTGGGTGTGTGGCGTGCCCTGACCGAGCTGGGCTGGCGGCCCCAGATCATCACCGGCACCAGTGTGGGCAGCCTGAACGGTGCCATGTTTGCGCTGGACCTGTACGAAACGGCCCGGGATATGTGGATGAGCATCCGCAGCCAGGACGTGATGGAGCTGCCGGAGGAAAACGCCGACCTCTCTGAGCTGCACGCTTTCCTGCGGGAAGTGGTGCGGGACGGCGGCATGGACGTGACCCCGCTGGAAGAGATCGTGGAGCGGGTGCTGGATGAGGATGCCCTGCGGGCTTCGCCCATCCGGTTCGGCCTTGTCACCGTGGAAAAGCGGGGGCTGAAGCCCCGGGAGCTGACGCTGGAGGATATCCCGGCGGGCAAGGTAAAGGATTACCTGCTGGCCTCTGCCGCCTGTTTCCCCGCCCTGCGGGCAAAGCAGATCGATGGGGTGCAGTTTCTGGATGGCGGCTACCGGGACAATATGCCCACCGCACTGGCCCAGAAGATGGGCGCGGAGGAGCTGGTCTGTGTTGACCTGGAAGGGGTGGGCATCACCCTGCCCAACCGCACCGGCCTGCCCACCACCATGATCCGCAGCTACTGGGAGCTGGGGGACATCCTCCACTTTGATCCCGATACCGCCAGACGGAACATGGAGCTGGGCTACTACGATACCCGCCGCGCCATGGGATACCTGCGGGGCTGCGCCTATGCCGTTTCCACCAGCGCCGAGAGCTGTGAGGATGCCGCCGCCTTTGCGTGGAAATTCCAGCAGGTGCAGAAGGCGGTGCGGGAAAAATACCCCGTGACCTTGACAGCGGATGCGGCCCTGCTGCTGGCCAACATGAAGGATGCCCAGCTGGCCCCGCTGGAAGCTGCCGCCGAGGATGCGGGCGTGGACCCCACCGTGTTCTATACCACCCGGACACTGGCGGAAGCCTTTTTGGAAAAATGCGACCGGGAGCGCATCGAGAGCTTTGCGCCCCTGTTTGAGGGCAACGGCAATGCGGCACAGGCCGCACGGGCCGCTCTGCTGCCCAATACGTTCTTACAGGCATTGGTCTGCCGTGCCCTTACCGGGCCGGTACTGCCGGAGGTGATCGAGGAATGAAGGTTTATCAGGGACACAGCGCCTCGCCGGGCCTTGTGATGGGACAGGTGAGCCGGTTGGAGCGCTGGCACGAAAATTTTGCCACCGGGCCGTTCAACGCGGAACGGGAACAGCGTCTGCTGGAAAACGCTGTCCGGACAGCCCAGCGTGAGCTGGACGGCATGGCAGACCGCAGCGGCCCCACGGAGCAGGCCATCTTCCTGTTCCAGAGCATGATGCTGGAAGACGAAGGCTTTATGAACGAGGTCAAATTCCAGATCAAGGCGGGCATCAGCGCTGCCGAAGCCATGTACCGTGCGGGCAACCGCTATGCAGAGCAGCTTGCAGCCATGGAGGACAACGCCTACATGCAGCTGCGCAGTGCGGATATTCTGGATGCCGCCCGCCGCGTGGTGAACGTGCTGACCAACCGTCCCCGGGTCTGGCTGGCGCTGGATCACCCGGTGATCCTGGCGGCAGAGATGCTGATGCCCAGCGATCTGTTCAGCGTTCCGGCGGGGATGATCCTGGGCATCATCACTTCGGAGGGCAATAAGCAGAGCCACGCGGCGATCATTGCGCGGGCCATGCACATTCCCTGCGTGGTGCAGGTGGGGCAGGCGTTCCTGAACGACTGCGACGGCCGCACCGTGGTGCTGGATGCCAACAACGGCGAGTGCATTCTGGACCCGGATGCCAACACCCGCCAGCAGGCGGTCAGCCGCATCTGCGAGCTGCAGTGGGAGAGCGCGGAAGCCGCCCGCATCAGCGTCCTGCCCAACAGGACAAAGGATGATGTGCCGTTTGAGCTCCTGGCCAACTGCTACGGGCAGGAGGATATCGAATCGGCGCTGCAGGCAGGTGCTTCCGGCGTGGGCCTGCTGCGCAGCGGCTATATGATGCTGCCGGGCCGCCCGGTGGACGAGCAGGAGCAGTTCGTGTTCTATCAATCCTGCATTGCCGCCGCAAAGGGCGGTGTGGTGACAGTGCGCACCTTTGATTTTGGTGTGGACCGCGCCATGGCCGATATCCATAGGGGGCTGGAATCCTCCAAGCTGGGCCTGCGGGGCATCCGCAGCAGCCTGCGCCAGACCCATCAGTTTGAAACGCAGATCTGCGCCCTGCTCCGGGCGGCAGCCCACGGCCCCCTGCGGGTCATGTTCCCCATGGTGACCAACCTCGAAGATTGGGATGAGGCCATGCGGCTGGTAGCGCACTGCCGCCAGCTGCTGCGGGAGCGCGGGGAGGAGTTTGACCCGAACACGCCCTTTGGTGTGATGTTCGGGGTGCCCTCGGCCTGCCTGACGGCAGAGGAATTCGTGGAGCATGGGTGCAATTTCTTTGTCATCGAGACGAACGATCTGACCCAGTACACCCACGCGGTGGATCGGGATATCTCCATTGCCGAGCGCTACTACCGCCCGGCCAGCCACGCAATGAAAAAGCTCATCCGCATGGTGGTGGAGGCTGCCCGGGAGGGCGGGATCCCCGTGACCATCTGCGGCAGCGCGGTGGGCAATCCGGCCAACACCCTGCAATATCTGCAGCTGGGCCTGCGGAGCTTCTCCGTCAGCCCGCAAAACCTCATTGAGGTGAAAAAAGCGCTGATGAACGCGAAAATAAAGTAAACAAAAAGGACGGCATACGCCGTCCTTTTTGTATATGTGGAAATAAAAATTACTCCAAGTTGCCCGTCAGGGTCATTACGGCGGAGAGCACGGCCAGCGGGGCGGTCTCGCACCGGAGGATGCGGGGGCCGAGGCCGACCGTTTTCACACCGGCATTGGCGGCCATTTCAGCCTCTTCCACGGCAAAGCCGCCCTCGGCACCGGTGATGAGGGCGATCTTCAGCCGCTGGCCATTGGCAGGCTGTGCGTCTGCCAGCAGCTGGCGCAGGGGCGCGCCGCCCAGCTCGTAGCAGAAGAGCACGAGATCGTACCCTTCCAGACTGCGACAGAGGGCCCCGAAATTGGGCAGAGGCAGGGCGACATCCGGCAGCACGCCCCGGCCGCACTGCTTGGCGGCTTCAAAAGCGATGCGGTTGTAGCGCTCGTTTTTCTGCTCCTCCTTTTTGGGGGCGGCCACACAGTACCGGCTGAAGAAGGGCACGAAGTGGGTGCAGCCCAGCTCCACGCCGTGGCGGATGACCTGTTCCAGCTTGTCCTGCTTGGGGTAACCCACGAACAGGGTCACTTCCACGCTGGGTTCGGCGGCGCTGGGATAGCCCGGCTCCACGCTGAACTCCACCGTCTCCGGCCCAAAACCGGTGATGGTGGCGGTGTATTCCACGGCGTTGCCGTCACATAAGATGACAGTGTCCCCCAGCTTGCCCCGCATCACGCGGGAAAGATGATGGGCATCGGCCCCCCGCAGGGTGGCGGTGCCATTGGAGATTTCGGTTGTAAAATAACGGTGCGGCATAGTGGTTCTCCTTAAACGTCCTCGCCCTCTCAGTCTTTGCTTCGCAAATCCAGCTCCCCCAAAGTGGGAGCCTTTGGCAGTCCACGCAAACTTCATCTTTTTGCCAAGGCCTCTCCCTTTGGGAGAGGTGGCACCGAAGGTGACGGAGAGGGCAAGCCAGCTGAAAGAAATCATGAAAGCTTCTGCAATTACGCTTTTTTGCAGACGATACACTCCCAGCCGCGCTTCTCCTTCACTTCCTGCACGGTCAGGCCGGCGGCTTCCAGAGCGGCGATCACCTCGTCCTTGCGGCTGTCGATGATGCCGCTGGCAATAAAGGTGGCGTTTTCGGCCATCAGGCCGGGCACGGCGGGGGCAAGGCTGATGATGGCGTTTGCCACGATGTTGGCGGTGATGATATCGTACCTGCCGCTGGCCTTGTCGGACAGGTCGCCCACCAGAACGGTCAGCTTGTCGGCCACGCCGTTCAGGGCAGCATTCTCGCCTGCGGTGCGCACGGCCACGGGGTCGATGTCCACGCCCTCGGCACTGCCTGCGCCCAGCTTGAGGGCGGAAATGGCAAGGATGCCGCTGCCGGTTCCGATGTCCAGCACCCGCTCACCGCCCCTGACCCGCTCGTCCAGCGCTTCCAGGCAGAGGCTGGTGGTCTCGTGGCCGCCGGTGCCAAAGGCAAGGCCGGGGTCAAGGATCAGCTTGACGCGGTCGGTGTCGTACTCCTGCCAGGAGGGCACGATGGCCAGCCGTTTGCCAATGTCCATGGGGTGGTAGTATTTGCGCCAGCCGTTCTGCCAGTCTTCCTGCTCCACGCCCTCGGTCTCCACGGTGTAGGCGATGCCTGCCGCTTCCATCCGGGCCTGAATGAGGGCCAGCGTCTCCACGGGGGAAGCGCCCGGCTCCAGATACATGTGGATGATCACAGTGTCGCGGGGCTTGTCCAGCAGCTCCTGCTCGATCAGATCCACATGGGCGATCTCGGCCACCTGCTGCTCGATGTCGCTGTAGTCTTCGATATAGATGCCGCCCTCGGCGATCATGGTGGCAACGGCTTCGGCGTTGTCGGCATCGGCCTTGGCCACGGTCAGGCGGATATCAGTCCATTCCATAAAAAGAACCTCCCTGGGTCTTGTATTTTCTATTTATAAGTATAGTACCCGATTCCGGCGCGGGATGCAAGCGGTTTGGAGAGAAAGGGCAAAAGAAAAGTTTTTTCAAGATCCTGCTCTGAAATGCGCAATAATTCCAAAAAGTTTTTCACGAAAGATGCAAATTCAAGGATTTTTGGTGCAAGATTGCGAAAACGGGCGTGAACCCTATTTCTTTTTTTCGGAGGATGTGTTAAAATATTGTTACGCAATTATGGACAGCCTGCAACCAGAGGCCTCCATAACAACAACATTCTTTAAGGAGGAATGTGTCTTATGATGAAGTATCTCCAGAAACTGGGCAAAGCTCTGATGCTTCCCGTCGCTGTGCTGCCGATCTGCGGCATCCTGATGGGTCTCGGCTATGCTCTGGCCCCGGGTGTCATGGGTGTCCCCGGTGCTGCAACTTCCGGTGCAGCTTACACCGTTGGCTTCCTGCTGGTCAAGGCAGGCGGCGCTCTGATCGATAACATGGCATGGCTGTTCGCCATCGGCGCAGCCGTTGGCCTGGCTGATGACCACGACGGTACCGCTGGTCTGGCTGGCCTGGTCAGCTACCTGATGATGCAGCAGCTGCTGAGCCCCGGCGTGGTCAGCATGGTGCGCACCCTGGAAGAGGGCACCGCTACCTACATCGCTTTCCAGAAGGTGGCCGGCAACTCTTTCATCGGCATCCTGGCCGCTGTGGTGGGTGCAGCCTGCTACAACAAGTTCAAGAGCACCCAGATGCCTGACTGGCTGGCATTCTTCTCCGGCAAGCGCTTCGTTGCAATCGCCACCGGCCTGATCTCCATCGTTGTTTCTGTCGCTCTGCTGTTCGTCTGGCCCGTCATCTTCGATGCACTGGTCGCTATTGGCAGAGGCATCGCAGGCATGGACGGCATCGGCGCTGGCATCTACGCCTTCCTGAACCGTCTGCTGATCCCCACCGGCCTGCACCATGCTCTGAACAACGTGTTCTGGTTCGACACCATCGGCCTGGGCGACCTGTCCCACTTCTGGGCAGGCGAGACCTCTGCTGATGTGGGCTGGAGCCTGGGTATGTACATGTCCGGCTTCTTCCCCTGCATGATGTTCGGTATCGCCGGTGCTGCACTGGCCATGGTCCGTACCGCCAAGAACAAGAAGGCTGCCATCGGTCTGGTTCTGTCCGCTGCTATCTGCGCCTTCGTCTGCGGCGTTACCGAGCCCTTCGAGTTCGGCTTCATGTTCCTGTGCTTCCCGCTGTACGTTGTGTACGCAGCCCTGTACGGCATCTTCACCATCATCACCTACTACTCCGGTTTCCGTGCTGGCTTCTGCTTCTCCGCAGGTGCTACCGACCTGGTGTTCTCCGCTTCTCTGCCTGCAGCTGCTAAGACCTGGATGATCATTCCTCTGGGCATCGCAGCATTCCTGGTGTTCTACTTCGTGTTCTACTTCGCCATCACCAAGTTCGACCTGAAGACCCCCGGCCGTGAGGACGAGGATGCCGAAGAGGCTGAGAAGAAGGTCGTTCTGGCCAACAACAACTACACTGAGGTTGCTGCTGGCGTGCTGAAGGCCATCGGCGGCAAGGAGAACGTCTCCAGCGTGGACTACTGCGCTACCCGCCTGCGCTTCACCATTAAGGACTACACCGCTGTGGATGAGAAGGCTGTGAAGGCTGCCGGCGCTGCCGGTGTCATCCGCCCCGACAAGACCACTTGCCAGGTCATCATCGGCACCAAGGTGCAGTTCGTGTATGATGAGCTGAAGAAGATGCTGTAAGCATCCTTCTGAGCACGTTTCCGTGCGGAAGGCTGGTTGCTTCCGCATCCATTCCCAAACTGTAAAAATGCCGCTGAGGGCGGGCGTTTACGCCCCGCTTTCGGCGGCATTTTGTTTTGTTCACAAACCGGCTACCCTTTTGGCTGGAAAATATGCTATACTGAAAACAACAAAGCAAAATAACAGGAGGTTCCCCATTATGAAGATCATTCGTGCAAAAGATTACAAGGACATGTCCCGCAAGGCTGCCAACATCATCTCCGCACAGGTCATTATGAAGCCCAACTGCGTGCTGGGTCTGGCGACCGGCGGCACCCCTGTTGGCGCATACGCTCAGCTGGTGGACTGGTACAACAAGGGTGACCTGGATTTCTCTGAGGTCACCACCGTCAATCTGGACGAGTACCGCGGCCTGCCCAAGGAGCACCCCGAAAGCTATTGGAGCTTTATGCACAAGAACCTGTTTGACAAGGTCAACATCCGCCCCGAGGCCATCCATCTGCCCGATGGCACCAACCCCGATGCTGCGGATGCCTGCAAAAAGTACAACGAGATCATCCACAGCGTGGGCGGCATCGACCTGCAGCTGCTGGGCCTTGGCCCCAACGGCCACATCGGCTTCAACGAGCCGGGCGAGGCCTTTGAGCTGGAGACCCACTGCGTGAATCTGACCCCTGCCACCATCGAGGCCAACAAGCGCTTCTTTGACGGCAACGAGGATCTGGTGCCCAAGCAGGCCTACACCATGGGCATCAAGACCATCATGCAGGCCCGCAAGGTGCTGGTGGTGGCCAACGGTCTGGCAAAGGCCAAGGCAGTCAAGGCGGTCGTCTCCGGCCCTGTGACCCCCGAGTGCCCGGGCTCCATCCTGCAGATGCACCCCGACTGCATCCTTGTGGCCGATGAGGAAGCACTGAGCCTGCTGTAATTAAACCTCTCCGTCATTGCTGCGCAATGCCACCTCCCCTAATGAGGGGAGGCCTTGGCAGCCGATTTCAGTGAATCTTTTTGCCAAAGGCTCCCCTACAAGGGGAGCTGGCGGGCGCAAGCCCGACTGAGAGGTTGCACGAAGGAAAGCGTGAGAATAAGAATATGATCATCAAAAATGCTCTGATTTATACCCCCCGCCACACCTTTGAGGAGGGGAGCCTGACCATCCGGGAGGGGCGCATCGTGCCCTTTGCACAGCCGGAGGAAGGCGAAGAGATCGTGGATGCCAAGGGCGCTTACGCTCTGCCGGGCCTGGTGGATATCCACTTCCACGGTGCTATGGGCAAGGATTTCTGTGACGGCAATGAAGAAGCCATCCAGACCCTGGCCGATTTTGAGGCCGGTAAGGGCGTGCTGGCCATCTGCCCCGCCACCATGACTTTCTCGGAAGAGATCCTGAACGGTGTGATGGATGCCGCCGCCGCCCATCAAAACGGCAGGGGCGCAGACCTTGTGGGCATCAACATGGAGGGCCCCTTCATCAGCCCCAACAAGGTGGGTGCCCAGAACCCGGAGTATCTCCACAAGGCAGATGTTGCAATGTTCCGCCGCCTGCAGAAGCGGGCAAACGGCCTGATCAAGCTGGTGGATATCGCCCCGGAGGAGCCGGGTGCGCTGGAGTTCATTGCTGCCTGCCATGACGAGGTGCGCATCTCCATTGCCCACACCTGCACCAGCTACGACACCGCCAACGCTGCCTTTGACGCAGGCGCGACCCACATGACCCACCTGTACAACGCCATGCCCGGCATCACCCACCGGGAGCCTGGCCCCATCATTGCGGCGCTGGAGCGGGGCGCGGAGGTGGAGCTCATCACCGACAACGTTCACATCCACCCGGCCATGGTGCGGTTCACCTTCAATACCTTCGGGGATGACCATGTCATCCTGATCGCCGACAGCATGATGGCCTGCGGCCTGCCCGACGGCCAGTACAGCCTGGGCGGTCAGGCGGTCACGGTCAGCGGCCCCCGCGCCACCCTGACCGAGCACCCCGGCACCATTGCGGGCAGTGCCACCTGCCTGTACGACTGCATGAAGCGTGCCGTGCTGGAGATGAACGTCCCGCTGGAAAGCGCTGTCCGCGCCGCCAGCGAAAACCCCGCCAAGAGCATTGGCATCGACAATGATTACGGCAGTCTGGCTGCAGGCCGCTACGGCAATGTGATCCTGGCAGACAAGGAACTGAATATTCAGGCTGTCTACCAGAAAGGAACCCGTATCGTATGAACCCCGAGAACCTGACCTGGCGGCTGCTGACAGCCGAAGAGCTGACGAACGTTTACCTGAACGAGATGCGCCGGGATTTTCCTGCCGGAGAGCTGAAGCCCCTGAGCATGATCCTGAACAGCGAGGCCGCCGGTACCGCCCACACCTGGGGCGTGTATGAGGACGACGCGCTGGTGGCGTATCTGTTGATGGTGCGGCCCGTGGGCTGTGAGGTGAGCCAGCTGGACTACTTTGCCGTTCTGCCCCAGTATCGGGCCGGCGGCATCGGAGCCGCTCTGCTTGCCGCCCTGCCTGACCACGAGAAGGGCGCGCAGGCTATCCTCATTGAAGCGGAGTGCCCTGAAAAAGCGGAGGACGAGGCCATGGCCGTGCGCCGCCTGGGCTTTTACGCCCGGTGCGGGGCCAAGGACACCGGCTGGACAGAGCATCTCTTTGATGCCTGGTTCCGGGTGCTGGTGCTCCCCTGCTGCGGCGGAAAGGTGCGCAGCCCCGAGGAAGCCGTGCGGCAGCTGGCAGACTGCTACCGCCGCACCATGGGCGAGCCCCAGTGGCGCAGGAACGTCACCTTCTACCGCCCCGATGGCGTGGAGGTGCAGTTCTGAGAGGTTGAATTCTGTCCCTTGACAGTCTGGGTAAATATGGTACTATGGTAATAGGAACAAACCAGATCTGAGATGGGAGGAATTTCTGATGCGCAATGTTTTTTCCCGCCGTGATTTTCTGAAAGCATCTGCCGCCGCTGTGTTGGCCGCTTCTGCCGCTGGTGTCCTCACCGGCTGTGATGGGGGAGGCAGCGAGATCCCGTCCGCAACCATCGGGCTGGGTGAGTTTGAAGTGACCATGACCGGCAACATGACCATCACTGGTGATGAGGTCGTGGGCAATGAGAACGCCAACGGCTACCTCTGCAAACCCAATGTGCGGATTCGGTACAATGGTGCAGCCAGCGAGATCAAATACAATTTTGCCGGTGTCTTTGTGGCAAAAATTGATAAGACCGCGCTGGAACTGACCAATGGAAAAGAGGAAATCTCCTCTAAACTGACAAAGACTTATGTGCCGCAGTTCCGTGCAAAGGCCAGTGGGTACGGTTCTTTTAAGCAGGGCGTACCCTTCAAGCTGTATGTGACCCTGCAAGGCAAGACAGCCGAGTTTGCTCTGACGAGCGACGGCAAAGTGACAGTCTCCGCTGTCGATAAAGTCTAATATCCCCCAAGAGCCCGAGGTGCACCCGCACCCCGGGCTTTTTTGCGCCCAAATTTTACATTGGGGCCAAAACATGTCCAAACAATTTACCTCGATTTTTCCCGCTTGTGGTCGAAGCGGTTCTCCGACTGGGATACAATAGTGCCGTACCCAAGGAAAATACGAAAACAAGAGCCGGGAACGGAAAGCCCGGATGTTTGGAGGACAAATATTATGAAAAAGATCACGCGTCGTTCGTTTCTCACTGTCTGCGGTGCAGTTGCTGCCGCTGCTGCCCTGACCGCCTGCGGCGGTTCTGCTTCCTCTGCTGCAGCTTCTTCTACCTCTGCCGCTGCAGGCTCCACTGCTTCTTCCACCGCTGCTGCCCTGTCCGGCAACGTTGCTACCGGCGGTTCCACCTCCATGAAGAATGTCATCGCTGCTCTGACCGAAGGATTTGCCGAGGTTGAGCCGGGTGTCACCGTTAGCTACGATCCCACCGGTTCCGGCGCAGGCATCACCGGTGCTACCGATAAGACCCTGGACATCGGCCTGTCCTCTCGTGCCCTGAAGGACGATGAGAAGGCTGACGTGGATGGCACCACCATCGCTCTGGACGGCATCGCCATCATCGTCAACAATGCAAGCAAGGTGGAGGACCTGACCGTTGACCAGCTCAAGCAGATGTTCACCGGCGAGATCACCAACTGGTCTGAGGTTGGCGGCGACGACGGCGAGATCGTTCTGATCGGCCGTGAGGCTGGCTCCGGCACCCGTGATGGCTTTGAGAGCATCGTGGATGTCAAGGACAGCTGCAAGTACGCGCAGGAGCTGACCGCTACCGGCGCTGTCATCAGCGCTGTGGAGGCCAATCCTCTGGCCATCGGCTACGCTTCCCTGTCCGCTGTGGGCGACACCGTGAAGATGGTCACCGTTGGCGGTGTGGAGTGCAGCGAGGAGACCGTCAAGGACGGCAGCTACGAGGTGCAGCGCCCCTTCGTGTTCGTCACCAACAAGTCTGTCGCTCTGTCTGAGCAGGCACAGGCTTTCTTCGACTTTGCCACCAGTGCCGATGCTGCTGACCTGATCCGCACTGCCGGTGCTGTTCCTGTGAATGAGTAATTGCGGAAAGCAATGATGCTATGAACAACAAAAAGATTTCTCTTCCCAGAACCCCTGCGGAGTGGCTGGAAGCGGTGATGAACTTCATCTTCTTCCTCTGCGGCATTCTGGCGGTGGGCTGTGTGCTCCTGATCTCGGTGTACATGGTCCTCTCCGGTGTGCCTGCCATCCAGGAGATCGGGCTGTTCCGGTTCCTGTTCGGCACCCGGTGGGCTTCCACCGCTGCCGACCCGGCCTACGGCATCCTGCCCTTCATCCTGTCCAGCGTTTACGGCACGCTGGGTGCCACCGTGATCGGTGTGCCCATTGGTCTGCTGACGGCGGTGTTCCTCTCCAAGGCCGCAGGCCCGAAGGTGCGTGCCGTGGTCGTGACCGCCATTGAGCTGCTGAGCGGCATCCCCAGCGTGGTGTTCGGCCTGCTGGGCATGCAGGTGCTGGTGCCTGCGGTGGCGAAGGTGTTTGGCAAGGCGTCGGGCGCCTGCCTGCTGTCGGCCATCGTGGTGCTGTCCATCATGATACTGCCCAGCATCGTGTCGGTGTCGGTGACGGCCCTCAACGCCGTGCCGCCCGAGTATGAGCAGGGCAGTCTGGCACTGGGCGCGACCGATACGGAAACGTGGTTCAAGATCAGCATCCCGGCGGCCAAGAGCGGCATCGCAGCCGGTATCGTTCTGGGCATCGGCCGCGCCATCGGCGAGGCAATGGCCGTCATGATGGTGGCCGGCAACAGCCCCAATATGCCGGACAGCCTCTTCCGCAGCGTCACCTTCCTGACCACCGCCATCGCCAAGGAGATGAGCTACGCCAGCGGCCTGCAGAAGCAGGCGCTGTTCAGCATCGCGCTGGTGCTGTTCGTCTTCATCATGGTCATCAATGTGCTGCTCAACGCTGTGCTGAAGGGAGGAAACAGGGATGAAAAGTGACTTCTCCCCCTCCCGCCGCACATGGAACGTCATCATGACCGCGCTGGTCTGGGCGGCGGCAGTGCTGGTCATCGCCCTCACGGTGGGCGTCATCGGGCTGGTACTGGTGCGGGGCATCCCCAACATCAGCTGGGAATTCCTTTCCACCACCGCCAGCGTCCTCAAAGGCACCGACGGCATCCTGCCCGCTATCCTCAACACGTTATATGTCATCCTGCTCACCCTGCTCATCGTCCTTCCGCTGGGCGTGGGCGCGGCAGTTTACCTCACGGAGTACGCC
>OJAC01000441.1_pt1 | contig 35123 bp, 30 predicted proteins | sample 1588701 | NCBI WGS metagenome assembly OJAC01 (sample SAMN03283256) | human gut metagenome | biome: human-associated habitat; material: feces | host: Homo sapiens | place: USA | collected 2013 | reverse complement strand
CTGTGTCTTGCGGTACTCATCCAGAGCCCGGTCATCGTAGAGATATTCCTCCTTGCCGTTTTTGGGCATTGCCTTATAAAGAGGAGGCATGGCAATATAGACATGTCCTTCAAAAATCAGCTCCGGCATGAAACGGTAAAATAAGGTCAAAAGCAACGTCGAGATATGGGCGCCGTCCACATCCGCATCCGCCATGATAATAATCTTGTCATACCTAAGCTTCGTAATATCAAAGTCATTTCCATATCCTTCGGAGAAGCCGCATCCAAACGCATTAATCATCGTCTTAATCTCCGCGTTCGCCAAAACCTTGTCGATACTTGCCTTCTCCACATTGAGAATCTTTCCCCGGATCGGCAGAATAGCCTGGTACATCCGTTCTCTTGCCGTCTTGGCAGAGCCGCCCGCAGAATCTCCCTCAACAATGAAGATCTCACATTTCTTCGGATCCCGGCTCTCACAGTTGGCAAGCTTCCCATTGCTGTCAAAGGAATACTTCTGCTTGGTAAGAAGATTGGTCTTTGCTTTTTCTTCGGTCTTTCGGATCTTCGCCGCCTTCTCCGCACAGGAAAGCACTTTTTTCAAAACGTCCAGATTCCGGTCAAAATAGCGTACAATCTCGTCGTTTGTCACCTTGCTGGCTGCTTTGGCCGCATCCTGATTGTCAAGCTTTGTCTTCGTCTGCCCCTCAAATCTCGGATCCGGGTGCTTGACAGAAATAATGGCGGTCATACCATTACGGATGTCGGCTCCGGTGAAATTGGCGTCTTTTTCCTTCAGCACGCCGATTTCCCTTGCGTACTGGTTCATCACCGTAGTAAACGTCGTCTTAAACCCGGTCAAATGTGTGCCGCCCTCCGCATTGTATATATTGTTACAGAAGCCAAGGATATTCTCATGGAATTCGTTGACGTACTGGAAAACTGCTTCTACTTCGATTCCCTCGGCCTCGCCCTTAAAATACACCGGGTCATGAATGGGCTCACTTTTGGAATTTAAGTCCTTAATGAATCCAATCAGTCCGTCCGGCTCGTGGTATGTGATCTCCTCCTGTGGATCTTTCCGCTTGTCCGTAAAATAAATCGTCAGCTCCGGATTCAGATAGGCCGTCTCGTGAAGGCGGCTCTTGATTTCCTCCTCCCGGAATCTCGTCTTCTCAAAAATCTCGCCATCCGGAAGGAAATTGATCTTCGTTCCCGTTTTTTTCGTCTTTCCAATGACCGGAAGAAGCCCCTTGTCCAGTTTCACCACCGGTACGCCCCGCTCATAGCGGTCGTGGTGGATCGCTCCGTCCCGGCTGATCTGCACATCCATATACTCGGAAAGGGCATTGACAACGGAGGAGCCCACCCCATGAAGCCCGCCGCTTGTCTTGTAAACGGAGTCGTCAAACTTCCCGCCCGCATGAAGCGTCGTGTAGACGATCCGCGCCGCTGACACGCCCTTCTGGTGCAGTCCTACCGGCACGCCGCGCCCGTCGTCGGCAACGGTCGCGGAGCCGTCCTTTTCCAGTGTCACTTCAATATTTTTACAAAATCCGGCCAAATGTTCATCTACCGAATTATCCACGATTTCGTATACGAGATGATTCAGTCCTTTCGTACTCACACTTCCGATATACATACCCGGACGCTTCCGGACCGCCTCCAGACCTTCCAGTACCGCAATACTGTCCGCATCGTATGTCGTATGTTTCGCCATCGTATTCTTCCTTTCTCCTTATGCTCTTCTGGTGTTCCTGCCAGTTCATTACTTTCAACAGTGTACCACAATCGAACATACGATTCAAGAAATTATATTTTTACCCGTTCAGAACCCGGTTCAATGATTCTGCCAGCGGCTCCATGGCATTTTTCATCTCCTGAACCGTATTCGTCTGAGCCCCGGCCTCTATCAGAAGCATCTTCGGTACAAGCTGCATATTGTAGCGGTAGCCTTTCAGATAAATATTTCTCGTAAATCCCGGATAATGCTCCTCCGCATCCAGTTTCATCTGCAGGGAGAACGCCAGATTATCCTGGATGTACGGATTGTTAAAATACTGAATATCCCCGTTCGCCCTCGTCCGGCACAGCCCGTTAAAATACATGATTTTTGCCGTCTGCTTTCCATTGACATCTGTCACCAGGTGGGTATTTTCGTTCACACCATCTCTATGTAAATCGATCACCACCTCAATCGAAGGATTTTCCGCCAGGATCTTTTCCGCCGCTGCCCCCGAAAGTTCGTATGCCTCACTCCGATCGAGTTTTCCGTTGATAATATCGTAGACGCCACGGTCATGGATCGTCTTGATATGATAGGTATTGTTCAGAAGATCCGTCAGATAGTCTCCGATCCCCACAATAGAAGTTTTATCATCTCCCGGTACCGAGTCCACAAATGTCTCCTGAGAATGGGTGTGGTAAATAAGAATCTTCGGCCCGTTGTCCTTTTTTGTAAACTTCATATTTTTGGCAAGCAGTGTCTCCGCGTTCAGTTCTTCCGGGCTCGTCATCGTCGTACTGTCAATCGTATAGAAGTGACTCGTCAGATACTCGTAGTCTTTGAGTTTCTCCCTGTCTACAGTTCCTTTGACCTGAGATTCGTGGGGCACTTCCGTGGTACTTTCCTGATTCTTCTTAATGAGTTTCCCGTTCTCATCTACTTCGTTCTCATCCTCCGCTTCCTTTTTCAGAAGCATTTCGTAAGTCTCCGTGTCCTCGATCTGAGTCTCGCTGACCTCGTTCGCCTTTACGTAGTTTCCAAGGGGTGTCATCTTCATCGCCTGCTTTGCCACCCACTCGCCCACTGTTCCCTCCGGCTCTTCCCCGAACCGGATAAGGGTCGGAAAGTACATTGCTTCCGCCCCTTTCTGGATCGTCTGTCCGATTTCTGCCCGTAGAAACTCTGCTGAACTTTCATAGCCTCCCAGAATAATATATCCGCCAAGCACACCCACCACTCCTCCGATCAGAAGATGATGGAGACGTATCTTTCCACTCAAATACCTCACTCTACTTTCTTAAAACCATGATCCAAATTTTCGTGTCTTAATACTATATGCCTGCTTTCTTCGGATTATGTGCCTGTCCTTTTGTTTCCTTTCCCTTCGCTTTTACTGAATCTTGTTCCTCTCCCTGTTTTGCCAAACTGTCTCCATTCGACTCTTTTGCTGAAAAAAGCAGGTTCAGCCCTTCAGAAATGGTAAAGCTGATCCGCTTCACTGTCTCGTCCACATCCTTTGGAGTCACAAACATCCCGTTGAGATGAGGCGAAATCAACTGCCGTACAAGCTCATATTTTTCTGCCGCATGGTAACCTTGCAGTACAACCCCAACCCCTTTAAGGGTCTCTGAGTGTTCCATCTCTTTCATCAAATTCTCCATGGCGTCGTTGACAATAGTGGCAGCGTCCACGACAGTCGGCACTCCGATGGCAATCACCGGAACCCCGACGCTTTCCTCTGTGATGGCATTGCGGTGGTTCCCCACGCCGGATCCTGGATTGATCCCTGTGTCTGTAATCTGGATCGTCCGGTTCAGACGCTTGGAATTCCTCGCTGCCAGGGCATCTACCACGAGAATCACCTCCGGTTTTGTCTCCTCCACGACGCCCCTTACGATCTCCGCTGTCTCCATTCCGGTCTGAGCCATCACACCGGGAACAAGGGCGCTCACCAAAGTCACTTCATCCTCGCCCATAGCATACTTTCCGTATTCCCGGACGATGTGCCTTGTGATATTCAGATTGTCCGCCACTCTTGGCCCCAAAGCGTCCGGCGTCACTGCCCGGTTTCCAAGCCCCACCATCAGCACCGATACGTCCTCCCCTGTATCCCGCTTTTCCTGCCGTTTCCATTTATGGCGCAGAAGCCTTTCCACACATTCGGCAATCTTTACAGAGATTTCCCGGTGGTAAGCCTCATCCGGAACGGCAAGATTTGGCGCTTCCATTGTAATATATGTTCCCACAGGCTTTCCCATCGTCTTTGCTCCATTTTCTGTCTTAATAATGACCGTTGTCGTCCGAACTTCCCACTCTTCGTCGTACTCCTCCTCCAGGACAACGCCCTGGACCTCTACGTTCTCTTCTTCAAATCGCTCTTTCTCCTCCAAAGCCAGATCGGTCCGGATACTATACTTCTCAACCATGATAAAACCTCGCTTTTTTTCATTTATTCCATAGTTTCTCAAAAAAAAGCCGAAATATGTATTGACATAAATTATTTATTGACATAAAATAAGTGAGTATGCTTCGTCAGATCGTTCCGTGTCCGGCTCTGACGAAGGGCAAGAAACGAAATTACCAAAGTTGGAGGTGTAGGTCATGGCTAATATTAAATCCGCAAAGAAAAGAATTTTAGTTGCTGAAACAAAGACTGCGAGAAATAAAGCGATCAAATCTAAAGTGAAAACTTGCGTGAAGAAAGTTGAGACAGCCGTTGCAAACAAAGACGCTGCTGCTGCTAAAGAAGCGCTGAGTGTAGCAATCGCTGAGATCAACAAGGCTGGAAGCAAAGGTGTTTACCACAAAAACACTTGCGCCAGAAAAGTATCCCGCCTTGCAAAAGCTGTAAATTCTATCGCTTAATTTATAGAAAAAGAAAAAAGACATCCTCACCGTCAGAGGGTGTCTTTTTTGTCATTGATGAACGCAAAGGAGGTTTTGTGATGAATATCAATATCGGTTTCTGGACATGCGGAGTTCTCGTAATCCCTTTTTTTATTGTAGGAGTATTCTTTGCGATATTGAAAGAAAAGGCTGTTAAATTTGTCTCCGGGTTTAACACTTTACCAAAACAGGAACAGGCATTATATGACAAACCCCGACTTGCCCGTGACATGAGAAACCAATGTTTTGTCTGGTCCGCCATTATGTTAGGCGGGGCAGTATTATCTTATTTTTTTACGCCATATATGGCAATTCCTGCATTTCTTATCTGGATAATTCTCTTTTTTAAAGAAGTGCGTCTTGACCCTCATAAAGCATTTGAAAAATATCTGTTAAAATAGAATTCTATCTGTATGGAAATGACAATAAAAATCTGACAGGGGGGAGTATGCCCCTGTCAGACCATACAGGAACTAGTTATTGATCAACTTATCATCCTCTGCCCAGCTATAGAGTTTTCTCAACTCTGCTCCGACTACTTCGGATTCATGCTGTGCACCTTTTGCTCTCATTGCGTGGAAGTGAGGTGCTCCGATCTTGTTCTCTAACAGCCAGTCTTTTGCGAAAGTACCATCCTGGATGTCGGAAAGAATCTTCTTCATTGCTTTCTTTGTATCTTCTGTGACGATCTTTGGTCCTGTGATATAATCGCCATATTCTGCCGTGTTGGAGATAGAATATCTCATTCCCGCAAAACCGCTCTGATAAATCAGATCAACGATCAGCTTCATCTCATGGATACATTCAAAGTATGCATTTTCTGCCGGATATCCAGCCTCAACAAGAGTTTCAAATCCAGCCTGCATGAGTGCGGATACACCTCCGCAGAGAACTGCCTGCTCGCCAAAAAGATCTGTCTCTGTCTCGATCTGGAATGTACTTGTCAGAAGACCTGCTCTCGCACAGCCGATTGCAGCGCCGTATGCCAGAGCCAGATCCAGTGCTCTTCCAGATGCATCCTGCTCTACACAAACGAGCGCCGGTACACCCTGTCCGTCCACATATGTACTTCTTACAGTGTGTCCCGGGGCCTTCGGAGCAATCATCGCTACATCTACACCTGCAGGTGCTTTGATCTGTCCGAAATGGATTGCAAAACCATGTGCGAACATCAGCATCTTGCCTTCGCTTAAGTTCGGCTCGATGTCTTTCTTGTACATATCAGCCTGTAATTCATCGTTGATCAGAACCATGATGATGTCAGCCCATCTGGTTGCTTCCTGGTTTGTCATAACCTGTAATCCCTGAGCCTCTGCTTTTGCTCTGGATTTGCTGCCTTCGTAAAGTCCGACTACTACATTACATCCGGATTCTTTTAAATTAAGGGCATGTGCGTGTCCCTGGCTTCCATAGCCGATGATCGCAATCTTCTTGCCCTCCAGTAATGCTAAATTACAGTCTTCCTGATAATAAATTTTTGGTTTGTTCATTGTACTCTACCTCCTGTTTTTTACTATAGCTCGTCAAAGGGGAACTACCCCTTCAGCTTCATTCTCTGTCGAACCCATCCTGCTCGGCTCTCTTCCTCAGGATTTCCTCCGCATCAGCGATATCCTGACTGCCTCTGGAAAGGCCCGTGATTCCGGTTCTTGCAAGCTCCAGAATCTCATATCCGTCCAGCAGATTTAAAAACGCCTCCAGTTTTGACTGTGCGCCGGTAAGCTCTACGATCAGCGATTCCTTTTCCACATCGATAATCTTGGCCCGGAAAACGTCCGCAATCGCGATAATCCCTGGACGGAGTGCCGCGTCCGCTCTGATCTTGATCAGAATCAGCTCCCGGTAAACCGCCTCCTCATCATTGAGAAGCTTGATCTCCAGAACATCTTCCAACTTGCGTACCTGCTTTTCAATCTGGGAAAGAATCCTTTCGTCGCCGCTTGCCACAACCGTGATCCTGGTAAATCTGCTGTCCGCAGTCACCCCGGCAGTAATACTGTCGATACTGAATCCTCTCCGGCTAAACAGTCCCGCAATCCGGCTCAGTACGCCCGGTGTGTTATCTACCAATAAAGAATAAACCTGTTTCCTCATAAACCCTACCTCTACTTTCTTTTCTAAAAACAGAGTGCGTTCTGTTTTTTTATTGTAACAATGAATCCTTCTTTTGTCAAGTAAAGTACTAAATCTTTTTCGTTATTATGTAACAATTCAGCTTTGCACAAAATCACAAAAATCCGGGTCCAAACCTGTTTCAAAACGAAGATTTTTGTGCGCTTTATATATGGCGATCTGCTGTAAGCACGGATTTCCTTACCTTGCGTTTTGCGCCTCAATCCGCTCAGCCAGGTCGTTGAGATAGACCCAGCGCTCCATCTTTTCTTCCAACGCTTGCTCGGTCTCCTCTTTCACTTTCGTCAGTTCGGTGAGCTTTATGGAATTAGTGGCAAACTTCACCATCTCCTGATCCAACATCTCCAGCTTTTCTTCCAAATCGGCAATCACTCCGTCGATCTCCTCATACTCTTTCTGCTCTTTGTAGGAGAATCTCAGCTTCGTATGCCGCGGTTTTTTCGAACTGCTGTCCTCATTTTTACGCAAATTTTGTACGCCCTTTGTCAGCGCCTTTTCTTTTGAGAGTCTGACATTCAAATAGTCCGTGTATCCTCCCTCGTATTGACGAATCTCACCCTGACCGTCCATCTCGAAAATCCGGTCCGCTACATTGTCAAGGAAATACCGGTCATGGGATACGACAACCACAATTCCATCAAAGGAATTCAGATAGTCCTCCAGAATCGTCACGGTTGCGATATCCAGATCATTGGACGGCTCATCGAGAAGGAGGACGTTGCCCCCCTGCATCAGCACATTCAATAGATAGAGCCTACGCTTCTCACCGCCGGAGAGCTTGGACACCGGAGCATACTGCATCTCCGGTGGAAAGAGGAAACGCTCCAACATCGCAGAGGCACTAAGCTTCCCCTCTTCCGTCTGCACATACTCCCCAAAATCCCGGATGTAATCGATGACCTTGGCATCCGTATCCATATCTGGTACCTCCTGGGCAAAATAGCCGATCCGGATCGTCTCCCCGATCTCAATCTCCCCGGCGTCTGGAGTAATCTGCCTCGCAATCATCTTTAACAAGGTCGACTTCCCACAGCCATTCGGACCTATGATCCCCAGTCTCTCATTCCGTAGTATAATATAATCCAGATCCCGGATGAGAGTCCGCTCACCGAATCCTTTGAAAATATGATGCAGTTCTATGGTCTTCCTTCCCATCCTGGTGCTGATTCTGGCAGTCTCCACAGTCTTTGCCGCCTCCGGCGCTTTCCCGTTTTTCAACGTTTCCAGCCGTTCCAGTCTCGCCCGCTGTTTCGTGCTTCTCGCCCGACAGCCCCGTTTCGCCCACTCCAGCTCCATACGGAGAACACTCTTCCTCTTCCGTTCTGAAGCCAACTCCATTTCTTCTCTCTTGGCTTTCAGCTCCAGGAAACCGGAGTATCCAGCCTCATACACGTAGAACTTTCCGTCGTCTACCTCCAGAATCCGGTTCGTAACCTGATCCAAAAAGTACCGGTCGTGGGTCACAATCAACACAACGCCCCGGTAAGCTCTCAGATAGTCCTCCAGCCAGAGAATCATCTCTTCATCCAGGTGGTTCGTCGGCTCATCCAGGAGAAGGATGTCCGCATCCTCTGCCAACACCTTGGCAAGTGCTACCTTTCTCTTCTGGCCGCCGGACAAAGTGTTAAGCTCTGCCATATAGTCAAAAATCCCAAGCTTCGTCAGATTACTCTGCACCTTCCATCCTCCGTCCGTATCCCCAGCAAATGCGTAATCTGAAATGGTAGTACAGCCCTCAAAACAGGGACTCTGAAGCAAGTATGCCGTCTTTTTGCCATTCTGGCGGACAATCTGACCCTCATCCGGCTCATCCTCCCCTGCAATCATCTGAAGAAGCGTCGACTTTCCGGTTCCATTGATTCCGACAATCCCGATCTTATCCCCCTCCTGCACCCCGAAAGAGGCGTCCTCAAACAGAAATTTATCTCCAAACCGCTTACTGATATGCTCAATATTGATAATATTCATGTCTATCGCTCCTGTCTTTTCTTTCCTTGTATCTCAAGTCTTACCAGATTATGATAAGGGATTTTGCTCTTTGCGTCAATGCAAGAAAAAGACTGCTGTGACCTGACAGCAGCCTTTTCTACCCGTCTTTAAAAACCAAGTTTGGGAAGTACGTTCTTCGGTTCGTCGTAGATCAGAAGATCCGCCTTCTCATCCATCAGTTTCTCCTTATTATGGATCAGTACAATCTTACTTCCCTCAAAACATTTGATGTAATTGCGGAACACATCGGAACTCAGTGATGTTCCAAGCAGCAAAAGTACGTCACTCTTTTCAATCTCTTCCAACGTCCTGGAAAGCTTCTCACTGTCCAGCATCTCTCCGAAGAAAGATACATCCGGCCGGATCACTCCGCCGCACGCCTCACAGTATGGAACCTTCCTCGCCTGTCTGATGTAGTCAACGGAATACTTTTTGCCGCATTTCTGGCAATGGTTCTGATAAATACTTCCGTGAAGATTGATGACATTGTGGCAGCCGCTCCGCTCACTAAGCTCGTAAATATTACTTGAGATAATGCACTTGAGCTTCCCCGCCCGCTCCATGGCCGCCAAGGTATAGGTCGAAGCCGTAGGCTCCAGATCTACCAATAATTCATTCCTATAAAAGTCATAAAAGGTTTCGGTACGTGTATTAAAAAAGGCATCCGTGTAGAGGTACTCCGGGGAGCGTCCATACCTCTCCTCGATCCGGTAGGCCCGGTCCTGGTCTTTCAGCGGATGGATTCCACACTCTTCCATCATGCCTGATCCGCAAAGAGCGACAATGTATTCTCCTTTGTCGATAATATCCCGCAATGTCTCCAGCTTATTTAACTCCTGCATGACAATCTTCTCCCTTCGGGCTGCGGCTTTCTGAGGGCCAAAGCCCTTTTTATTTATTATACTATACGGCTATTCCATGTACAAGAACCATCTATGAAATGTGAGCTGCTACATCTGCAAAATCCGGCGCGAATATAAAAAGACAGAGAGGACTGACTCAATCAGTCTCTCTCCGCTCTTTTCTCTCTATACTTTAATTCGCTTTGCAATGTCCTCAGACAATGCAATCCGTCTCCCATTCTCCGGAGCAATAATCAAATGTCCTTTCGACCTGCTCACCACCTGAAGGCGGCTTCCCTGCCCGATCCCAAGACACCTCATATTCTCTTCGATATCTCTATCTGCAAAGAACCACTTAACCATACACTCACATCCTGGCTTTACGTCTGTCAAAGCAAGCATACCGATCCCTCCTTTTTCCGCCTGACAGACTTAGTATCTGCCGTCCGGTGATCTTTTACTCATCATATAAAAAAGAAAGCCGGTTAGTCAATGGTAAATGAAAGGCCGGTCTCCCGGCCCCATTTTATGCCATATATTCTTTCAGAAGCGCCATGTCGATCGAGTCACTGTCATGGATGATCAGCTTCACAGTCTGGGACAAATCCATACTAAGGATTCCCAGAAAAGATTTCGCATCAATGGTAGCTCTTCCCTGCACCAGATCGAAATCTCCCTCCAGTTTTCTCAAAATTCCGTTGAGTCCTTTGGCCTTTTCCACAGAACCAATATTCACATATACATCTCTCATCGTTCTTCTCCTGTCTTATGTGCATATTTTTCAGACAGTTTTTTATTATACTCGTTTCCTGTGGATTTTGAAAGTCTTTTTTACAAAAATTTCTGTTCCGCCAAAATACACTTCCATCAATTTCAATAATCTTCCCAAACTGGCGGTTTTTGAAAGACTACAGCCGCAGTCTCTTTATATTGATGAACCGGATGTATCTTCTTCCCTTTTCAGGACTTATCCACCTTCTCCAGCACCGTATAAATCACAAAATTCAGAATGAATTGCACGACGGTCAGAACCGCAAGCACTACCAGATCTATCTCGTGTCTCATCAAAAAGAAAACGATGCAGTACGAAAGAACAAATATAATTGTAAATAATATAGTCCGATACAGTGGTTTCACACAATCTCTTCCTTTCTTTTTCCAGAATCTGCATGTTATTTGTTCCATCTACGTTTTATTGTAGCACAAACTTACATCAAGTAAAAGTTGAAAAAGCACCCGAAAACTATAAAATAGCTTCGGGTGCGGATTCTCTTCTTACTTGTCTATCCGTGTAACTTTCCATCTCCTCCCATAAGTGCTGTCATTTCTTCTATCCGCTCCAGTGGGAACGGCGGGGAACATAGTGGCTTCATGGCAATGGACATAAGTTTCATCGGATTATCGTCTGCCGCCACCCGATTGGAACTCAACGCTCCACACCTCCTGCAACGGTGGATGATCGCCCATTCTCCATTTTTTCTCACCCATACAGCTACCGGATCCATAATACTTCCGCAATCTGATTCCCGGTCTCCCGGTTCATGATCTACATGCATACTGCACAGGCAATTCGGGCAGTGATTTCGGTGATTGCTTCCTGCCCCCGCTGAAACAACGAGGCGGCCACAGTTTTTACAAATAAAACTTTCTGTGCATGGATGATTTTTATAGTAACCTTTTTCATATTTTCTTTTTTTATTTTCCCGATTCATATTTCCTTTCCTCTTTTCTGCTGTTGTTCCCACTTTATCAGGACAATAAAAAAAGATAACTCGTTCATGGAGAGCTATCCTGTCAGTGTCATTGCAGTCAAAAGTACCCCCGGTACTTTCACCATCATACGATTTTATATACGAAAAATAAACCATCTCGTAAAGAGGTAGCTGCCATCACCATACGCAAATGAACACGACAAAAAAACAATCCATTTACATGAATATCAAAATTTATTGCCCTATTATTTACGCACAGCCGTCATCAAGCCACCTCCCTAAATAACTTCTTTATTAAAAATAGCACAATCAGCTCGAGATGTAAATATGAAAAATAAAGAATATGCAAAACTGCTTCCTTACAGCATCTTCACCTTACTCCCAATCCCCCATTGCTTTTCATTTTGTCGAATTCATAATCTTACTCTTCCCTTTCTTGTAATATAATCAATTTTGCAACCGGAAGTTATACACCAAATCCGTTCGTTATTCCGGCAAAAAAAACAACAACTGCCGCAATTCGCATTGCTTTTTGGGCTTTTACTTCTTCCAAATGTACCTTACTTTCAGGATAAACAGGGTTAATAAAGAAAAGAACACCTACAAACGCCCATGTAAAATTATAAAATATATCATTCTCGAAATATAGGGAAAATACAAAGCCTCCAATGACTATAATAGCAGCAATCATAAGCTGTGCTTTAAAACTTATTTTCAACATGAGTCCCACCACCTCATAAAGTTCGAATCTATTTGTTTCATTTAGTTTATCATATTCTGCATTTCTTTACATCATTTTATAGAAAAATGACGCAGATAATGTTTCATTATCCACGCCATTTACTCCATTTTCTTTCAACTTTTACTCCCAATTTACTCCATTTTAAAAATATGAGAGTTTCTTCTCCATTATTTCATAACAATATTAATAATTCTTCCCGGCACATAAATCTCTTTTACGATGTTTCCGGTCAGTTTATCTTTGATCGCCTCTTTTCCGGCTGCGATGGCTTCCTCTTTTCCGGCTTCTGCAAAGATCGTCACAACCGCTCTTGTCTTACCATTGATCTGTACAGCCACTTCGATCTCATCGTCTTTCATCGCCTCTTCATCATAGGTCGGCCATCCTGCATGGAATACACTTCCCTCGTGTCCGAGTTCTTCCCAGAGTTCTTCGCCCATATGCGGCGCAAATGGAGCCAGGAGGACTGCGATCGTGGAAAGAGTCTCTTTATCGATACCTCCTTCTTTCTTTGCAAGATCGATGAACTTATTGTTGTACTCCATAAATCCGGAGATCACCGTATTTAGACTGAAACTTTCCAAACGGGTTGTGATGTCGTACACCATCTTATTGCGAAGCTTAAGCATCTCTTTGGACGCTTTGATGTCTTTCTCTTTGTTGTCCATCACAAGATTCCACAGCTTATTCAGGAAACGGTATACACCGTCAATTCCTCTATCATCCCACTCTGCATCCAGTTCCGGCGGTCCTACAAAGAGTTCATACATTCTCAAAGAATCGCATCCGTAGTCTCTCACAAGATCATCCGGGGATACGACATTTCCTTTCGACTTACTCATTTTGATTCCATTCTTTCCGGTGATCATCCCCTGGTTAAAGAGCTTAATAAACGGCTCATCAAAATCGATTACGCCGATGTCGCTCAAAAATTTCGTGTAGAAACGGGAATACAGAAGATGCAGTACCGCATGTTCTACACCACCGATATACATATCGACCGGAAGCATGGCGTCTGCTTTTTCTCTGGAAACAAGTTCCTCGTTATTGTGCGGATCTACATAACGAAGGAAATACCAGGAAGAACCCGCCCACTGCGGCATGGTGTTGGTCTCTCTTTTCGCCGGCTTTCCACATACCGGGCAGATCGTATTCACCCAGGAGTCGATCGCCGCAAGAGGGGACTCCCCGGTTCCCGTCGGCTCATAGGAATCCACATCCGGCAAGGTCAGCGGAAGCTGATCCTCCGGAACCGGTACGGCTCCACAGTCCGGACAATGAACAATCGGGATCGGCTCTCCCCAGTATCTCTGACGGGAGAATACCCAGTCACGAAGCTTGTAGTTGACTGTCTTTCTTCCAATGCCTTTCTCTTCGATCATTATCGGGGCTTCTTTTTTCAGGACAGCAGACTCCATCCCATTCCATTCTCCAGAATTGATCATGGTTCCGGAAGCCTCTGTATATGCTTCCGTCATATTTTCAATTTCTTTTCCATCTTTGGCGATCACCTGGATGATTGGAATATGGAACTTCGTTGCAAATGCAAAGTCACGGTCATCGTGGGCCGGTACACACATGATCGCTCCGGTACCATAATCAGCCAGTACATAGTCGGACAGCCAGATCGGCACTTTCGCACCGTTCATCGGATTGATGGCATAGCTTCCTGTAAAGACTCCGGTCTTCTCCTTATCCTGAAGACGGTCTACATTTGATTTCATGGACGCATCGTAGATATATTTCTCTACTGCTTCTCTTGTCTCATCGGTTGCAAGCTCTTTTGCCAGAGCATGTTCCGGGGCAAGTACCATGAAAGTCGCCCCATAAAGGGTATCCGGTCTTGTCGTATAAACAGTGATCTTTTCTTTTCTTCCATCAACCGGAAAATCAACTTCCGCACCGTATGATTTTCCGATCCAGTCTGTCTGCATTTTCTTTACTTTCTCCGGCCAGTCAAGCTTATCCAGATCATTCAGAAGACGCTCTGCGTATTGGGTGATCTTGAGCATCCACTGACGGAGGTTCTTCTTCGTCACTTCCGTACCGCAGCGCTCACATTTTCCATTGACAACCTCTTCGTTCGCCAGCCCGGTTTTACAGGACGGGCACCAGTTGATCGGGAACTCCTTTTCGTAAGCGAGTCCTGCCTTAAACATCTTTACAAAGATCCACTGGGTCCATTTGTAAAAATTCGGATCCGTTGTGTTGACCTCTCTGTCCCAGTCATAAAGAGCCGCAATCTCATTAATCTGTCTCTTAATATTTTTTACATTTTCTGCTGTTGATTTCGCCGGATGCACTCCCATCTTGATGGCGTAATTCTCCGCCGGAAGGCCGAACGCATCCCACCCCATCGGATGAATGATATAGTAACCTTGGAGCAGTTTATAACGGCTCCATACATCGGAAATTACATATCCTCTCCAGTGTCCTACGTGCAGACCGTTTCCAGACGGATATGGGAACATGTCGAGGCAGTAATACTTCTCATGCTTTCCTCTCTCGTCTTCCTGAACATTCACCGGATGCTCTTTCCAGCGTGTACGCCACTTTTTCTCGATTGCCTTGTGATTATATGGTGTCGGCATCTTCTCTTTCCTCCTTAATAAATTAGAATACTTTGAATTTTCAAATCTTTGCCTTCGCTCGCTTCTACATGAATACAATAAAAAAGCCTTCGTCTCTGACATCTGCAAGAGACGAAAGCAAAAGCTCACGCGGTACCACTCTTCTTCGCCGCTTCCATAAGAACCGACGCCCTCTCGTCTGTAACGGGACTAACCGCTCCCGGCTACTTTCTTCACCGGAAGAACTCCGAGGCGAGTTGGGAGCGTCTGTCCTGCCGCCTCACACCCCCCGGCGACTCTCTGAAAAAACATCAGCCCTTACTATTCCTCATCGATCGTTTTTCTCTACTTCTTTAAATACCAGTTCATTGTACCCACATCCGTTCTTTTTGTCAAGATTCCCTCATTCTTTTCGAGCTTGTTTTGTGGAATTTGACAAAAAAGGATTGTTTAAAATCCCTCTTGGGTGTATAATAATCACAAGTCATTTCAGTAAGAAAAATATATAGCTAAAGGAGATAATGCATATGGTTAATTTATTGACAGGCCCGAAAGGCAGCGGAAAGACACAACAGATGATTGAACTTGCCAACAAAGCGGCAAAGGAGTCCGATGGACACGTAATCTTTATCAAGAAGAGCCACCGCGATACATACAGCTTATCTTTCGACATTCGTGCAATCTGCATGGACGACTATGAAGCAATCGATAACATCGATGCATATCTTGGGTTTATTTATGGTATGACAAGTGCAGATCACGATATTAAGGCGATCTTCATCGACGCCATTTTGAAACATGCACATATCTCTCTTGACGACATCCCGGAATTTCTGGAAAAGCTGAAAAAAATTTCAAAAGAATGTGATCTGGATTTCTATGTGAGCATCAGTGCGGGAAAAGAAGAACTGAGGCTCGTTGACGCTGAGGGATGCGCTTATCTGAATTAATCACACCGGCTGGCGGGACTTCTGCCGAAAGAGTCCTTACCTTACCTGATCCGGCGTTGTCCCGTTTACAAAAGAAAGAGACGGAATGATTTTCCGTCTCTTTCTTTTTTACATTCTTGAGAATCCTTTTATTTTTCTTCCGGGACTGCTGCTTCGTCGTTGCTGTCGGTCTCCTCGTCTTCCTCTTCTTTAATCGGATTTTTCTCTTCTCCATTGAGGGAAAGTACGACGTTCGTCTTTTCTCCTTCCTGATACTCCATCGTCACCTGCTGGCCGACGTCGTATTTGATGATATCTATGAAATTCACTACTGATACGTCGAAAATCTCATCGGAGCCTTCCACCATCACGTAGAAATGGGAATCCCCATCCACGACACCCTGCGCGACCTTGGTAATCGCACCGGTAATCGTTTTCGTCTCCTTTGCGGCGCTGCTGTCGTCCGTCTCAATTCCATTTTCCTGCATGAGCTCTGTGTAGCTCTCTTCACATTTGCTGACCGTATCACCGATGGCAACTACCTGGTATTTCTGTACATTGACCATGGCGTACTTCTTCACCAGTCCCGCGTCATCCTTGAGTGCGATAAAGTATGTCGGTTCACCGGAAATATTCAGAAGCAAAGGGAATGTCGCTTTATAATGCAGGTTCTGCACCTGGCCCTCTGCTGAGGACATGGCAGAATTCTCTGTCGCTCCCTCTACCTCGTAAAACTTCGTCTCCATCGTCCTCTGATTCATCAGAACGAAACCGACGTTGGACTGATCTTCGTTCACCGACGTAACTCCGGTATAAACCCAGACGTCATCATCAATAGCCAGATAGTTGTAACCATCTGTTGTCTTGAGACAGTCTTTCTGGCTCAGAATACTGTTGAAAAATCCGTGTTTCAGTGTACCGTAATAATCGTAAAGCTGTACGAGCAGATCCGCATCGTATGCATGATCAATCCACTCCGGCACTTCATCGATCGCATAATCTTCTGTCTCCCCGGTGATGGCGTTGCAAAGAACAACACGCCCGACCGTCTCTCCTCCAAAGAGTCCGATATTAAACTTCTTCACCGGAGCTACCCAGTACGGAACTCCGTTGTCGTCAATCTCAAAACTCAGCTCTCCAAAGATGTAGGTCGGATACCGGAACCGCAAATGCCGGTGAATGTTCCGGTTGAAATATTCGCTTGTGGAGTATTTCATTCCTTCGTCCAGCATGACAAGCTCTGTAGACTGAGTCGTCATATCGATCCGGATATATGCCGGAATACCTTCGGACTGATTCGTAAACCATTTAATCACATTGGCATAGCGAAGCGGGGATACCCGCACCGGCTTATCCTGGTAATTGATCTGACTGTAGAGCTCATCCACCTCAAACTGGGATACCATATCCACCATGCTTCCCATCTTCCTGTTTCCAAGCAGGGTCGCAGAATCCCGGTCGAGAAGCGGGATCTGATCAAAAGAAAGCTCCTTGATGTCCGTCTGAAAATCGCCATTCTCTACATTAAGAAGCTTCTGGTACTTCTTGGCATTGATAATCGGGGAGGACAACAACGTCCCTGCCAGATATACCGCTACTACCAGAAGAAATAGCCCAATCAGCCCTTTTGCGATCCCGGAAGCCTTGATATCCTCTTTGCGGAATAGTCTCCGCCGTCCGATATAAAAGACAGCCACCGCCGCTATCACCACCAGAAGGAACATCCAGAAGCCATCCGCATGGATATTAATCGCCGGAAGCTTGACATAATAATAGATTCCCGCCAGTAAAATCAGAACAAGAACTGTCAAAATTTTCGTTTTTGTCTTTTTCATAATGTCTCCTCTTCTTGTTGTTAAAATATCTGGTTATGAATAGCAATTATAGCACTCTTTTTCGGGGAAAACAAGGGTCCCGCACTACGTTCCTTTTCGTAGTACCGGACCCTTTCTTATGTACCTGATCTCAAAGTCTCTTTTTATTACTTTTCGTCTCGTCTGCACTCTTCAGCAGACTTTTATTCCTCTGCCGCTCTGTTTGCAATCTCTTTTTCCTGAACGTCGTTCGGAGCCTGCTCATATCTTGCAAACTGGTATTCATAGATGCCGCGTCCTCCTGTCATGGAACGCAAAGTCGTGCAATAGCCATAAAGCTCCATCATCGGAACATCGGCTTCGATCACCTGTTTTCCTCCATTGACCGGAGTCATACCAAGTACCCGTCCACGACGTTTATTCAAATCTCCCATAACGTCTCCGGTATATTCATCCGGCACTGTCACTTTTAAAGATACGATCGGCTCAAGCAGTACCGGGGACGCCTCCATAATACCTTTCTTAAATGCCTGGATGGTAGCAGTCTTAAACGCCATTTCTGAAGAGTCTACCGGATGGTAGGATCCATCGTATAATGTCGCCTTAATACCCACAACCGGATATCCGGCAAGAGGTCCTTTCAATACTGCTTCCTGAAGCCCCTTTTCTACTGCCGGGAAGTAATTCTTCGGAACCGCTCCTCCTACGACTTTCTCTTCAAATGTAAATGCCTCTTCCAGGTTACCGGACGGCTCGAATGTCATCTTGACATGTCCGTACTGTCCGTGTCCGCCGGACTGCTTCTTATACTTGGAGTCGATATCGGATTTCTTCCGGATCGTCTCACGGAATGCTACCTTTGGTTTCTCTAGGGTAATCGCAACTTTATATCTGGAGGCAAGCTTACTAGCGATAATTTCAAGATGCTGATCGCCCATACCGTAGAGAAGGATCTGTCTGTTTTCTGTATCATTGACAACCTTCATCGTCACGTCCTCTGCCATCATTCTGGAGAGTGCCTGGGATACCTTATCTTCATCTCCCTTAGAGTTTGTCGTATATTTCATATAAGTATACGGCTGAGAGTATTCCGTCTTTGCGAATGTGATCTGAGTATTCTTTGTGGAGAGGGTGTCTCCGGTCTTTGTTGTTGTCAACTTCGCGATGGCTCCGATATCTCCCGCAAACAGCTCTGAGACTTCTACCGGCTTATTGCCTAGCATCGTATAGATCTTGCCTGGTTTTGCCTCTGCGTCTGTATCTGCATTATACAGCACATCATCGCCCTTGATCACGCCGGAACATACCTTGATAAAGGAATATTTTCCAATAAACGGATCTACCATCGTCTTATATACGTACGCACTTTTTGCTTTAGCAAAGTCATAGTTCGCTTCATAGATCGCGTTTGTCTTACGGTTCATGCCGACACACTCACGGTTTGCCGGACTAGGGAAAAAACGTACAATGTCAGAAAGCAGATTCGCAACGCCTTGAGCCTGGATATTAGATCCCATTGACACCGGAACGATGTCACCATCCATGACTTCTGTACGCATAGCAGAACGGATCTCCTCCACAGAGAACTCCTCACCGGAGAGATAACGGTCCAGAAACTCCTCGCTTGTCTCCGCTACAGACTCCATGAGCGCCTCTCTGTACTGCTGCAAGTAGTCCATACAGTAATCCGGGATCTCACATTCTTCTCTCTTACCGATATCGGTGTAACGCCGTCCTGCGTTTTTGATAATGTTGACATAGCCCACAAGCTTCTCATTTTCACGGATCGGCATGAAGTGCGGCGCAATCACCTTACCGTATTTCTCACGGAGCGTTTCCACTACCTGACGGAAACTTGCATCGTCTAAATCCATCTCGGTCACATAGATCATACGAGGAAGATTGTACTTATCACAGAGATCCCATGCCTTTTCAGTGCCGACTTCCACGCCTGCCTTTCCGGAAACAACGATCACTGCCGCGTCCGCAACGCTGACCGCCTCTTCTACTTCTCCTACAAAGTCGAAGTAACCCGGTGTATCCAGCACATTAATCTTTGCCTTCTCCCACTCGATCGGTATCAGGCTTGTTCCGATAGAAAATCCACGTTTCTGTTCTTCTTTATCAAAATCGCTGATGGTATTTCCGTCGCCTACTTTTCCCATCCTGTTTACTGCGCCTGATACATAGGCCATTGCTTCTGCAAGACTCGTCTTTCCGCTTCCGCCATGACCTAACAAAACAACATTTCTGATTTCATCCGTCCTGTAAACTTTCATATAGTGCTGCCTCCTTCATTGTCTAGCTCGATTTTACTGCGTTTGTTTTTACAGTAACCATGTGTATATTGTACTAAATTTTTAGTTATTTTACAACTCTTTTATTGAATATTCACAATGTTTTTGTAACAGTTCAACTATCATGGATGGACGGAATTGATTTATACTTGTATCAGGATCAGGCTACCCCATTCCTGAATTGGCGTTCTGTCCTTCCTTTTCTAATCATTTTGTACAGCAATTTGAGATGTATTTTGACAAAGACACAAAAATCTCTTAAAATATAAGGAAATAACCAGATCAGGAAAGGTGAGAACTCAATTATGAAAACAGGATTTATCGGGCTTGGACTGATCGGCGGATCAATCGCAAAAGCCATCCGCCAGTATTATCCGGACAGCGAAATTATCGCATTTGATAAAAACCGGGAAACGCTGGCACTTGCCACCGCAGAATCCGTCATCAACACGGCGGTCACTGTCATTGACGAAAATTTCAAAGGATGCGACTATCTTTTTCTGTGCGCGCCAGTCATCTATAATTCTGCCTATTTAAGCCAGGTAAAGCCATTTCTGTCAAAGCAGACGATCCTGACCGATGTAGGAAGCGTCAAAACACCAATCCATGAGGAAGTAGAAAAAATTGGTCTTTCTGATTTCTTTATCGGCGGTCACCCGATGGCTGGATCAGAAAAATCGGGCTACGCCAATTCTAAGTCGGTACTGATTGAGAATTCCTACTATATTCTCACGCCGTCCGAACCGGAGCAAAAAGAAAAGGTGCAGGCGTTTTCTGACTTTATCCAATCGCTCCGGGCCATTCCGGTTACACTGGACTGTAAGACCCACGACTATGTGACGGGCACCATCAGTCATCTCCCCCATGTGATTGCATCCAGCCTCGTCAATTTCGTCCGGGACCACGACACGAAGGACGAACTGATGAAGCTTCTGGCTGCCGGCGGGTTTAAGGATATCACGAGAATCGCCTCCTCCTCCCCAACCATGTGGGAGCATATCCTGACGGCAAACAGGGAACATATCTCCCAGATTCTCGGAAACTACATCGAGTCGTTGAACATGGCAAAAGCCATGATCGATCAGGGTGATTCCCAGGGTATTTACAGCTTCTTTGATTCCTCCAGAAGCTATCGAAATTCCGTGCCGGATATCTCCGCCGGACCGATCAAGAAGCTCTTTGCCATCTACTGTGATATCATCGACGAGACAGGCGGAATCGCGACAATTGCCACGATCCTGGCCTCCAATCTGATCAGCATCAAAAATATCGGGATCGTCCACAACCGCGAATTTGAAGAGGGCGTTCTGCGTATCGAGTTCTACGAGGCATCGGCACAGGAACAGGCAGCACAGGTATTAAGGCGGCATCGCTACACTGTCTATGAACGATCCTGATTAGAATAAGAAAAATATGATAAGGGAGACTACTTATGAAACAGATCAAAACTTCCTCCCCGCTCTATGGGGAGATTACGATACCGGGAGATAAATCTATTTCTCACCGAAGCATTATGTTTGGTGCCCTGGCGAAGGGTACCACTTCCGTCCGCCACTTCCTGAACGGTGCAGACTGCCTCTCTACCATCGGTTGTTTCCGGCAGATGGGAATAGATATTCAGCAAGAAACCGACGGAAGGATTCTCGTCCAAGGGAAAGGGATTCACGGCCTTACTGCCCCGTCTGGCACTCTTAATGTGGGAAACAGCGGTACAACAACCCGGCTTATCTCCGGGATTTTAAGCGCACAGTCCTTCACCTCATTCCTTTCCGGTGATGACTCACTCAACTCCCGCCCGATGGGACGGATCATCCGCCCCCTTTCCATGATGGGAGCCCGGATCGAAAGTCTGTCCGGCAATGACTGTGCCCCTCTGATGATTCAGGGACAACCATGTCTTCACGGCATCCGCTATGAATCCCCGGTGGCGTCGGCTCAGGTAAAATCCGCCATTTTGCTGGCAGGGCTTTATGCCAACAGTCCGACCACCATCCTGGAACCTTCTCTTTCCAGAAACCATACCGAGCTGATGCTCTCTCAGTTTGGCGCTGTTCTTCACACAACGCTTCTGGAAAGCGGCGAAGCCGAAAGCACCATCTCACCATGTGACGAGCTATACGCCCAGGATATTTTCGTGCCGGGAGATATTTCTTCTGCTGCCTATTTTATCGGGGCGGCACTTCTGGTCCCAGGATCGGAGGTACTCATCCAGAATGTAGGAATCAACGACACCCGCGCCGGCATCCTCAAAGTCTGCAAGTCCATGGGCGCTGATATCACTTACATGAATCAAAAAGATGGGGCCGGCGAACCGACCGCAGACCTTCTGGTGCGTCATTCCAGCCTTACCGGTACCTGTATTGAAGGCTCCATCATCCCAACGCTCATCGATGAGATTCCAATGATCGCTGTTCTGGCTGCCTTTGCTGACGGCACCACTATCATCCGGGATGCCGCTGAGCTGAAAGTCAAGGAGACTGACCGGATACAAACTGTAACTGAAAACTTACGGGCTATGGGCGCTGACATTACACCGACCGATGATGGCATGATCATACACGGTGGGAAACCATTAGCAGGCGCTACGATCCATCCTCATATGGATCACCGCATTGCAATGGCCTTTGCCGTAGCAGGCCTTGCTGCCCAGGGAGAAACCCACATCCAGGAAGAGCAGTGTGTGGATGTCTCCTACCCGGGATTTTTTGAGATGCTTAGCGGTCTGACCCGCTGATTTATCTTCCTGTAGTATCTTTTCAAAGAAAGGGGGTCCTATGATGACAGAAGAAGAATTATTTGCTTCTATCTATACCCATGACACAATCTATCTTCCGCCAAGCGAACAGAAAAGCGCCGCTCTGGAGGTGGCTCTTGGGTGCAGCCACGCCAAATGCCGCTTCTGCGACTTTGCTAAAGATCCGTTCCATATCCATTCCCTGGAAAGAATCCGCCGTAACATGCAGATCCTGGGACAGTTCCGGCCTGATGCCTTCCGGCTTTTTCTGCTCGGGGAAAATGCGTTTGTTCTGGACTATGAAAAGCTGAGCGTGATTTTTGACATGACAGACCAGTACATGCCAAATATCCACGAATTTGCCATGTATTCCCGGATAGACGATATTGCGCGGAAAACTGACGAGGAGCTTCGATTTCTTCACCAGATGGGACTTACAACACTCCATATCGGACTGGAAAGCGGCAGCGACTCTATCCTCCTGGAACAAAAAAAAGGCGTCACCTCTATGGATATGCTGACCCAGCTTCGCAGACTGGAAGACGTAGGAATTGAATACTATGTCACCATCATTCTAGGACTCGGGGGACGGCACTTTTCCGTCCATCACGCCTTGTCCACCGCAAGACTGTTAAACCAGCTTCATCCTGCGGATATTTGGTGCCTGAAACTTAAGCTCTGGGAAGATACTCCCCTTTATAAAGATGTAAAAAAGGGACATTTTGATATGATGAACGATGCGGAAATGCTGTGGGAAGAGCGAATTCTCCTTGAAAATCTGGCTGTGACAGACTGTATGTTCCACGACACCACCGTCCTCAATACTTACACGATCCAAGGTCATCTTCCGGAGGAAAAAGCATTGCTTCTGGACGCCATCGATATGCTGCTGGCATCCTGCGGATAGGAATGACACTTTCCTCTGTACATCTTACAAAGAGAAGGGACAGCGGCTAAAAACGCTGTCCCTCCCACTCTCTCGATGAATCCTGATTTACACGCTAAAACTTTCTCCATGCTCTCGGATGGAATAACAGCAGAAGCGGGAAAAGCTCCAGTCTTCCGGCGAGCATATCAAAAATCATCACCAGAAGCGAGCGGTTGCTGAATTCGCTGAAATTGCCTGTCGGGCCGGCCAATTCCAGACCTGGACCAACATTGTTTAATGTTGCCGCCACTGCGGTAAAATTTGTCACCAGGTCAAAATTATCCATCGCCACAATAAGAACCGAACATGCAAAAATCAAAAGATAGACCATCATATAGACATTAGCCGACCTGAGCACCTCATGGGAAATCAGACGCCCGTTCATCTGAAGTTTCTTAATACCAGTCGGATGTACGAGCTGATTAAGCTCCTTTTTGATTGTCTTTCCAAGGATCAGGATTCTGGATACCTTGATACCGCCTCCGGTACTTCCTGCACAGGCACCGATGAACATCAGCATGACAAGGATTGTCCTCGGTACCTGTGCCCATAAATTAAAGTCTGTCGTGGCAAATCCCGTGGTGGTGATAATCGATCCCACCTGAAACGCAGAATGACGGAACGCCTCCTCCGCAGATGGATAGATGGACCGGACATAAACAAAGATCACCAGAATCGATGCAGCAATAATGCCAAAATACCACCGAACCTCCTCGCTTTTTAAGGCTTCGATTGGCTTTTTCAAAAGCAGCAGAAAATAAAAGTTAAAGTTGACCCCAAATAAAATCATAAAAATTGTAACTACATACTGTAAGTATGGAGAATAACTTGCTATACTGTCATTTTTGATTCCGAATCCTCCGGTGCCCGCCGTGCCAAAGGAAATCGTAAGTGCATCAAAAAGCGGCATCTTCCCTATCAGAAGAAGAAGAATCTCTATCACGGTCATTACAAGATAAATCTGATAAAGAATCTTCGCCGTATTCTTGATGCGGGACGTCATCTTTGTGACAGACGGTCCCGGACTCTCTGCACGCATCAGATTAATATTTTTACCTCCGATCAAGGGCATGACCGCCATGATAAAGACAAGGACTCCCATTCCTCCGATCCAGTGCGTAAAGCTTCTCCAAAACAGTACGCAGCGGGGCACCACCTCCACATCTGTCAGGATACTGGAACCGGTCGTCGTAAACCCGGATACAGATTCAAACAGTGCCCTCACCATATTCGGAATAGATCCGCTTAGTACAAACGGAATTGCTCCGACAATACTCAGTACAATCCAACCAAGGGCTACACTTGTAAAGCCCTCCCTAGTATAAAACTCTCTGCTCTTCGGCTTCCGGATCGTCAGTGGAACCCCGACCACAAGCGCAACCACCATGGCAGCTACAAAGGCCAGACCGCTTTTTTCCTGATAGATGCAGGCTACCAGACAGGAAGGAAGCATAAAAGCGGCCTCAAAATTGAGAATCCACCCTACGACATACAATACCATAGAATAATTCATAGTCTTACTCCTTTTCCCCCTCCGGCATTCAATATTTCAAAATATCCGTAATATCATTCAGCCCTTTATGGGTCGTGACAACAATAACCGAATCGCCTACTTTCAGCATATCCTGCCCACGGGCCATTTTCAATTTTCCAAATCGGCTGATATAACATACAAGCAGATTATCCTTGAGCGACAGCTCCCTCAGCGTGCGGTTCGTGACATGAGATTCCTCCCGGATAACGAACTCCAGCGCTTCAGCCGCTCCGTCCATGACTTTATAAAGAGTCTCCACATTACTTCCAAGAGAGTTCTGCATTGCTCTCGTATAACGCACAATGTGCTCTGCCGCCAGGTTTTTCGGATAAATAATACTATCGATATCCAGGTCGTCGATCACCTCCTCAAAATGGATGCGGTTGACCTTTGCTACCAGCTTGGCCTCAGAATATTTTCTTGCCAGCAGGGCCAGCATCAAATTCTCCTCATCCATATTGGTCAGGGCCACAAGAGACTCCGTATGTGCCAGCCCTTCCTCCAACAGAAACTCTTTATCCGTTCCGTCCCCCTGAAGGATCGTCGCGTCCGGGAGCTCCTCACTCAACATCTCGCAGCGCTCTTTATTCTGCTCGATGATCCGTACATCCACCCGCATTTCCAGAAGCTGCTTGGCGAGATAAAAAGCGATCATTCCGCCGCCTACGATCAGTGTACTCTTCACCTGATGCGTCGGGATTCCCATTTTCTTGAAAAACTTCGCCGTCTCTCTCGGAACCGCCATCATAGAAACCAGATCACCATCCCGAAGGATGAAATCTCCGTTCGGGATCACAACTTTTCTCTCTTTCAGTCTCTCCACGCCACAGATCATAACGTCACACTTCATCTTGGAAAGAATGTCGGCCACTTTCAGTCCGTCCATATGTAATTCCGGATGCATCCGGAATTTCACCATCTCCACACGGCCTCTGGCAAAGGTATCAACTTTTTTAGCATATGGCAGCCTAAGAAGCTTTGAAATCTCCTGTGCTGCTGCCAGCTCCGGATTGATTACCACGGACAATCCCATCTGCCGTTTGATAAAATTGACTTCCTTACTGTAAATCGGGTTTCTGACTCTGGCTATGGTCTGACACTTTCCGGCCTTTTTCGCAATCAGACAGCAAAGCAGATTCAGTTCGTCCGCACCTGTCACCGCAATCAAAAGCTCCGCGTCCATAACGCCTGCCTCCATCTGAACTTGGTAACTGGCGCCGTTTCCCACAACACCCATGACGTCAAACTTCTCCTCCGCCTCTTCTACTTTCTTCTGATTCAGGTCAATAATTGTAATATTATGATTTTCAGAGCTTAACTGTTCTCCAATCGTGATTCCAACTTTTCCGGCTCCTACAATGATGATATTCATGTTTCCTCCTGCGTAAACGAAAAATTAATGTAATCTTTATGAAATCTTTATCATTATACTCCTTATATATAAAAAAGCAAGTGATTTTCCGGATAAAGTCTATCGTGTTTGTGTATGAAATTCTGTACCTTTTCTCATGCAAAAAGACGCCCCTCAGGGCGCCTTTCTGCTATCATGGCTACACAATATAAAGTTATTTGTTCAGTCCCATTTCCTCACGTACTTCGATAAAGCATTTTACGATAAAATCAATATCTTCTTTTGTATGACTTGCACATACTTGAGTACGGATTCTTGCTTTTCCCTTCGGTACAACCGGATAAGAAAATGCTACGACATAAACGCCTTTTTCCATCATTCTCTTTGCAAACTCAGCCGCTGTCTTCTCGTCGTAAATCATAACCGGCACACATGGATGTGTTCCAGGAATTACGTCAAATCCGTTCTCATCCAGTTTCTGACGATAGTAAGATGTCACTTCTTCCAAATGGTCACGAAGCTCCGTACTCTCACTTAACATATCAAACAGCTCCATGCTCGCGCCTACGATTGCCGGTGCAAGAGAGTTGGAGAACAGATACGGACGGCTCTGCTGACGAAGCAGGTCGATAATTTCTTTCCGGCCAGATGTATATCCGCCGGATGCTCCGCCGAGTGCTTTTCCAAGTGTTCCTGTAATGATATCTACACGGCCTTCTACTCCACAGTATTCTGCGGTACCGCGGCCCTTTTTGCCAACGAATCCAACCGCATGACTGTCGTCTACCATAACAAGTGCATTGTACTTGTCAGCCAGATCACAGATACCTTTTAAGTTGGCAATGATACCATCCATGGAGAATACACCGTCTGTCGCAATCAGCTTAATTCTTGCTCCGGCTTCATCGGCCTCTTTTAATTTTGCTTCCAGATCTTCCATGCTGTTGTTTTTGTAGCGGTATCTCTTTGCTTTGCAAAGACGCACGCCGTCGATAATAGAAGCGTGGTTTAATTCGTCACTGATGACAGCGTCTTCTGCTTTTAAGATGGTCTCGAAGAGACCGCCGTTTGCGTCGAAGCAGGAAGAATAAAGAATCGTATCGTCTGTTCCAAGGAAATCAGAGATCTTTTTCTCAAGCTGTTTGTGGATATCCTGTGTTCCGCAAATAAAACGAACGGATGCGACACCAAACCCTCTCTCATCGTATGTACGCTTTGCAGCGTCGATCAGTCTCTGATTATTTCCAAGCCCCAGATAGTTGTTTGCACACATGTTGAGGTACTCTTTCCCGTCCTCCAGCGTCACTTTTGCTCCCTGAGGAGAGCAGATCGGAGCCTCTCCCTTGAAAAGGCCTGCTTCTTTAATTTCTTCTACAGTTTTTGTATAAATGCTTAACAGATCATTTTTACGTGCCATTTTTGCTTTTCTTCCTTTCTACTAATCGTTGATATGAGACCAGTCAAGTACGACTTTTCCTGAATTTCCAGAGATCATTGCCTCGAATCCCTTTTCATAATCTTTGATATCGAAACGATGTGTGATAATCGGGGAAATGTCAAGTCCTGCCTGAAGCATCGTAGACATCTTGTACCATGTATCCCATACTTTTCTTCCGTAAATACCGCGGATATTCAGACCATTGAAGATCACTGTCTCCAGATCCACTTTCGTCTCTGTTCCCTGAAGTCCGAGAAGAGCGATCTTTCCACCGTGCTTCATATTGTGGATCATGTCAGACAGACCAGCCGGACTTCCGGACATTTCAAGACCTACATCAAATCCTTCTGTCATTCCGATCTCTTTCATCACATCGGTCAGTTTCTCTTCTTTTAAGTTCACTGTTCTTGTCGCACCGAGCTTTGTCGCAAGATCCAGACGATACTGGTTGAGATCTGTCACAACAACATGTCTTGCGCCTGAAAACTTCGCGATTGCCGCTGCCATGATACCGATCGGACCCGCACCTGTGATCAGCACGTCCTCTCCAAGCATATCATAGGAAAGCGCTGTATGTGTAGCGTTTCCGAACGGATCAAAAATCGCATACATCTCTTCCGGGATATTCGGGTTGCATGGCCATACATTCGAAGACGGAATCACAAGGTACTCTGCAAATGCACCATTTCTGTTGACACCGACGCCCTTTGCGTCCTTGCAGTTTTCTTTGTGTCCTTCCAGGCAGTTCCGACATTTGCCGCATGTGATGTGTCCCTCGCCGGATACCAGATCTCCGATCTTAAATCCCTGTACGCCAGGACCTACCTCGACAACTTCACCAACATACTCATGTCCGGCGGTCAGTCCTACCGGGATCGTATGCTGTGCCCATTCATTCCACTGATAAATATGTACGTCTGTACCGCAGATAGCTGTTTTGTGGATTTTGATCTTTACATCGTTTGGTCCTACTTCCGGAATCGGTACTCTCTTCATCCATAATCCGGCTTCCGGTTTCTCCTTTACCAATGCCCACATCATGTTATCGCTCATTTTTGAATTCCTCCGTTCTTTTTACAAACTGCATAATTTCTATTTATATAATACTCCCTCCTTTGTAAAAATTCAAGTACTTTTTCCGTCTCTGGCAAACATTTTGTGCGTCCATGTCTTTTTCTCGCACACAAAGACAGTTGTCTTTGTGTAAAAGTCAACTTCAAGTTTTTCTGTTTTTTCCCTTTTCTTTTCTCTGTTTTTTTGTTATAATATATAAGCTGAGTTTGTCAGCAAGTAAGGAGATGTACTCAAGTGGTCGTAAGAGGTCGCACTCGAAATGCGATAGGTCCGCAAGGGCGCGTGGGTTCGACTCCCACCATCTCCGGTAGTCATTACTGAGCTGGAAGCCTTGTTTTATTTGGGCTTTCAGTTTTTTTTGCGGCAAATTTATTACCTATTTGTATTTACAATCCTTTCAATTTGTAAAGCGAAGCTAAATCCATTTTCATACTATCACCATAATCCCTTTCCATCTCCAAGAAGAATCACTTTTATATTTTCATTAATTTCAAAATCACTTAATTTTTGCTGAATAAGTGGTTGAATCACTTCTCTACTTTCCCTTGTGTGCGGAAGTTCTGATGCAAGTTTATTTGTTTTATCTTCTCTTCCACTTTTCAGATATAAAAAACATAATGTTGCGCGCATAGTTGCTTTCTGTTTTTCATTGATTGATAGAGGCAATCCTCTTTCCATTAGTTCAATGGCTTCATCAGTATTTCCTTTTAACGCCAATGTACCTGCTAATCCAAGAATCATACCAGGTTTATTCGGATATATCAGCAAAGCATCTCTGTATATTTTCTCGGCTGAATCATAATCTCCATCTCGCTGATAGGCAACAGCTTTTTTATGAATACTCAAACGCGTTTCTTCAGCTCGAATTGTATCCATGCCAAGAAGCAAATCGATGCTCGTTTCAAATACATTGGCTAATGCCGGCAAAAAAGTAATATCCGGATAGGATTCTCCTCTCTCCCATTTTGAAACACTTTGTGCTGTAATTCCTAAATATTGAGCAATATCTTCTTGTGTTAAATTCTTCAATAATCGATACTTTTTTAGATTTTCTGGTAAGTATAACATATTACCCTCCTAATGATTTATTTTCTATCCAAATTATATCACGCTAATACTCTTGTTCAATGGCGTATTCGTTGTCCTTAATACAACTCCAGGACTGCCTCTGGATGACATTAGAAAAGGCCGTTCAATACGGCCTTGAAAATATAATGATAACATATTATAAAATGGTATTTCGTCCGGCTTTCGATATTCCAATTTTACCTAGCAGGTCAACGCCCGTCCTTCTCCCTGCCATTCCTGTACAGCCAACTTGTCCCTTCCTGGAAATTTGGGATTACTCTTCTACTTTTTCTGCCAGATGTTCATCGATATATTTCAGATATTCCATCTTTTTGACGTCCTGCGGATGCTTTCTGTACCACTCATAGGAACTCTTTAGTCCTTCTGTCAATGGAATCGGCGCATCCAGCAGTTCTTTCTGCCTCCTTACATCCAGTATATATTGATAATTGTAAAAGCTAAAATACTCTCTTGGATTCACTGACTCTGGAACGGAAACATAGTGTGCTTCTTTTCCTGCCACACGGTAACATGCATCCACCCACTCGCGAATGGAAACAATCTGATCGTCCCCTACATTAAATACATGATCCTCCGGGTGCAGCCTTACAATGCTGTCGATGCAATTACACAGATCATGAATATGGAAAAACTGAAGTTTCATACTGCCATCCTGAGGAAGATAAAAGGTCCTGTCCTGCATGGCACAGTCAAAAACAAAAGCCTCCCGGTATACATTATTCATCGGACCGTACAGATACGGCGGCCTCAGAATATAGGCTCCCGGAACCCGTTTGAGAAGTTCCTGCTCTGCCTCGATCTTGTCAGTTCCATAGGTTCCCCAGTACCGATTCGGTCCTACCTGCATCGTTTCCTCAAAGGGCTGCGGCAGATGTTCCGGATACACTGCGCTGGAGCTGATGAAAATATAATCTCCAAACTCTCCCAGACCATCAAGCAAATCAGAGACATCCTGCCTGTCATATCCGTTGATGTCCAGAACCACATCAAAAAAATAATTCTTGAGTACCTCCCCCAGATGATGCCGATCCGCCTCGATCAGATATGTTCCCTCCGGCTGTGGATGGTGATTCCGGTTTAAAACATGGACCTTATCACCTAAGGAAGTATAATATTTAGCAATATATTTGCTGACGAACACCGTTCCGCCCGTCACAAGTATGTTTTTCATCGTTGTTCTCCTTTCTCTGTCCGTCAAATTTCATCTCTCGAATTCTCCGTCTTTTTTGCTTGACGGTTTCCGGCGGAAATTGTAACATAGATTACAGTTGCAAACATTCTATTTTTCGGAGGTTTTGATATGAAGAAACATATTTTATCTTACATTCTGATTGTCCTGGGAGGCACGATGACAGCCGCCGCTTTCGGTCTCTTCATCCTCCCTCAGAACTTTGTGGCCGGTGGTGTGACAGGTCTTTCCGTCATTCTCCAGCATGGAATTCCCTTGCCGCTTTCCTGGATTGTGTTTGGAATCAATATCCTGCTGTTTGTCATTGGCTGGATTTTTGCCGGAAAAGAATTTATCTTGAAAACTTTGATTATGACCTTCCTTTTCCCAGTGCTTCTGGACGTGTTTTCCCAAATTGACTTATTCTTACCGCTTGCTAAAGACCCGTTTCTAAGCAGTCTTCTCTCCGGATGCCTTCTCGGAATCGGAAGCGGTATCATTTTACGGGCGAACGGTTCCAGCGGCGGGTTTGATATTCTGGGAGTCGTACTCAATAAGAAATGTAAGATCCCGGTTTCTGTTGTCATGTATGTATGCGACTGTACCGTCATCCTCTTACAGGCAGTGTCCAAACCGCTTTTACAGACGGTCTATGGAATCATCGTCATTCTCTGCACCAGTATTATGGTGAACAAGGTCATCACCTACGGACGTTCGGAAGTTCAGCTTCTGATCTTTTCCTCAGAGCACGAAAAGATCCGGCAGGAGCTTCTTGATACCTTTGATCTTGGGCTTACGTTCCTCCATGCAGAGGGTGGATATCACCTGGATCCGGCTAAGGTAATCCTCACCATTTTACCGTATCACAAGATCAATGATGTAAAAAAGATGATTTATACCATCGATCCGACCGCTTTTACCGTGATCGACAATGTCAACTATGTAGGCGGACGCGGATTTACGATCTCCCGATAAAGTTTTCAATGGATAAAGAATTTTTTAAGAGTTTCTTTTGTATTTTTAGAATCCTTTTATTCGGCGTACACAATCCTTTCATATTTTTCCAGTATAGTTAGTATTGTAATAGTTAAGGACATTAACTATGAATCCAAACATAAACCTTCCAACCCTCAAAAAGCTGGAAACAGACCGCCACCGGTATCTGTTTCCGGTTTTTCTATTTTACAGCCATGCCTGTTTCAGAATCTCCACCGCCTCTTTGATCTGATCCTCCTCCATATTGGCATAGCCGAGCAGAACGGACGCCTCATGCCTGTGGCTGCCCTGGGTGTCGTAGGAGGACAAGGCGTACACTGCCACTTTCTGTTCTCTCGCAAGGCGGATCAACTCTTCTGCCGTCCGTCCATCCGTGAACGTCAAAAGCAGATGTACCCCGGCATGTTCTCCGGAAATCCTGCACTTCTTGGCAAACGGTTTCAGACAGTTCAGGAACGTATCGTGCCTCCCTTTGTAGAGCGCCCGCATCCGGTTCAAATGGCGTTCGTAATAGCCTTCCTCAATAAATTTCTGAAGGATCATCTGATCTACCCTTGAAACGGTCGGGTTGATGAAGCGGCAGTTCTCCTGGTACACACGAAGCAGACGCTCCGGCAGTACCATGTAGCTCATTCGGATGGCAGGTGCAATGGACTTGGAAAAAGTACCGAGATAGATCACTTTCTCCGAGGCATCATATCCTTTCAGTGCCGGGATGGGTTTCCCTTTATACCGGAATTCACTGTCGTAGTCGTCCTCAATCAGATAGCGCCCCTCTGCTTCATCCGCCCATGAGAGAAGCTCCATTCTCCGCCTGATTGGCATGACAATACCGAGCGGATACTGATGGGACGGCATCACGTAAGCGATGTCCGCATCCGTTTCCCGTAGAATCCTCGCCTCCATCCCATATTGATCCATGTCTACCGTGCACACTGGATATCCCAGTCTCTCAAAAAGGCGGTACGCCTGCCGGTAGGTTGGGTTTTCAAAGGCGATTTTGTGCTGCTGCCCCAAAATCACATGGAGCAGAAAGAGCATATAGTCATTCCCGGCACCGATCACGATTTGGTCCGGTGTACAGTTTACCCCTCGTGCATGGTACAGATAGGAAACTACTGCCCTGCGAAGCCCCCATTCGCCCTGGGGATCTCCCATCCGGAACAGCTCCGACTTATCCTCACTGAGCACATCCTTGGAAAGCTTTCTCCACACCTGGTAGGGAAAACGTTTCAGATCAACTCCATGGGGGGAAAAATCGTAGAGAATCTCCTGTTTCTTTGCGGGCTTTGTCTGTGAGGCAATTTTGCGCGGCTTTAACCGATACAGCTCCTGGACGTCCAATGCGAAGGTCCCCTTATATGGGAGAGACTCGATGTAGCCCTCCGACTCCAGTTGTTCGTAAGCTAACTCCACCGTACTGCGGCTGACCTCCAGATATTTAGCCAAAGAACGGGTTGAAGGGAGTTTTTCCCCTGCGGAAATCCTCCCTTTTTGAATGTCACTTTTGATATATCGGTAAATCTGTTCATACAACGGAACCGCACTGTGCGGTTCCAAATTCATCGTCAATTCGTTCATCTTGATTCCTATTTCTTTGGAAGCCTGAAAGAGCTCTTTAAGGAAACAATCCGGTTAAATACGAGAGCGTCCGGCGTGGAATCCTTCGCATCCACACAGAAATATCCCTGGCGCACAAACTGGAAACTGTCATACGCTTTGACATTCTGGAAATTCGGCTCCACATAGCACTCCCGGACTTCCAGAGAGTTCGGATTCAGATTCAGAGAACCATCCTCCTTATTGTAAACGCCTTTTTCCTCGTCGATCAGATTCTCATAGAGACGCACCGTTGCTTTTACCGCATACGGAGCCGCAACCCAGTGAATGGTTCCTTTTACTTTTCGTCCGGTAAATCCGCTTCCGCACTTTGTCTCCGGATCATAGGTACAGTGTACAACGGTCACATTGCCGTCCTCGTCTTTCTCAAATCCGGTGCACTTTACAAAGTAGGCATTCATCAGGCGCACTTCGTTGCCTGGAAAGAGGCGGAAATACTTCTTCGGGGGCTCCTCCATGAAGTCCTCCCTCTCAATATAAAGCTCCCGGCTAAACGGCACGGTCCGTTTTCCGAGTGCCTCATTTTCCAGGTTGTTGTCCGCCTCAAGGTATTCAACCTCTCCTTCCGGATAATTGTCAATTACCAGCTTGATCGGATCCAGCACCGCCATCATTCTCGGACGTTTCAGCTTGAGATCCTCACGGATACAGTACTCCAGCATCGCGTAGTCTACAGAGCTCTGTGCCTTTGATACCCCGCAGAGATCAACAAACATTTTGATGGACTCTGGTGTAAATCCTCTTCTTCTAAGTGCCGCGATGGAGACAAGGCGCGGATCGTCCCATCCGTCCACAATCTTATCTTCCACCAGCTTTTTAATATAGCGCTTTCCGGTCACCACGTTAGTAAGGTACAGCTTCGCAAATTCGATCTGACGTGGTCCATGAACGAACTCGCACTCCCTGACTACCCAGTCATAGAGCGGACGGTGATCCTCAAACTCCAGCGTGCAGATGGAGTGGGTGATTTTCTCCACCGCATCCTCGATCGGGTGTGCAAAATCGTACATCGGATAAATGCACCACTTGTCCCCGGTATTGTGATGGGTCATATGCGCTACACGGTAGAGAATCGGATCTCTCATATTGATATTCGGGGACGCCATGTCAATCTTAGCACGAAGCACTTTCTCCCCGTCCTTATAAACGCCGTTCTTCATATTCTCAAAAAGCTCCAAGTTCTCCTCCACAGAGCGGTTCCGGTACGGGCTCTCCTTTCCAGGCTCTGTCAGCGTCCCACGATACTCACGGATCTCGTCCGGCGTCAGATCACAGACATAGGCTTTACCCTTGCGGATCAGCTTCAGCGCGCACTCGTACATCACATCAAAATAATCTGACGCAAAATACAGATGATCCTCCCAGTCCGCTCCCAACCACTTAATGTCCTCTTTGATGGAATCCACGAACTCCATCCGCTCCTTGGTCGGGTTTGTGTCGTCAAAACGCATGTGGAACTCTCCGTTATACTCCTTTGCCAGACCGTAATTCAGAAGAATGGATTTAGCATGACCGATGTGCAGATAACCGTTCGGCTCTGGCGGGAACCGGGTACACACATGATCATACA
>OJAC01000440.1_pt1 | contig 35259 bp, 40 predicted proteins | sample 1588701 | NCBI WGS metagenome assembly OJAC01 (sample SAMN03283256) | human gut metagenome | biome: human-associated habitat; material: feces | host: Homo sapiens | place: USA | collected 2013 | reverse complement strand
GGGCGTGGCGAGGGAAGACTGGTTTGACATTTCCCCCGAAGCGCGCCGCGCCCGCTGTGAAGAGCTGGGAGTGGAAATCAGCCCGGATATGAAAGATGTGGATGTTTCCCAGCAGGTGTATGAAAAACTGGTGGAGGAAAAGACCATGAACCCCTGCTTTGTTACCCACGTGGCCAAGGACCTGGTTCCCCTGGCCAAGCTGAACCGGGAAAATCCGGACGTAGTGGACGTATATGAACTGGTGATCAACGGGCAGGAAATTTCCCCCGGCTATTCGGAATTGAACGATCCTGACGTGCAAAAGGAACGCCTGGAACACCAGGCTGCCGGGGAGACCCAGCGCGTGGACTATGATTTCATTGAAACGCTGGAATACGGAATGCCCTCCGCAGGCGGCATCGGCATCGGCATCGACCGCGTCGTCATGATGCTGACGGGAGCCTCTTCCATCCGTGACGTGCTGCTCTTCCCGCAGTTGAAACGTAAGGACAGTTGATCCGAACCACCGGCCGCATGGCTCCCCGCACCCCGGATATTCTGGACTGCGCTTCCGCCCAATGGATCGGCAAACGCCGCGAGCAGGAAGACGTGGTTAAAAGTCTTCCCGCCGCCGGCGGGATGCTGGGCATCGTGTGCGACGGCATGGGAGGGCATCTTCGCGGGGATTGCGCTTCCTGTGTGGTGGCGCAGGAATTTGCCGCGGTATTTGCGGAAAGCGGCATTGAGGATATTCCGGAACGTTTAACGGCGGCTTTGCATGCTGCCAACAGGGCGTTGGCCGCCATTCAGAAGGAACCGGAGGAATCCGGAACCACATTGCTGGCCGTCTTCATCCGCGACCATTTCCTGTGGTGGATCAGTGTGGGAGACTCCCCCCTGTATTTATGGAGCGGGGCGGACAGCTTTCGCATGGACCGGCTGAATGAAGACCATTCCATGAGACCGATTGCGGATTGCCTTTACCGGAAGGGGAAAATGTCACTTCAGGGTGCGCTTCGGCAGCGCTGCATTCTCCGTTCCGCCGTTATGGGCGGTCCCATGGAACTGGTGGACATCAGCGCCATGCCCCTGCTCCTGCATCCGGGAGATGCGGTGCTGGCATGCTCGGATGGCTTGCAGGTTTGGAGCGAGCTGTTGAGAGAACCTTCTTTCCTGGCTCTTCAAAAGGCCAGGGATTGTTCCAGCAGGGAGCTGGTGGGGCTCATCATGGAACAGGTGAAGGATATGCTGGAGCCCCAGCAGGATAATGCCTCCGTCTGGGCTGCCGTCATGCGGAAACCCTGCGAGGGCGGTAAATAAGCTTATTCCGGCGAAGGAAGTGCGGGAGCATGGTTCTGGGCGGGCGGGAAAATGTTCGCGCTGTTCTTATTGCGCCTTAAACAGGGCTTTTTCGCAGACCGGGGCACGGAGAGCCTTGAAAATGAGGATCTGGAGGAGGCCGTCAGGCATGGTGTTCTTTTACGGGAGCAACCCCTCCGGAAAGAACCGGGCCAGAGGTGATTTCCCCATTGTCATTTGACCGGCGGAGGATTAAAATGCACTCCGCACAACATGATTGCCTGGATAGTTTTCTATTACCTGATCGGAGCGATTCCGTTCGGCTACCTTGCCGGCAGAATCAGAGGGATTGACCTGAGGCAGCAGGGTTCCCGCAACATAGGCGCTACCAATGCGTGGCGCGTACTGGGCTGGAAGTGGGGCCTTTCCGTTTTCATTCTGGACTTCTTAAAGGGGTTCATCCCTGTGTTCGGCGCCTTGAACTGGCTGCCGTTCCTGACGGGGGATGCGGGCGGCTGGGATTTCAATGTCTTGATAGTTCTCTCCTGTTTCGCTGTTATACTCGGTCATACTTACACCTGTTTCCTGGGATTCAGGGGAGGAAAAGGCGTAGCGACAACCGCGGGGGTTTTATTTGCCCTCAATCCGGTGGTAGCTTGCGTGGCTCTGGCTTCTTGGCTGGTGGTTATGGGAATCTCCGGCATCGTGTCCCTGGCCAGCCTGGTGGCCGCTGTGGTGATGATCGCCGCTGGATGGTGGATTTATCCGCTTTGCCAGGACGGGGATGTCTCCCCCCAGATACTTTACGTCGCCTTTTTCACGGTGGTAGGCGCGCTGGTGATTCTCAAGCACCGTTCCAATATCGCAAGGCTTCTCAACGGAACGGAGCACTCCTTCTATTCCAAAAAGTCCAAGTAAGATGATGAATCGGTTACATAAAATAGCAGTCATTGGAGCCGGTTCCTGGGGCACGGCCCTCTCCATGGTTCTGGCGACCCGGGAATGTGAAGTCGTCCTGTGGACGCCGGAAGAGGCTCAGGCCAGGCAGCTTGCCGAAACAAGACGCAGCCCCGTCCTTTCGAAAACCGCCCTTCCCCTGGCCTCCAATATCCATCCTACTTGCGATCTGGGCCAGGTGAAGGATGCGGAACTCATTGTAGTAGTGGTGCCTTCCGTAGCCATGCGTTCCGTAGCCCAGCGGCTGCGCAGCCTGCCGGTGCAGCCGGATGCCGTCATCGTCTCCTGCACCAAGGGCATTGAACAGGGAACCCATAAAAGAATGACGGAAATCCTTCAGGAATATCTGCCCTCCAACCCTATAGGCGTGCTTTCCGGTCCCAATCATGCGGAAGATATCTGCCTGGGCCTTCCGTCCGCCTCCCTGATTGGATTTGAAGATCCGAAGTATGCGGATTGGGTGCAGCAGATATTTGCATCCAAAACCTTCCGTGTTTATTCCGCTACGGACATTATCGGCATGCAGCTGGGCGGAACCATTAAGAACGTCTTTGCCATCGGGGCCGGCTTATGCGAAGGGCTGAACCTGGGGGATAACGCCCAGGCCGCTTTGCTGACCCGAGGCCTGGCGGAAATGACGCGCATCGGCGTGGCCAGCGGAGGCCGCAGGGAAACCTTTATGGGCCTTTCCGGAGTAGGCGATTTGATTGTTACCTGCTATTCCCGCCACTCCCGCAACCAGACGGTGGGGAGGAGACTGGCGGAAGGGAAGAGCCTCCAGGAAATCCTGGATACCCTGGGCATGGTGGCGGAAGGGGTGCCCAACACGCTGTCCGTCTATGAAATTGCGCGGAAGCTGAAGGTGAGGACGCCCCTGATTGACGCCGTTTATTCCGTTCTTTATGAATCCAAGCCGCCGATGGAAGCACTTGCGGAACTCATGACGCGGGACCCCCGGCCGGAATTAGATTGATTTTTTGTTTTTTTGAGTTGCTTTCCCTCGACAAATTATACTATATAAACAATCAGTATGAAACGTGCCATCATCTCAGCTCTTTTTGCCGCCGGCGTCCTTGGCGTCGCCAGTGCGGACATTCAGGCTCCCCCCGCTTCCGAATACACCCCCACCCGCAAGCTGGGCCGCGCCATCGCCAACCTTATTTATTCCGTTGAAGAAATCCCGCTGGGAATCATCAACTGGACGAGCCGCGAGGGGGATTATGCCGGTTTTTCCGTAGGCATTGTTGATGGCACCGCGACCATGTTTGAGCGCATGGGCTACGGAATCTATGAACTTGTCACCTTCTGGGCTCCCACTTACAAATGCACGTACAAGCCTCCTTATCAGGGACGTTGCGGCATGAGCGGCCTTAAGGAATACAATCCCAATGGCGGTCTGAGCGAATTCCCTGCGGAACTCGGCTTCCAGAGCTACTACAAGTATTCACGCCAGCAGCGTGACTAAGGCCGGGCTGTTAAGATTTCAAAAGGGCTGTCCGCTTGTTTGCGGATAGCCCTTTTTTCATATAGTGGTCTTGACAATAGCCGCCATTGACGGGGAAAGGAGGAAAACGTATTCTTCCATACCGGAAAGGCTTCCGTATCATGAATAAAATTGTTGCTTCCATCAGCCTGGGCACTGCCGTTTGCATAACAGCCTCCGCATTTGCCCAGGACTCCCATCTTTCCCTGACCAGGCAGAGCGTTGCCAGCATGCATGAAATCGCAGCGGCTCTGGACAAGGTAACGGATGAACCTGGAGCGGCCGCTGCTGTGGAAACGGTTAAAAAAGTTCATAAAAAGCTGCTGGACATTGGGAAAAGACAGCTGGAGCTTCCTGGTGCCACGCTTCAGGAGCAGGCTCAGGTTTCCGCCCAGATGACGGAAGCACAGAAAATTTCAGGTGAATTGATAAAATCTCTGTCCCGTTTGAAGAAGGAAGGTCTGCTTACGCCCGATTTGCAAAAAGCCCTGGCGGATTTACAGTCTGTTCAGAAGGAGCTGGCGCAGGCTTCCCGGGATAAGGCTGAGCAGGCGGAGCCGTTCCCGGAGGATGCGGAGGGCAACACGCATGAAACCCTGCTAACCAAAACTGTGGAGGAAGTAAAAAAGCTTAACGGCTCTCTGGCCAGGGTAAGGGATGAAGAAACCGGCAAGGCTGCTGTGGAACAGATAGGTCGCTACCGGGCGGCTATGCTGGACGTTGCCAGGAAACAGGCCGCCCTGCCGCCTCTCACCCGCAACCAGCAGGCCAAGCTGATGGGAGTGCAGCAGCAGCTTGTGGAAATGATGCAGCCCATTGTCAAGCATGTAACGGCCATCATGCTTTCTCCGGATGCTTCCAGGAACCTGAAGGAAGCTCTGAATTCCCTTTCTGAACTGCCTAAGGAAGTTCAAAAAATCCGTGAAGAGGCGGCTAAGTGAACTTTTTAAAGGATGCGTCCTTTTGGGCTGGTCAAAAAATTATAATTGTTCTAAATTGTCTGTCCTGAAAAATGCGCCCGGTTTTTAGTGAAACAGATCTCAATGAACGCCCTTTCCTGGTCTTCTGGGAAGTGACGCGCGCTTGCGCGCTTGCGTGCAGACATTGCCGCGCCGTCGCCCAGCCGCGTCCCCACCCGGATGAATTGACTCATGAGGAGGCATTGCGCCTGATTGACCAGTTGGCGGAACTGCGGCCTCCCATGCTGGTGTTGACAGGCGGAGACCCGGTCATGAGGCCGGATATTCTGGAATTGGTCCGTGCGGCTTCCGGCAAGGGGCTGCATGTGGCATTGAGCCCTGCCGCTACCGCCCGGCTGTTGCACACGGATTTCCATGCGTTGAAAGAAGCTGGGGTTCAGAGCATGTCATTGAGCCTGGACGGTGCGCATGAAAGTACCCATGACGCCTTCCGCGGTGTCCCCCACACATATGAACGGACTCTCCGGGCTGCGGAAATGGCGAAGGAAGCCGGCATGCACTTGCAAATCAACACCACCATTACCAGGAGCACGCTGGGAGAATTTGACGACTTTGTGGAGCTGGTGAAAAAAATGAAACCGGGCATGTGGAGCGTGTTTCTTCTGGTGCCCACAGGCCGCGCCGCTATGGATGAGATGCCTGCGGCGGAAGACGTGGAAGCCGTCTGGAAAAAACTGAGCAGGATAAGCCATGAGGTTTCTTTCGGCGTCAAAACGACGGAAGGGCACCATTATCGCCGCGTGGCGCTTCAGGAAGCCCGTGCTCAGGGAAGCAAACCCGCCCGCCGCGCCATTCCCACCCGGGACGGCAAGGGCATTATGTTTATTTCTCATACCGGGGAAATACAGCCCTCCGGTTTTCTCCCCATAACGGCAGGAAATGTCCGGACGGATGACCCTGGAGAAATCTACCGCACGCACCCCCTTTTCCTCAAACTCCGGGATGACAATGCGTTGCAGGGCAAATGCGGACGGTGTGAGTACCGTACCATCTGCGGAGGGTCCCGGTCCCGCGCTTATGCCGTTTACGGAGACATGATGGCGGAAGACAACCTTTGCCCTTATCAGCCCAGGCTTTCACAACACCATGATTAATATTACCAGACTTTGGACAGGGGCGGAACAGCCCGCGGACCATTTGAGATACGGACAGGGCCACGGGCACGGTCGTTTTGCAGGGGGCGCCGTGGAATCCTGTGCACCGGCTTCGTCCCGTGCGCGCAAGCCCATTGTGGTGTGGAATATTACGCGTACCTGCAATCTCAAATGCGTGCATTGTTATGCAGACGCCTCTGCCCGGAAATTTAAGGGAGAGCTGAATTGGGACCAGTGTTGCGCGGTCATTGATGATCTGGCGGACTACAAGGTGAATGCCCTACTTTTTTCCGGAGGGGAGCCGCTGGTGCATCCGCGCTTTATGGAACTGCTGGAACGTGCCACTGGAAAAGGGCTGAAGGTGACCATTTCCACAAACGGCACCCGTATTACGCCGGAAGCTGCAGCGCGGTTCAAGGAATTGGGCGTGGCGTACGTAGGCATTTCCCTGGACGGCATTGGCGCCGTTCATGACAAATTCCGCGGTGTGGAAGGTTCTTTTGAGCAGGCGGTGCGCGGATTCAGGCTTTGCAGTGAAGTGGGGCAAAAGACAGGCCTGCGCCTGACGCTGACCCGCAACAATGTGCAGTGCATGGGCCAGATTTTGGATTTTATTGACGCCAACGACATCCAGCGCGTCTGTTTTTACCATCTGGTCCCCACTGGCCGCGGCGTGGAAGTGCAGACCCTGACTCAGGAGGAAGCAAGGAATGCCATGGATACGCTGATTGCCCGTGTAGAGGAATGGAAAGCGGAGGGAAAAAACCGTGAAGTGCTGACTGTAACCCAGCCTGCGGACGGAATTTACCTGCTTCTGCGCCAGCTCCGGGAAGGCTCCCCTCTGGCGAAGGAAACCCTCGGCCTGCTTCAATGGAATGGCGGCGGCGCGAACAGTTCCGGCCGGGGCATCGCCAATATTGACACACAGGGTGCCGTGCATCCGGACCAGTTCTGGCAATCCGTTACTCTGGGCAATGTGAAAAGTGACCGGTTTTCCGATTTATGGGATGCCAGGGCCGGAGCTGCAGCGGAAATGTTGCCTGAGCTGCGCGGTTCCGACGATCCTCTGGAACGGCAGAAGAAGATTGAAGGCCGTTGCGGCCGCTGCGTTCACTTCGCCCTGTGCGGCGGAGGCTTCCGCACCCGTGCCGCGTTTGCCAACGGACACTGGTACGGGTCCGATCCCGGCTGCTATCTGACGGAAGAGGAAATTTCCACCCCTTTGCCGGAAATCAAGTAGTGAGATGCCCGGCTTTATTCACCGGGGAACGGTTGGTTCCGGGAAAGAGGTATCGGAGGAATTGCCGTTTCATTCGATCGTAGGGTATCCCGCGCGCAGGTAAAACGCCCCTGTCCTTGCGGTTGATTTGCCGGGAACAGGGGTTTTATACTGGGAAAAAACCGGGAGTGTGCTTCGGCGGGGGCAGGGGCGAATTTGTCCATACGTCTGGTTTTCCCTGCTTTACAAGGCAGGAGGCATCGCATAGCATGCCCCGCATGATGAATCAGGAATTGAGACCGGAGACCCTGTGCGTGCAGGCGGGCTGGGCGCCTAAAAAGGGCGAACCCCGCGTATTGCCCATTTACCAGAGCACGACGTTCAAGTACGAGACCAGCGAACAAATGGCAAAATTGTTTGATCTGGAAGAAGCCGGATTCTTTTATACACGCCTCCAGAACCCCACCAATGAGGCGGTTGCCAGAAAAATTGCCGAACTGGAGGGCGGTGTGGCCGCCATTCTGACGTCTTCCGGCCAGGCGGCTTCCTTCTTTGCCGTTTTCAATATTTGCGAGGCTGGGGATCATATCGTCAGTGCTTCGGCGATTTACGGGGGCACATACAACCTCTTTGCCGTCACATTCCGGAAAATGGGCATTGAAGTTACTTTCGTGGACCAGGACGCTCCGGCGGAGGAAATCGCCAAAGCGTTCCGCCCCAATACGAAAGCTTTCTTTGCGGAGACTATTTCCAATCCCACGCTTTGCGTGCTGGATATCCGTAAAATGGCGGACATTGCCCATGCGCACGGCGTTCCCCTCATTGTGGACAATACCTTTGCCACACCCATTAATTGCCGTCCTTTTGAATGGGGTGCGGATATCGTCACCCACTCCACCACCAAGTACATGGACGGCCATGCCGCCGCCGTGGGCGGCGTGATTGTGGACAGCGGCAACTTTGACTGGGAAGCGCACAAGGATAAATTCCCGGGTTTGACGGAACCGGATCCCTCCTATCACGGGCTCTCCTACAGCAAAAGCTTCGGCAAGGGAGCCTATATTACCAAGGCGACCGTCCAGCTCATGCGAGATCTGGGTTCCATCCAGTCTCCGCAGAATGCCTTTTTGCTCAACTTGGGTTTGGAAACCCTCCACCTGCGTGTGCCGCGGCATTGTGAAAATGCGCAAAAAGTGGCGGAATTCCTGCAAGGGCAGGAAGATGTTGCCTGGATTAATTATCCGGGGCTTTCTTCCAATGAGTATTATGAATTGGCGCAGAAGCAATTCCGAGGTGGACAATCTTGTGGTGTGGTAACCTTCGGCATCAAGGGAGGCCGTGAACGTTCCATCAAGTTCATGGACAGTCTGAAGCTGGCCGCCATCGTGACCCATGTGGCGGATTCCCGTACCTGCGTTCTCCATCCCGCCAGCCATACGCACCGCCAGTTGACGGATGAGCAGCTCATGGAGGCGGGCGTACGGCCTGACCTCATCCGGTTTTCCGTAGGGACGGAAGCTGCGGAAGACATTATTGCGGACCTCAAACAGGCTTTGGAAGCTATTCGTTAAAAAGTCTTCTTGGAAAAAGCCGCCTCACTTTGCTGAGGCGGCTTTTTCTTTATCATTAAGGATTGGATAAAGGGGACAGCGGATTGTTAATCCGCTCTTTTTCTTTCCGTAACATCATGGGGAAAACGCTGGATCTATTTTCTTCATGAATGGTTTACGATAACGTTCGATTCATAATAATGAATGATTTATGAAATAACATGCAAATGTTAGAATAGAAGAGGCGCAAGGATTAGTCTTTATAAAGTCCTTACATCAAAAAAGAAGTCCACTGCCGGAATACCGCTCTTTCAACTTTTTATGTTGACAACGGATTAACAATCCTCTAATCAATGCAAAGCGTTATGAGAGTTTATCATTATGTTTTGTTAGCCAGTTGCGTATGTATGATGTCCGCCCAGGCGGCTACGATTGTTGCTGAGCTTCCTGAATCGCAAAGCGTATCATAGACCGCCACTATGGCGAGAACATCGGGGCAAGAGCTTCTGGACAAAGTAAAGGGCCTGCAAAATGGAATATATGCCGGCGGCAATAACAACAGTGTTGGGAATTGGTCGGTAAACGGCGAAGGCACCTGGGTTAACCAGGATGATGTAGGCTCCATTACATTATGCGGTCGCTCCGGAGTAGCGGGGTCTTCCTTTGCCATGGTTCTTGGAGGGCCGCAGGAGGGGGATTCCGTTTCTTCCATTACGTTTTCCTGCAATACTCCTTCTTCTGTAATCAGCAGTTATTCCATGGTGCTTGCCGTATATGATTCAACCGGCACTCTGGTTGAGGAACTTTCCAAGATACAGGACTTTTCATTTACCTCTACATCGGAAACAACGATAATTTCCCTGGATATGTCGGCGGTTCCCCTTACCTGGGAGGAAGGGTATAAGGTAGTTGCCGGAGTACGCGGTGGTGCTGGAGGCGCTACTTCCGCTTATACAATTACAGGTATACAAGTTTCCTATGAAACGGTTCCCGAGCCTGCCGCAGCGTCTTTGGGCCTGCTGGGACTGGGAGCTATGCTGTTGCGCCGCAGACGTTCATAGTAAATATCCTCGTTATTCGGGAGGCAGCTGAAAAGCTGCCTCTTTTTTATTTTCGGAACGGGAATATGTCTTTGTTTTTGGGGTAGTTGCGAAAGGAGAGAGATTCATAGTGCTAATCCCTCAGTGATTGCTCGAAAGCGCGGTACTGCACGGCTTCATACAAATGGACATCCTGAATATCAGAAGTTCCTTCCAAATCCGCTATGGTTCGGGCCACCTTTAAAATGCGGTCATAGGCTCTGGCGGAAAGGGCCAGTTCTTCCACGGCGCGGAGCAGGATAGCCCTCCCTTCCGGCAGCAGACGGCAATACTTCTGGAGTGCTTTTCCGGAAAGGGCCGCATTATTGCGGAAAGGCGTTCCTGCGTATCTGCTGGACTGGAGCCGCCGTGCGGCCGCCACGCGTTCCCGGATACTGGCGGAACATTCTCCGGCAGGCGCGGAAGCCAGAATGGAGGGATCCACGGCGGGAACTTCCATCAGCAGGTCAAACCGGTCCAGCAGCGGGCCTGAAATCTTACGGCGGTAGCGTGCGATCTGCGCCGGGGGGCAGGTGCAGGCTCTTCTTCTGTCTCCCAGATAACCGCAGGGACACGGATTCATGGCGGCTGCCAACATGAAACGGCACGGAAATGTCATGGTGCCGGAAGCGCGGGAAATAACTACCTGGCCGGTTTCCAGCGGCTGCCGCAGGGTTTCCAGAGCGGCACGGCGGAATTCCGGCAATTCATCCAGAAAGAGGACGCCGTTGTGAGCAAGGGATACTTCTCCCGGCGTGATATTCGCACCTCCCCCCATCAGCCCGGCATCGGAAATGGTGTGGTGGGGAGCCCGGAACGGACGCTGGTCCACCAGGCCGTTCCCCCGTTTCAGCAGACCGCATACGGAGTGGATTTTACTGGTCTCCAGCGCTTCCTCCGGACTCAGAGGCGGAAGAATGGTCGGGAGCCTTTGCGCCAGCATGGATTTGCCGGACCCCGGAGAGCCGCAAAGCAGGATATTATGGCCTCCTGCCGCTGCAATCTCCATGGCGCGGCGTGCATAAGGCTGCCCTTTGATTTCGTCAAAATCCACAGCGGCGTCTTTGTCCCGTGGAGCATGGGCCTCTCGCCCTGAACCTGTAAATGGAGGCGGCAGGGCGTCGGAAGTAAGCAAATGCCAGGCTTCTCTCAGGGAGGAAACGGGATAAATTTCCACACCCTGTACGGGCGTCCCTTCATAGGCATTGGCTTGCGGCAGCATGATGCGCTTCCTGCCCATGCGCCGCGCTTCCATGATTTGCGGCAGAATGCCTTGCACGGGGCGTACGGTTCCGTCCAGGGCCAGTTCTCCCACAATGCACCAGGCAGAAGCGTCCATCTCCTTTTCAGCCGCTCCCGCAACCATTCCCAGGGCGATGGGAAGGTCGAATCCGGGGCCCTGCTTCCTTAAATCCGCCGGAGCCAGATTAACGACGAAGATACCCTGCTGAAAGGGAAGGCCGCTGTTTTGTATGGCCGTGTCCACGCGCTGCCCGCTTTCTTTCACGGCCGCATCCGGAAGGCCGACAATAAAGGTGCGTTTTTCCGCCATGGGGCGGAAATCCACTTCCACCTCCACTTCTACGCCATCTACGCCCAGGACGGTGGAGGAATACAGTCGCGTCATCATTCATCCATGCTAGGAAATGGATGGCAAAAAGGAAGGAAAATAACGAAAAATATAAAAATATCTAACAAATAGTTCAGCGCCGGGAAGCGCGCCGGAGAATTTCCCGTTCCTCCTCCGTCAGGCTGGACAGGCCGGACCTGGATATTTTTTCCATGATTTCATCCACCTCCTTTTCAGAGGGGTAAGCCTGTGCCGGGCGGCGGCTGGAAGGCTCAGGGGAATAGTGGGAAGAAGAGGCGGCTTTCCGTCTTGGGGAAGACATCTTTTCCTTCCATAAAATCAGCAATGTCAGAATAAATCCGGCGAACATGCCGCCCAGATGGCCGGCTTCCCCGCCCGCATTGTTCCATTGGAAGATAATGACGGCTGCGGCGACTCCGAGAACGGCCAGGGCAAACTGGCGCACGCTCAAATTAACCGGAGGAAACAGAAGCTGTACCCGGGCATGGGGAAAGAGCACCGCGCATGCGGCCATGATGCCGTAAATGGAACCTGAGGCCCCCACCATGGGAATGAAGCGCCATTCCGGATCAAAAAATCCCATGTACCCCAGCAGGGAGGAAAACAGGGCTGCAGCCACGCCGCAAAACAGGTAATACAGCAGGAAGCGCCAATGGCCGAAACGTTCTTCTACAACCGGGCCGAAAAACCACAGGGCAATCATGTTGAACATGATGTGCCCCAGATTGGCGTGAAGAAACTGATAGGTAAGCAACCGCCATAATTCCCCCTCGTGAAAGCACGTATATTCGCTGTAAGCTCCGTAAAGCTGGATCAAGTCCAAATGGACAGGCGGGTAAATATTCCTTGGGATGTCCACTTGGAAGAAGAATCCCAGGATAAAGATGACTACATTGAGCAGAATCAGCCAGTGCACCATGACGGCGCTGCGCTGGTCAAACAGATGATTCCGTACCGTATCTCCCCAGTTCTCGTTCTCCGCTCGCATATTAGGCCGCATGTAATCGCGTTCAGAACCTTTTGACAAGGAAAATAGCTGTTCCGTTCAAGGAAGGACAGCTGATGTTCCGTATCATTTCCAGAGCGCGGCAGGTAGCAGATCCGGCGGCAGATCCGTTCCGCACACGAGATGTCCGGCAAGCTGGGCGGCGGACCAGGGGGAAGTGGTCACCCCCTTGCTGCCCAGCCCGGAGAAGACGAACTGACCGTCCAGCCCGGGAATGGGACCGGCGACCGGCTGGCTGCGGCGGATGATGGGGCGGACGGCGGCACGGGCGCGGATGACGTCCATGTTCCCGGAATAGCGTTTAACAAGGTCCAGCATCAATTCCTGGACGGCGGGGGCTTCCGGAATGCCGGGAGCATCCCACGCCCACGCGTAGGTGGCCCCGAAGCGCCAGAAAGAACCGTTATGAACCAGCCAGTGTCCGAAATGCAGGATGCCGGCATGCCAGTCCAGCTCTTTCAAGTCCAAGTCCAGAATGGTTCCTTTGGAGGGGCGCCCCTTCAGCGGAGACATGTCCGGATGAAGCCCGGCTTCCCAGCCGGTACACCAGACTATGTGGGAAAACGTGCGACCGTTCCAATGGAAAAGACCGTTTGCATCCGGCCGGATATCTGTGGGGGATACATCCGCTTCCACAAAACGGCCCTGTTCCATAAAAAAACGCCGCATAGCAGTGACCATGTTTTCCACGTGCAGCACGGCGGAACCTCGCGTATAGGCGGCTTTCCCGCGGCCTTCCCAGTGTTCCGGCCATGGAAAAAGAGGTCCGGCATAGGCGCAGGATTCCGGAGCCGTCTGGCGTTCCTGCCAGATTTCAAACTGGTCCTCCGTCTCCACTTCCCGGAAAATCGGAGTTTTCTGCCACCAGGACCCGCCTAATTCCCGTTCCGTCTCCGGGTAAAAGGCCTCTGCCGCCGCCAGGCATTCTTCCTGCCTCCATCCGGGGCGGAAGGCGCGGCCCGTCAGGGGGTTTACCAATCCGGCCGCCACCCGGGAGGCCGTTTCCGCTACGGGGCGGTCTGCAACCGTAAACTCCGCGCCGCGGCGTTTCAATTCCCACGCCAGACAACTTCCGGCAATTCCCTGGCCGATGATAAGGATGTTCATGATAGATAGATAAAGAACCGGAAAATCCCGGAAATGAAAGAGGAAAGCGGAGGGGAGGCGGTACCGCTCCCCCCGGAGGAAAGGCGTGCCGCTGGTGTCCCTTCCCCTGCGGCGCCGGAAGAACGGCTCTGCTTACAGGGCGGCGATGATGGCATCACCCATTTCCGCCGTATTCACGCGGATTTCTCCGGGAGCTCCCGTAGCCAGGTCGCCCGTGCGGCAGCCCTGGTCAATCACGCGGCGAACGGCGGAGTCAATGGCGTCTGCCGCTGTTTTTTCTCCCAGGGAGTAGCGCAACAGCATGGAAAGGGAAAGAATCTGGGCGATCGGGTTTGCAATGCCCTTGCCGGCGATATCCGGAGCGGAGCCTCCGGAGGGTTCGTAAAGGCCGAAGAACAGGCCGTTGTCCTGTGCGCCCTGGCACAGGCTGGCGCTGGGCAGCATGCCCAGGGAACCGCAAATCATGGCCATTTCATCGGAAAGAATGTCCCCGAACAGGTTTTCCGTCACCAGCACGTCGAACTGGCGGGGATTGCGCACCAGCTGCATGGCTGCATTGTCCACGTACATATGCAGCAATTCCACGTCGGGATAATCCTTGGAAACTTCAATCATTGTCTCGCGCCACAGCAGGGAATTGGTCAGCACATTGGCTTTGTCCACGCTGGTGACGCGCTTGCGGCGGCCGCGCGCAGCCTCGAACGCCACTTTGGCGATGCGCACCATCTCGCTTTTATGGTAGCGCATGGTATCCACGACGACTTCGTCGTCTCCCTCCCGTTCGCGGAAACGGGGCTGGCCAAAATACAGGCCGCCAGTCAATTCCCGGACGCATAAAATATCGAATCCGCCTTCAATCAGTTCATTCTTGATGGGGGAGGCATGGGTCAAGGCCGGAAGGCATACGCCCGGACGCAGGTTGGCATACAAGCCGAAATGTTTTCTCAGAGGCAGCAGGGCTCCGCGTTCCGGTTGTTCATTGGCGGGGAGATGCTCCCATTTGGGACCGCCCACGGAGCCGAACAGAACGGCGTCCGCCTCTTCGCAGGCGCGAATGGTTTCTTCGGGAAGAGCCTTGCCGCAGTGGTCAATGCCCGCACCCCCTACAAATGCCTCCTTGCGGCTTACGGTAAAGCCAAACTTGCCGCTTACGGCATCCAGAACCTTCAGAGCCTGTGCCATGACCTCGGGCCCGATGCCGTCGCCGGCCAAGACAGCAATATGATGGTGATGTTCACTCATGTCGCTGAAAGTCTGGTCATTCTCCCTTCAAAGGTCAAGAAAACACCGTTGCCATGACCGCGCCGCGGAAGCCTTTTTGCGTCAAAAAGCCTGCAAGAGTAAAAAAGTACTTGCCAAACGCCCGTACCTCCAGTAAAAATCCCTCCGCGTTCCATGGAATGCAAACTCCCCTGTAGCTCAGCGGTAGAGCGGGTGACTGTTAATCACTAGGTCGTTGGTTCGAGCCCAACCGGGGGAGCCACTAATTTTCTAAGCCCTGTAATTTTAATGGATTACAGGGCTTCTTTTTTGTCTGTTTTGAGGCTGGAAAGGTGAAAAACCATGAAAAAACAGCCACAAATGATAACAAAATATCATTTTTTGATTCCGTTCTGGCGTAAAATTGGCGTACTGTGAGACGTTATGAAACGCCTGAAAATAACTCCGGTGAAACATACTCAAAGCGGGCGCTGGCAGGTTCGTATTCCGGCCAAACTTTCCGGATCCGGAAAGAGAGAAACAAAATATTTTCCGACCAAAGCGGAAGCAATGGGATATATCTCCAACCTGGAAGACGTTGCTGCAGGGTTGCATTTGGGGGAAACGTTGATGACAAGATCAGAATATGATGCCATCATCGAAGAACTTGCCCGTTTAGCACCGTTCAACGTGACGCTTAAGGATGTTATTGACTATTACATCGCACGGCATCGGGCCAGTGATGCACGCAAAATATCTATTCTTGAGCCTCTTTACCGTGATACGTTGCAAGATGCCTCTTCTCATTACCGGAGCCGTGTAAAACAGGTTTTAGGTGCTTTTGCCTCTGTATTTGGGGATTGCCTGATTGACGACGTGACGCCGGATGAATTTGAAAAATGGCTGTCCGGATGGAAAACGACGCCGCCTTCATACAATTCCGCGTTGCGCCACATTAAGCCGTTTTTTACGTGGGCCATCAGCAAAAAATATGCTGTTCAATCACCCGCTGAAGGAATCAAACAACGCAAGCACCAGAGGGCGCCTATTTCCATTCTTACGCCCGCGCAGGCACATTCCCTGCTGGCCGCTTGCCGGGATTATTCCGCAGACGAAAAAATGCCGGAAAATCTGCGAGTGAATGCGGCAGACATGAAAATAGCAGTAGCTGTTTTGCTTTTTGCCGGTGTCCGACCTGAGGAAGTTACCGAGCTGACGTGGGAACATGTCAAGCTGGCCCATGGCTATATCAGAGTTGAACCGGAAGTCAGTAAAACCAACTCTGTACGTCTGGTGCAGATAGAGCCAAACCTAAAAGCATGGCTGGAAACCGTGTTGAAAGGAAAACGTGTCGGTAAGCTGGCCCCGAAGAATTGGCAGCGCAAATGGCAGGCGGTACGTCGGAGAGCCGGCATCAGTCATTTAAATGACGTTTGCCGTCATTCCTACGCCTCTTACTGGCTGGCTGCCCATCGGGATACGCACGGACTACTGGAAAACATGGGGCACACCACCAGCAAGACGACGATTAAATATTACCTGACAGCCTGTAATCCTGAAGATGTACCTGTATATTGGGAGATTTTCCCTGAATACAAAGACGCTAATTGAATGCTAGGGTTCGGAGTATTCGGGCGGCTCACTCCCACGGCGAACTTTCGGACTAGAGTACAATGCTCAAATTAAGAATCTTATCTGAATGCATAATGAGAACATCCGTCAATCTTCTTTCCAAAAACTGAACACAATAAACTCGTAACCCTTCACGACGGGCAAGTTTTAGAGCAGGAACTAAATCGGAATCTCCCGTGATCATAACAATAGTATCTACTGTCTGCCGTATGGCCATGCAAGCAATATCCATACCTATTTTTAAATCAACACCTTTTTGGTCTATCTCTGGAAAAAGGTCTGTAGGATAGATAGTTAATGAAGGGGAATAAGTAGATGAGGAACTAAAACTCGGAGAACAGGTAGATGAGGAACTAAAATTTGGGGAGCTGGCAGTTCCTGATGTAGAGGAGCATCTTTTAAAAACCTTTGGTTTTAAAGCCCATGAATTGGTTTTAAGTTCGCCCATTCTCAAGGCAAAATCTGATTTCATTACGAGCTCGGTATGTAGTTTCCTCGCATTTTTAGCCAAATCGGATTTGCCCAAGTCTATTTCGTGTTTGTCTAAAGGATTTCTCACTTTAGACTGTAACGGCGGAGCATCATAATAAAACATACGCAAAAGGTCTTTAGAGGAAAGCTCTGGCAAAGTTTGAACCTTTTTCATAACTTCTTCCACATCTGTAGCTGTAGGATAGTGGCTATTAGCCGGAGAAAATATTTTAGTGAAAAATCCTCCATCAATGAGTATTGCGTATTTGTTGGTATTCATGACAGCGTTTTGAGAGCAGAAAAAAAGAGGGCAAGGTTCACCTTGTCCTCTTTTTCATGAAGGATGAGACCCGTGCCGCCGGTGCAGGGTTAGATACCTGCTTGTATATTTACCGGGGGACTTGGGTCGTTACTATATCCATCCCACAGAGGAACCATATCAAATATGATTCATTTGTCAAGTGAGCTTGTGTCATAAAAATACTTTTCCCCTTGACACTCAATTTTACTTTTTCTGCATAAATACACTATCAATGTGAATGATCAGTTGTCAATTCCGTGAGGTATCATCCTAAGGAACGTTATAGAGTATGGTTTTCTTTATAAGCAAAAGCATCAATGTATTGCTTGCTACTTACCAGGGAGCCATTTTCATAGATTGTAATACGGCACGTCTTTGTCCTTGCTGCAGAATGAATCCGGCATCTCGTAGGCGTCTAATCAGATCTCGTATTCGCATAAGTGATGTTGAAGATACGAGAAGAGGGGAGAGTTTCAATGAACGCTGTCCGAATGGAAGAATCAGCCTTTTTAATAGCCGAGGATTACATGAAGCAGGTGATTCGGCTGGGACGAGTGTTCGGCGCGGCAGGAGGATTGTCAGCGGCATGACGAATAAGGCGATTCAGACTGCCGGGCAGTATATGATGCTGGGAGCCGCTCTAATGAATCCTGTGAAGACCGTGCCGGATGTGGTGGATTAGAATAATGGTATTCAAACAGATATGTCTGCATCCAACATGAAATTTTTAGTATTTTAGTGTCTCTCTAGTAAAGAGATGTGATACTAAGTCACGTTTTGGACTTGTCAATAGCCACATTCGTGGCTATTGACAAGTCCAAGTTAGTTTGTAGTATTACTCATACCATGACCTGTTCGTACATCCCGGATGAACCGCTTGCTGCATATCGTTCCCTTTTCAAGGAAATGATTGAGAAAGATTATCCAGATGTATTGAACAATCGTAGTCGGGATCATGCTATGGTAATTATTCAGGAGCTTATTAGCTCTGCAGAAGAATCTGTGTATATTCTATGCTCCAGGTTATCCCGAGATATTTACGGAGACAGCAAGACCATGCGGTCTATCGAACAAGCTTTAAGCAAGGGGGTAGAATTTCATGTATATATACGCACTCCTTATCCTGAAAGTGAAGAATGTTATCGTTTGTTGATGACTTATCAAGCAACCGTGCAAACCGGATATCAAACAAATCCGAATATAAATGATTTCTGCGTAGTCGATAAAAAACGTTATCGCAAAGAAGTAAACCAGACTCAGAGAGAAGCAATTGTTTGCGCCAACGACACAATAGAGTCAACAAAGCTAATTTCTTTTATTATTTGAAATACTTGTCCATCTATTTCCATGGAGGGTTTGTTCAATATTGATTGGAATCATTTGACATATTCGTCATTTAGTTCGTTGATGTGTTGTTTTTTAATGGTCACTACTATTTGGGATAATCCTCGTAATACTATCAAAAATGCTTTTAATAGTCTCTTTGAAGGATTGAAAAATAAAATGCATGAGCAACATGCTCAATTGACTCACCTTAATCCTGCAAAAAAGATGGAGCATATTGAGTACATGGATGGTAAATATGAAGAGATGGCTTGTCTCTTAGAAAATGATTTGGAAAAAGCATTAAAGATTTATAAATATGCTGCTGTTGTTGCTTGTATGCTAGCGACTTTTTTTCTTTATATTGGAAAAACAGATTATTTAGGACGTGTAAATGCTTATCTCTTATTTCCTATTTTTATTTCCATCTTTTGGATGTTTGTTGCCTATCTTATAAGAAGATACAAATTAAAAAAATGCTACCATACTGTAGAGGAGCATGGAAAATTTGAGAATTCCATAGCAGAAACTCATGCTCTTCAGAGGGAATAATCCATAACTACCAACCCTTCTCCTTAGTCTTTTGGACTGTGCTCATTTAACTGCCCGTCAGAGCGTATGCGGGCCGGTAAACCGCTTATGGCTACTCACTCTTCGATTCCTTAAGAAGTGAAATGGCAATAAAAAACCGCCCGCGTTGGGAAACGCGGGCGTATTACTAGAAAAAAGCCCTTGATTTTGATATCAAGGGCAGAACAGTTTTTTGAAAAGATATCAAGTCATAAGTTGGATACATGCTGATGGATTTTATCCAGATTAGGAGATATGCAAAAAGTTGAAGGGGCTAATGAAGCCCTAACTACTCTTATAGGAAATTGTACAGGAGCTGGCCCCAGAAGTGATTTATTGATTTTTCGTTCCGTATCATATTCATCCAAGGAATTATTGACGCCTAATACTACACGTGACAAAGTGGGCATTATGTTATTATACAAATAGATATAGGAAAAAGAACTTTTTTTGTTTTTTACTTCTTTTGGATGAGCGGAGGATAAGGGGACAATGATTCTGTATTCTTGCTCATGTTCCCACCCCAGATATTTTGTTGACATTAAATCATATTGATTTCTGGTATTCTTTTCTATCCTATTAGAACTATATATAACTTTGCGTATATTAACATCTTTTTCTAATTTGTTTAATAGGCCATGTCTTCTATTAAAATAACAACCGATATGAATATTATTTCCTATTATTGAGAATTGGGTTGAAAAAACAAGACAGGCCCCCTTATTTCTATCTGCATATTGTCCCCACATCATTGGAGATGTAATTGTTGAGGATAGACAAATATACCCATATTCTCTAACTAATGGAGAAACAGAATCTTCAGCAGAATAGATATTTTCTGTCGTATCATTAGTATATTCTGTTCTGGATAGCTTTAAAGCCTTATCTTCAAGAATAGAAAATAACTGCTTTTCTGATACATAAAGATATAAATTTTTAAAACCTCTAATACGCTTAATGTCGCTTCCTGTATCAATATATTCATCTACACAAGGGATAAAATCATCCAATTCGTCTAGAGTTTTTTCAGCCATTTTAAAGTAGTAAAATATTAAAGAACATTAAGCCTTCTCCCACCTGTCCAGGGTTTCCACATAGATGCCGGAGATTTTGCCGCCGTCCATGGGTTCGATGTCTCCGAAGTTGGGGTTGATGGGATGGAGGGTGTATTCCATTTTGCCGGTTTCCGGGTTTTTCCTGCGAACCAGTTTTTTGAGCGTCACGCCGCGTTCATCATGGTATTGAACAATGGTTCCAGGTTTGGGGATGGGGGGGATGGTGTATTTTTTCATGATGACCACGGAGCTGTCCGGAATGGAAGGTTCCATAGAGTGACCGTTCACGCGCAGCAGGTATTCCCCTTTTTCCAGTTCACGGTATAGTCGGATGTCCTGCGGAATGGTGTCTCCATCCGCCAGGTTGCCGGCGGCAATGTTGCCGATGATTCGTCCCTGGGCTTCCAAGGAGGGGGCTGTGAATGTTTCTACCGGGGTAAACTTCTTGCGGGCTGCCTCTTTTTCTTTGGCGGCATTTTGAATAGCGGTATTGACGAATTCCAGGAAGGTTTCTTTGTGGGCTTTAGCGGCCTCACAGATAATGTCCCATTCTTCATCTGTGAAGTCGATGACGATGCGGGGAGAGGATTCGGCTTCTCCGTTCATTAGTTTTTGGAGCTGAAGAACTGCATAAGCAGGGAATGCCCCTCCGGGAGCAAGCCAGTTGTCTATGGTTCTTTTAGGCGTGTTGAGTTTCCCTGAAAGCCAAAAGCGATCCTTACCTATAGTTTTGAGCCATTTTTTTACGTCTTCTTTAGTCGGCGTCATACGTTGATTTTACGCACATTTCATGAAAAGTCAACCTATTGATTAGAAAATATCACGCATAAAACATGAAATGTGTGTTGACGTGTTCATGATTTTTACGTAAAAAGATTTCATCAACTACGAGAGATCATGAAAACAGAAATCGACTTAGACAAATTGCCGGACGGCTGCAAGAGCCATCTGCTGGCCGAAGCGGAAGAAGGGTTGAAGCCTTCGGAGGCTATTATTCGCATCCTTGAACGAGAATCATTCCGCAGGGGATTCCGTGTTCACTTGACCACGCCCCGCGATCTTCCCCGCCCGAAGAACCCCAAGAAGCCAGCGGCATGAACATGAAAACCTCCCCCCCAGGAAAGAACCATGAATACAAATACTGAATTACCGAAGAATGCAAAGCTGCTTACCGTGGAGGAAGCGGAGGAGTTGTTTAAGAACACAACTGCTTACTATCTTGATAAAGAAACAGGAGAGATTTGTAGACAAAGCATTTCCCTCCCTGCTTCTCCAATAAGAGGGACAGAGTTGCTGATTATCGGCCATGACTGGCAAACAGCGATGCACCTGGTCATTCAGTCTCCTTTGTGGGAACGCCTGATGGAGTCTTTGAGCGAAAAGGCCACCGCTATGCAGGCAGAACTAGATGCTGCGCGATGCCGAGGAGTAGTGATTGAAAATGTTGAAGGTCTTCGGAACAAGGATGCTCAGGGGACGTTCTCCATTGGAGGCTGCGAGGTAAATGACGTTTGTTTTTGAATCAAGGGGGCTAATAGCAACAATCATATTCTTGTTGATGATGTGCTTGGCACCTGATTTATCAATGACTTCAATAAAAGGATTATCCATAGCGATTCCAAAATAACAAAATGAGAAGATTTCACAATAATAAATGCTGCCGGTGGGAAACCGTTTCCATAGCCATTGTGGTTTCCCTCAAAGCGAAAGCAGGCAGCACCAATTTCCAACAAATAACCAATGATGAACCCGAAGGACACTACGACGACTGAACTATGGAAGAAGCCCTGATCGAAGAATTGAAGCTGCTCGGATGGCACGAGCTTTAACCCGCCCCCTGAACAACAATGAGAAAAATGACGAACGAACAATACTGGTTGCGCCGCGACCACTCCGAGAAAATGGAATCCCTTTACGGCCGCCCGATAGGATTTCCGGAAGACGTACTCAACCCCCGGCCCGGTATCGTACAGAACCTTGTCTTTTCCGCTCTGCTGGTTGGGATTTTCACGATCATTTATTTCATCATTAATGCATTTCTATAATGAAAGAACAACAGTATGAACCGACCATGTCCCTTGCTCAAGTATGCAAGGCTGCCCGTGAAAAAACTGGTGAAAAACCCATTCACCCGACAAATGCGGCGAAGTGGATTGCTGCCGGGAAGATACGCAAACACGTTGTTTGTGGGCTTATTCGTCCCCGCTTTTACCTCTCCGAATTTATAGAGGACTACTACAGAAATATCGCGCCCCGTTCGGTTGCCAGAATCCGTTAACCCCTTCCAACTACCCATAAACAAAAAGGCCGGGGCCAGCAGGAACTGACACCCGACCTGAATACAATCAAACAAGGAAATAATATGAGCCTATTACAAAACATCAAGCGCGGAGTGCAGCAGCGTCCGCAGCGTGTCATCATCTACGGGCCGGAAGGCGTGGGAAAATCCACGCTGGCGGCCGGGTTGCCCGCCCCCCTCTTCCTGGACACGGAAGAAGGAACCCAGCACATGAATGTGGACCGCATCCAGGTAGACCACTACGGCGCCATGCTGGAAGCCCTGCAGGACATCTACAAGGAAGCCCGGAACGGAAACCTCCCTTACAAAACGCTCGTCATCGACACGGGAGACCGCCTGTGGGACATGTGCGCCCGCCAGGTCATCAGGGACTACAACACCTCCCCCAAAGACGGAAAAATCTCCTCCATCGAAAGCATCGGCTATGGAAAAGGGTACGCCCAGGCCAGCGAAATGTTCGTCAACCTGCTTTCCGTCTTTGACAACTGCCGGAGCGCAGGGCTGCACATCGCCGTCATCTGCCATTGCCGCATGGAAACGGTGAACCCTCCGGAAGGGGAAGCCTACACCATGTACACCATCAAAATCAACGCTCCGGCCAAACAGGCCATCACCGCCAAGGAAAAACTCAAGGAATGGGGGGACGCCATCCTGTTCTGCAACTACGTGACCACCTTCACGGACGGAGGCAAGGCCAAAGGCGGGGAACTGCGTGCCGTCTACACGGAGCACCGGGCCACCTGGGAAGCCAAAAACCGACACGGGATGCCCGCGGTCATGGCGATGGACGCCGGGGAAATCTCCCGCTTTCTGTTTGCCACGGATTCCGATTCTTCCGGGGGCGCTCCTGCAACTGACGCCCCTCCGGCAAACGATGAACAGGCACCGCCTCCCTCCGCATCAGCGGGAGACCGTCAGGCGGATGCCCTGGCCGCGGTGATTGACCACGCAAAAGACGCCCTCGCCTTCATGATCAGCCGCGGAATCATTACTGCCGGACAAGGGCTGGAAGAAGTCCCGGCGGAATATGCCGCCCGGATTTTGAAAACTCCCGCCCGGTTCAATAACTCCGTAAAAGAATTCATGGAAGGAGGGGCGTGCCAATGAAACCCGTCACCTGCATCAACGTCGCCCGCGAAACCGGGCATGCCGTCCTCTCCCTGGACGGAGCGGAATACGCCGTCAGCCTGGACGACCTGCAAAAAATCCTCGCTGACATTGCCGGGCCCCGTCCGGCCCCGGCCACGGAACTATTGAGGCCGTCCCTGCTCCCCAAGCTGGCGCAATGCCCCTGCTATGTCTCCTCCCCTGACGCGGGGGAAGCGGCCCGGCGGGGAACCCGCATGGACGACGCCTTCCGGTCCCTGCTCATGGGAGTGGACGAATTCAGGGCGTGTGAACACCTGAAAGCCGATGAAAAAGAATCCATCCTCTGGGCGGTGAAAACGGTCCGAACGCTCTGCTCCGGCGAAGAGGTCATTGCCGACAAAAACCGCTGCGCCTTCCCGCAATGGCACCCCCGCGTGACAGGCGGGGAAGCGGACTGCCTCTGTCCCGCGCTGGGCAAACTCTTCGACCTCAAAAGCGGCCAAATCCGCAACTACTGGGAACAGCAGGCCTCTTACGCGAAATCCTTCATGGAACGGGAATTCATGGATGAAATCACCTGCCACCTCCTCTACTGCGACCAGCAGCAAATCGTCACCCGGAAATTCACCTACCGGGAAGCCATCTCCATCGTCAACGGCGTGGTGGACGCCGTTGACCGCGGCGGCGGGCCGCGCCTCTGCGACTACTGCGGCTGGTGCGCCTCGCAGGACACCTGCCCGCTGCGGAACCGGGCGGCGCAGGAAATGCTGACCCTGGCGGAAGCCGGAACGCTGGAAGAAAGCTTCGCCGAAATCGCGGAAAACCCATCCAGGCTGGCGGAATTCGTCACCAAGGCGGCTGTGCTGGAAAGTTACGTCAAAAAAGGAAAAGAAAAAATCCTCGACTACCTCAACAACGGAACGGAAGTCCCCGGATTCAGGCGCGTCTCCCGGAAAGGCACGGACACCGTCGCTCCGGAAGACGTCGCCAAATACGCCACCTGGATTGGCGTCCCGAAACTCCTGAAATCCTATGGCCCGCTCAAGGCGGACGTCTTCCGCGCCCTGTTCGCGGAAGCATTGCCGGAACAACAATTCCCGGAAGAACTGGTCAGGACGGGGGCCGGATCCTCCTACGTCAAAAAAATCTCCGTCTCCAAAACCGCAACCACCAAATAACCATTATGTTCAGTTACATATCAGAAGGCGAGCCCAGCGAATACGGATTCCTCCCCGCGGGCGTCTACGAAGGAAAAATCGTCAAAATGGAAGAAGGAATCTCCCAGGGCGCCAAAACGCGGGGATGCCCGCAGCTGGCCGTCCACATCAGAGCCTTCGGCCCTGAAGGGGCGGCGACGGTCCGTTACTACCTGACCAACTCGAAAGACCTGGCCTGGAAAATTGACCTGTTCGTCAAAAACGTTACCGGGAACGTCTACCAACCCGGCCAGCAGGTCATCATCAACCCGGCGGAATACCTCGGTAAACCCTGCTACGTCCGGCTCAACGTCAGACAGGGAGACAAGCCCAGGGCAGACGGGACTTATCCCGAATTCAGCAACTGCGAAGACGTGCTGGGGCCGGACGAAGCCCGGGCCATCATGGCGGCGCAGGACAGGACAGCGGCGGGGCGCGGCGGAGCGCCCCTGCCTCCGCGCCCGGCGGACCTGCCGGCCAACAACCACATGAGCGCCACGGCGGGACCGCCGGCGGAAGAAGACGAAATCCCCTTCTAATCAACAGCCATGAACAAGCCGATAACCATCATGCTGCCGATTGTTCCCCCGACGAAAACGCACCAGAACAAAAAAATCGTCAACATCGGGAAACACGCCAAACTGGCGGACACGAAAGAATTGAAACTGGTCATCAGCGATTACCTGACCCTGCTGAAACCTTATCAACCGGCCCGGCCCCTGACGGGGCCGGTCTCCCTGAAGCTGGCCTTCGTCTGGCCCTACCGCAAGAGCGAGCCGAAAAAAAACCGGATCGGGCTCATTCCGAAAACGACCAAACCGGACTGGGACAACCTGGCCAAAACCCTGCAGGATGTCCTGACCCGGTTGAGATTTTGGGAGGATGACGCCCAGGTGTATTCCGCGTCCGTGGATAAATGGTGGGGCGAAGAACCACAAATAACAATCACTGTGCAAGAAGGATCAGAGCCATGAAACGGAATCCTCACATCATCGTTCAGCAGGTTTGCCCCATGAAGAAAACCGACGACGGGAAATACGAAGTTCAGGCCGCGATTGTACACCACAAAGGAATTATCGCCCGCTATCGCATGGAGTACCCCACGAAACGGCATGCCCGGTGGGCGCAGCACCTTATTTGCACGGTGAATAATGCTTCACGCCTCCGTTGTTCTGATGGACTTAAAGCCTTGATTGAGAAAGGAACCATACGATGAAAAAATTTCAATGCCCACTGTGCGGAACAGTCTTGCAATTTTTCCATGAACTTAAATTTGGAGGGCTGGGCCGTGTCGGATGTTCATCCTGCGAATGGGTAACTTTTTTAGCGTCGCCGCCTCAGGCTTGGAAGGCCGCTGAAAAATATATTTCTGGATTTCCTCCCATCATGAGGGTCTGGCCGGGGGACAAGTTGCAAGTAGAGGATGGAAGCATTTGTGAAGTGATAAACGTTAATAAAAATCTAGCAATGATGGACGTGAGGAGAGGTGAAGGAAGACCGGTATTCACGATTGCAGATACTCATGTCATTAGATGGCCTTGGGAACTCGAACAGGAGGGAGGGACGGAGCAATGATTAACATCCTCTTATCCGTCAGGCGGCCTTTCTCCGGTTTTATCATGGACGGGGAAAAGAGATGGGAACTGCGTAAAAACGCACCCCGCATCCCCCGCGGAGAACACGTCACACTGTGGCTCTATGAATCCGGCCAGTACGGGGCGCGGGCTATTATCGGCAAGTGCCGTTTAGTTGTCACTGCTGGACTTCGACCATATCCCCCAAAGGGAATTTTAGAATGGACCATGAACCAAGCTTGCGTGACGGAAGAGCACCTGCGGAATTACCTGCCTTGCTATGTCTGGGGCGTCCAGGACCCCGTGAAACTTCCCGCCGCCGTGCCGCTCTCTGTCATCGGCCTGACTCGCCCGCCGCAAAGCTGGCAGTACCTCACTGACGAGCAGGCGGCGATACTGGAAAGGAGGCTCGCATGAAATACCTTTCTGTCTGCTCCGGCATTGAGGCCGCCTCCGTGGCGTGGGAATCCCTGGGATGGGAACCCGTGGCCTTTTCAGAAATCGAACCCTTTCCGTCTGCCGTACTCGCCGAGCGGTTCCCGGACGTGCCCAACCTCGGCGATATGACCAGATACCATGAATGGAACATACCAGCAATTAACCTTTTGGTCGGAGGGACCCCCTGCCAGGCGTTCAGCGTCGCCGGAAAGCGAGGCAGCCTCGCCGACGACCGGGGAAACCTGTGTCTCACCTTTTGCCGCATGGCGGACCATTTCAAGCCCAAGTGGGTGCTGTGGGAAAACGTTCCCGGAGTCCTTTCCACGCCGGATAATGCGTTTGGATGCTTCTTGGGCGCTCTTTGCGGAGCTGACGCCCCCGTCATCCCTCCAGGGGGAGGGAGGAAGCACCCCAATAGCGGTGTGGTGGCCGGACCAAAAAGAACCGTGGCGTGGAGGGTGCTTGACGCCCAATGGCACCGAGTACCCCAGCGAAGAAAACGTGTGTTTGTCCTGGCTGTGGCAGGCGCTGGAAACTGGGCCAGTGCCGACTCGCTTTTACCTGTCGGCGAACGCGTGCCGGGGAATCTTGAGGCGTGCCGCCAAACGTGGAAAGAAGCTGCCGGAAATGCTGGAAGCCGCTTTGAGGGCTCGCATTGGGACGGAGGACGAGTCCACCCCACCTTGTTCGCCCACAAGTCAGGAGTCGGCATGAGCGACCAGGAGATTTTCAGGCAGCGGGGGGCGTACCTGGTGCCTGATGTGGCGCCCTCTGTCACGTCCAAATGGGCGAAAGGGACGGGCGGACCAGCGGGGGACGAGTGTCAAAATCTGGTAGTATTTGAAAACCACGCCCAGGATTCCCGCGTCCGAGAAATGGGAGATGTCTGCTCCACCGTGTCGGCCAAGTACGGCACGGGGGGCGGCAATACACCGATTGTGGTTTTTACCCAGAACGACGCGGGACGGGACGCCTCTATTGACGTGGCTCCGACATTGCGGAGCGGTCATGGCGGCGGAGCCGTCAATCAATGCGTGTGCCTGCCTGTGGACATACGCAACGCCATACGGCAGAGCGATAACGACGTGACCGGGAAAGGCTGGGGAGACGTGGGAGATCCCATGTACACCCTGACGGCGGGCGGCAAGACTCCGGAGGTGTGTTATGATCAAGGCGTTATCAACACAGGGTACGGTTTTTTCAGGTATTCGTCCATTACAGCGACTTTAACCAGAGACTGCGGCAGTGCGTCCCACGCCGGCGTGACGTTTGTTCAGAGCGGCTATGTCGTGCGTCGTCTGACGCCGCGGGAGTGCGAGCGTTTGCAGGGGTTCCCGGATGACTGGACATTGATTCCGTGGAGGGGCAAGCCCGCCGCGGATTGTCCGGATTCCCACCGCTATAAGGCTGTGGGAAACAGCATGGCCGTGCCCGTCATGTGGTATATCGGACGGAGAATTCAGATTGTGGAAAGGAGGATGGAGGCATGAAAGCCATTCTTGACGCCTGTTGTGGTTCCCGCATGTTCTGGTTTGACCGCCGCCATCCCGATGTGGTGTTCATGGACCGTCGGGAGGAAACGCACATGCTTTGCGACGGGCGAACCTTGGAAATCAAGCCGGACGTCGTCGGGGACTTCCGGGAGATGCCTTTCAGCGACGGGACGTTCCGCCTTGTCGTGTTCGACCCTCCGCACCTGATTCACGCCGGGGAATCGTCCTGGCTGGCCAAGAAATACGGAAAACTGGATCGGAAGACATGGAGGGATGATTTGAAGGCCGGATTCCGGGAGTGTTTCCGGGTTTTGGAACCGGGCGGCGTTCTGGTGTTCAAATGGTGTGAGGATCAGGTCAGCACGGCAGAAGTGTTGAAGCTGGCCAGCCATGAACCTTTGTTCGGGCACCGCCGCGGGAAGACCGTCTTCCTGGTATTTATGAAATCTACAACCCCCAACTGACGCTTTTTTGATATGCCAAATAGAATAATCAGAGAAGGGATTTTAACCAGCGAAGCGGTTAATTCTCTGAGCTGGGAAGCGGAGGTATTTTTCCGCCGCTTGCTCTCCGTTGTAGACGACTTTGGACGTTTTGACGCCCGTTCGTCTGTTCTACGCTCTGCCCTGTACCCCTTGAAACTCGACTCCATGAGGGAGGATTCCGTTCAACGTTGCCTCAAATCCTGTGAGGCAGCCCGGCTCGTCGTCCTGTACTCCATCGAGGGAAAAGAATATCTGGAAGTGACCAACTTCCGGCAACAGGTACGGAGCAAGAAAAGCAAATACCCTGCGCCTGATGCACATATGCGCAGCACATGCTTAGCAGATGCGCAGCATATGCACACTAAGACGGAGTCGGAGACGAAGACGAATAATACCCCCTCTACCCCCCTTCCGTGCACCGTGGAAGAAGTCGAAGACCATCTTCGGGCCGCGGCCTTTGCGGGGCGTGTGCGTTTAACCCCCGACCAGATACCGGACTGCGCCACAGCCTACTGGGGAAGCCGGGATGCCGTCAACTGGACCCGCAACGGCATCCCCGTGACTAGGTGGCAGTCTGATGCCGTCAGCTTTGCCATCAGCTATGCCTCCAACCATCCGCCGCCCCCTGGGAACGGAGACAAAGACCCTTACAGCAACTTTGAAGAACTTTAACAATCAACAATTTCAAAAAACATGATCGACTCTCAGACACTCATCGACGCCGAAAAACTGGTGCTCTCCCAGGCAATGGACGGCTCCCTGGCCTTTGCGGACCTCCGGGACAAGGGCATCAGCCGCCAGACATTCAGCCTCCCGGCGCACCAGCAAATCTGGACCGCTCTGGAAACCGTCGCCGGCACGGGAGGAACCGTGGACGCCCTCACCGTCATCGCGCGCCTTGAAGCCCAGGGCCAGCTTGACGCCGTGGGAGGGCACGCCGGAGTCGTGGAGACGGCCACCTATGGAGCCCTTGCCCGGTACAAAACCGCCGCCGCCCTGGAAATGGTCACGGAAGCCGCCAAAAAACATGCGCTGCTCGCGTTTGCCTCCCGGATGGCGGAAGCCGCCGGCGATCAGCTCAAAAGCGCGGAAGAAGCCCTTGATGAAGCCGAGCGCGGCATGTCCGCCCTGCGGGACCGGTGTGGCGTCCGCCAAACCGAAACCATCCGCGGAGCCGTGGGAACCATCATTGAAAACCTGCAATGGCGCATGAACAACCCCGGAGCTATCAAAGGAATCTCCTCCGGATACCGCCGCCTGGACCTGACCCTGGACGGCCTGCAGCCCGGCGCCATGATCGTGCTTGCCGCCCGGCCCGGAGTCGGGAAAACCGCCGCCCTGGTCAACATCCTCACCAACATCTGCCTCGGGGGAACCCCCGTGGGCATGTTCAGCCTGGAAATGCCGAAATCCCAGCTCCTGGAACGCATCCTCTACGGCATGGCCGGCATCAACTCCGACGACATCCGCCGCGGCAAGCCGATGACGGTCGGACAGCAGCAGCATTTCACGGCCGCCGTCAGGAAAATCACGGCCGCCCCGCTGCACATCGACGACGAAAGCTCCCTCACCATCGACAGCATCAGAGCCCGCGGCCGCCGGATGGTCCGGGAACACGGCGTCAAATGCATCGGCGTGGACTACCTGCAGCTCATGCGTTCCACGTCCCGGCAGGCGGGCAACAGCCGTGAACGAGAAGTCTCGGAAATCTCCGCCGGCCTCAAATCCCTGGCCAAGGAACTCAATATTCCTGTCCTGGTGCTGGCCCAGCTCAACCGCGACGTGGAAAAAAGATCCGGGAACGCCCAGGGCAAACCGGTCGTTTCCGACCTGCGCGACTCCGGCTCCATTGAGCAGGACGCCGACCAGATCATCATGATCCACCGCCCCTACATGTACAAGCCCGACAAGCACGACCCCACGGAAGCGCAGTGGATCATCGGCAAAAACCGCTTCGGACGGCTGGGGCGTATTCAATTCCGCTGGACCGCGGAACTCACAAAATACGAGGAAGAACAGAATTACCCCGTCAATAAATCATGAAAAAACTGGACATTATTACTCAACCCTGCGGATCTCATGCCTTGAGAATATCCCTTTATTTGGGACCCAAGCGCAAAAGAATGAGAATTTGTATCGGATTGGAAACACACGATTACATGGAAGCCCAGCGCCGAGCATTGCTTCTTCTCCGCTATAATAAACGCCTTGGAATTTATGACCGGGAAATCCCGGAAGAATCGGAAATTACATATCCTGAAAAAACGGATGACTTACCCTTGTTTCGGGACGACAATGAAATTCAAAGCGAAAATGGTAACTCCCGTTGATATATTCCGGCGTAAAAAGATAGATGCTCGACCCATGTCCACACGCGAACGGGCTATGCTGCCCGCCGCGGAACGAGTGAATTCTATTTTTACGGCGAACGTTGAAAAAGCGCAGTTCCTGCAACGCCTCGCCGACATGCTTGACGACTTCCTGGCCGGGAAAAGGCAGGAGATCATACTTCCGGACGGCACGTCAACAACGGTGGGCGTGATGCAGGGGAAGGCCGACTTCATAGCCAAGGCCCGCGCTTTTATGGACGCAGAAGGAATGGCAGCGAATGCGGGAGACAACCGCATTACCAACATTGGCGCTCGTTCCCGCCTGTCTCTGATTTTTGACACCTACACCCGCTCCTGCTACGGCCAGGCCCGCTGGGAAAGCGGCATGACCCCGGAAATGCTCTGCTCCTACCCGGCATGGCGATTCGTCCGGCACCCGGGAGCCAGGATGCCCCGCCCGATACATGTCCTGCATGAAGGCGCCGTCCGCCTCAAGACGGACTTCCAATTTTGGGCCGTTGAGATGAATTCTCCGGCCATTGGGGGCTTCCTGCTGCCCTGGCCGCTCTACGGCTTCAACTCTTGGATGGACATTGAATCCGTTTCCCGCGCCGAGTGCATCCAGGACGGTCTGATTGGCCCCAACTGGACTCCCGGTCCGGTGGACATGTCCCGTTTCGGGGCAACGGTGCCGGAACGCCTCATGAACCGCTCTGCCTCCGTTCAAAAGATAAAAGACCCGGCCCTTGCCGCCCGGCTCCGGGAAAGCCTCAAGAAGCGTCTTGGAGTGGATGCCCTGGACAAAGACGGACGGCTTGCCATTCCGGCCCGTGAGCTTGCCCAGCGCATGCAGCGGCAGGCGGAGCAGGAAAATCCGGTAGAAATATCACCGTTGCAAATGACGCTTGATTTGTTTGAGCCTGAAAGAAAGGATTCTGCTATGGCGGGCTTGATGAAAAAAGCGGGGTTGCGTCCGCGCGGGGAGGCAACATTAGGCCAGGTGCAATCATTTTTACATGCCTTGAAAACCCGCCATCCGGAGCGGGACTGGGTCAAAGAAAAGGTAGAAAATGGAATTTCCGGTGAATTCCGTCCCATGGCAAAGGAAACTATCCGTAAAAACATGAATGAATTTATGCGGATGGTGGATCCGGAGATTCTGGAAACGTTGCCGCCGATGAGATCTGTGGACAAGGATACAAATTTTGGCAACAGAGGAAGTTACAACCCCATTACCAGAACTATTTTTTATTCCAGTGGAGAAGAGTTCGATAAGGATAATCATTTCCATGAGCTGGTGCACTGGCTGCACTTTAATGGAGAGAACGTTAAAAATAAGAAGATTGGTAATTATTTTCAGAAGAGGATCAAGGGCGAGAAGCGAGGGCGTTTGTCGTGCGGATCGGAGGGGTATTCCGATCATTTTGCCCCATCATTTGAACAAAGGGATGATTATGCCGGAAAAATTTATGGGAGAGAACCCCTCGATGGAATGCCTTACGGGGTAGAAATGCCTACGCGTCACCTTCAAAAACTGGCTTTGTCTCCTAATGAGTTTCTGCGATATTGGAATGATACCAGAGACGGTAAACATTACTGGCGTATGGCATTTTTAAGAAGTTTAACCTTACTGTTCAAATGAATAAAAAAGCACTAGAGTTATATCGGGAATATCAGTCAGGAAAGTTAGAAGTTAACGAACTGATTAGTCAACTTGCTGATTTGTGCGAAAAGGGAGAATGCAAGGTAGAAGAACTAATTGTCGCAGAAATGAAAGCCGGCATTTGTATTATACCAACTTTGGCTGACGGAGTTGAACTGGAATTGTATTTCCGTGAACATCCGAAGATGAGAGGGAAAATGTTTTTAGAATGAAGAAAAAATCCACCATTCCACCGAAGCGGACAGGACGTCCGACCAAATACACGGACGCTTTGGCGGACGAAATATGCAGACGCATTGCCGAAGGGGAAATGCTGATGCAGATTGTAAGGGATGAACACATGCCGGAACGTAAGACAGTTTATAACTGGATGAATGAGCATGACGGCTTTTTACACAACTACGCGCGCGCGTGCGAGATGTCGGCGGATGCCTTGGTGGAAAAGGGCCTGGAAATACTTGATGGAAGCAGCCCCGATTGTGCGCAGATGGACAAAAATAGAGCCGAATACCGTAAATGGCTGGCCGGGAAGAGAAATGCCCGTTACGGGGAACGGAAGTCCGTGGAACTCACCGGAGCCAATGGGGGACCTGTAGAGATGATCACGGAATGCGACGAAGCCAGAATAGCGTCCGTCATGGACAGAATTGAAGCCATCCGCAGAAAGAGGGCGGAAGAAGAGAATGGCGGAACGGTGTGATGACATAGTATCCCGGTGCCGTTTACGGCTGGCTGAATTCGCCGTTGCCGTGCTGGGGCTGGACCCCTACGACTGGCAGATCAACACCTATGAGGACATTAACGATTACCGGCGCACGGCTGTTGTAGCGGCTAACGGTTCCGGCAAAACTGTTTCCCTGGTAGGTCCTGTTGTACTATGGTGGCTGTATTGCTTTCCCCGCGGACGTGTTGTTCTAACGTCCGGTTCCTGGCGGCAGTTAAAAACCCAGCTCTGGCCTGCAATCCGTGCTTACCAGTCTCATCCGGCATTCCGGGGTTGGAAATGGAACCAGATGGAAATTTTGACTCCGGAAGGAGGCTTTACCTCTATATTTTCTACCAATGATGAACAGAAGGCGGAAGGATATCACGCGACGGCGGCAACGCCTGTCCTTTATATCGTGGATGAAGCGAAAGGCGTTCAGGACGGTATTTTTGAGGCGGCGGACCGATGCACCGTCACCCGGTATTTGTACCTTTCCTCCCCTGGTTCGGCCATGGGGAAGCATTACCGCTGCTTTCACGACGAGGCCAAAAACTGGCGGCGAACCAGGGTCACGTCATACATGTGTCCCCACATCCGCCCGGAAAAACGCGCGGAAGACTTGGAAACCTACGGGGAATCACATCCCCTCTACCGTTCCATGCACCTTGCGGAATGGACGGAAGGGGAAGACATGCTGGTCATTACTCCGGAACAACTGAGACATGCGATAGACCATCCTCCGGCGTTCAAGGCGGGTGGACAATGGGCCGCTTTGGATTTTGCAGCCGGCCGAGACGAAAATGCCATTGCTGTACGGGAAGGAACCCTTGTCAGACTGGACCAGGCGTTTAGACAATCCAGCACGGTACAGGCCCGGCGCCGGATGGCAAACCGTCTCAAGGAACTCGGCATTGAGGCACATAATGCATGGGGAGACTCGGACGGTTTGGGGCTACCTATCGTCCAGCAAATGGCCGAACCGGTTGAAAGCGGAGGGGACGGCTACCGTATTAAAGAGTTCCGGGGAGGATTGCCCGGGGAAGACCCGGAACATTACCTGAACACCATTTCCGAAGCGTGGATACTGGGGGCTCGCGACATCGTCAACGGAAAGATCCGCATTGATGAACTCGACCCGGTCACATTCCGCCAGATGACTACACGCCAGATGGAATGGGACCAGAAGGGCCGCCTCCGCGTCATGTCCAAAGAAGACATGCGGGGAAAGGGCTTGCATTCCCCGGACCGGGCCGATGTGATTTTCATGGCTATTTGGGCCGGCCGTTCCTCCCGTGGCATTTGGACGGAGGAAACGGATGTGTACACGCCTCCGGACACGGAAGACTGGTATCATGACTCCTGGACGGAAGGTCCTGTCTCCTGCGAAATCTGAAACACATATCCAGCCCCGACTATTTACGGATTTGAGGATTGCCGCATCATATTTTCATGAGGCAAGCCGCCAACTACAACGTACACGCCACGGAATCCCTGCCGCAGTCTCTTGCGCTGCATTTTATTTCTCCATCCGGTGAGGATATGGACATCAGCGGCATGACGCTCCGCGGCGCGGTGGTACAGGATGGAGTGATCATGCTGGACTGTGCCGTTACGGGGGCGAGTACGGCATTGGTGACATGGCCGAGGCTGGCCGCCGGATGCGGCGCTTATGATATTTTTCTGACCGACGCATCGGGAAAAGAATACCCCTTGTTGAAGGGATCCGTGCATGTAGTGTCCCGCGTTACGCCTCCGGATGGAACGAATGAGGCCGCGGCCGTGGCCGGCGCTCTTGATGTCTCCATCCCCGAAACGGAAGACGGCTCCGTAACCATTGTGGAAAACCCGTCCATTGTGGTCGAGGAACTTGTACGACAGGCCGAAGCGGCCCGGGATGAAGCAACGCGGCTTGTGGAAACGCTGGAAGGACAGGTGGAAAGCGGGGAATTGGTCAATGAGGCTGTAGCAAATAAATTGCCGGGAGCTCTCAAGGAGGCGGGCGTGGAATTGGCCGCGGCAACCGGGCAATCCACCTTGTCCAGCGGAGATGCCGCCGACACCTGGACCATCGTCGGAGGCTACGCGATGAC
>OJAC01000427.1_pt1 | contig 36038 bp, 33 predicted proteins | sample 1588701 | NCBI WGS metagenome assembly OJAC01 (sample SAMN03283256) | human gut metagenome | biome: human-associated habitat; material: feces | host: Homo sapiens | place: USA | collected 2013 | reverse complement strand
GGAGCTGTAACTGAAATGTGAGTTAAAAAACTCAATTTCGTTACAGCCCCTTTTTTACGGCAAACAACCGGTACCCCACGAAAGAAGACCGATACAATCAAATATACAAAAGAGCGGCGTCATACGGCGCCGCTCTTAACATCATATATAGTTATGAATGCAATAAGCCGTCTTTAAATTGCCAACGACTATCGCCGACTGCTTTTGCTTCCGCTTCATTATGAGTAACCCACAAACAAGGGATACGCCATTCCTTGATGATTTTCACAATATCATCCTGTACCTGTTCACGCAATGTCCAATCTAAGGCTGATAAGGGCTCGTCTAAGAGCAAAATACACGGTTTAGCATATAAAGCCCGCCCCAGAGCTACCCGTTGCTGTTCACCGCCGGATAGATTACCTGCCTTCGTATGCGTATATTGTTCCAGATGCAGACGCTCCAAAATACGATTAAGCAGTTCTTTATCGCCCCGTTTGCTATAGGTAATATTATGAACCACATTCATATGGGGAAACACGATATTTCCCTGCGGCATATAGCCCACTTCACGGCGTTGCGGTTTTACAAAAATATTTTTCTCCTTATGAAACCAATACGCTCCATCATGACTAATGAATCCCGCTTTGGGTTTAATTAATCCGGCCAAGCTTTTTAGCAACGTAGACTTCCCGTTCCCGGAAGCCCCGGTGAGCGCGGTAATGCCTTCGCTCAATATGCCTTTACCTTGCACCAGAATAGTCGGGCGCTGTATTTTAATATCAAATTCTATCATACGACGCCTACCTTTCTTCATGGTGCTGGAACAAAGAACCTTTAGTAATAAAGTGAACCGTCCACAATAAACCCAACGTGAGAGCGCATATATAAAGGACCAAGCTAAACGCCCCTTCATAATCGCCGAATTCTACCAATGAGTAAATCGCCAGCGGCATGGTTCGGGTAACCCCCGGAATATTGCCGGCAATCAGAATGGTCGCACCAAATTCGCCCAGAGCACGATTAAAAGCCAAGATACTCCCCGTCAAAATACCTTTCCACGCGAGCGGTATAGATATGGTAAAAAATATACGAAGTTCCGAGGCCCCTAAGGTGCGGGCTACATCTTCAACAGCAGGATCAATGGACCCCAAAGCAGAACGCACCGTCTGATAAAACAAAGGGAACCCGATAATCGAAGAAGCAAGAACCGCTCCCGCTTTGGCAAAAACGACTTGCCAGCCGTTAGCATCGAGCCATGCGCCAAAACTATTGCCCGGTGTAAATATAACAAGTAACATAAAGCCAACCACTACCGGTGGCAATACAAGCGGCAAGGTAACGATGGAATCAATCAATGCCTTACCGGGAAACGAATACCGTTTTAATATATAACAAAGCAACAAGCCTACTACCATTATATTAAATAGTGCTATGCAAGCTACTTCCAATGACAGCCATAATGGAGTCATACGCCACAACCTTTCAAACGAACCCTATAATCTACAATAGGCGGTTCATCACCTGAACCGCCTATGCGTCCTTATATACTCTGTCGATGACCGTTCGTCATTTTATTTTGCGCTGTTAGCTACGCTGGTGAAGCCATATTTTTGTAAAATCTGCTGCGCTTCATTGCTGGTTAAATAATCATAAAATTGCTGAGCCAATTCATTGTCATATTTCGTTACGATGGCGATTGGATAACGAATCGCATCATGACTGTCACTGGGAGCAACCGCTGCCACCTCTACGCGATTTTGCAAGTCCATAGCATCGGTTTTATATACAAACCCGGCATCAGCGGACCCTTCGGCTACATAAGCGCCAACCGCTTTAACGTCTTTGCCGTAAACGATTTTGCTTTCTACCTGATTCCAAAGGTTTAATTTGGTCAATGTCTGTTGAGCATATTTACCGGCCGGTACAGTTTCAACGGTGCCGATAGCTATACGGTTAACGGTAGGTAATTGTTCGATAGAAATTTTTGACTTATCTTTAGGTACGATTAATACCAAAGAGTTTTCTACCAACGGTTTTACCTTCGTCACTAAATTCTTTTCTTTTAACTGTGCCATATTTTTTTCATCGGCAGAAATAAAAATGCTGGCCGGCGCACCACTTTCAATCTGTTGGCGCAAGGTTCCGGAACCACCGAAATTAAGTGTAATCTGAGTAGGATCTAAATGACGGGATTTCACAAAATTATCTTTCAATTCATTAGCGGCAGCCTGTAAACTGGCCGCTGCCGATACGGTAATTGTTTGAGACTTAGTAGCTTGCGCATCTTTTTTATCGGTATCAGTTCCACCGCAACCGGCTACAACCAATGCCATCGCACTCATAGCAATCAACAATAACTTTTTGTACCCTTTCATGTACATTACCTCCTTCGCCTCCATCATGTGGCTCTTAATACTGCGTTTACACTTCAAATTACAGAGTATATATTCGCCGGATAATCACATAAGTGATTATTTGTAAACCTATTATAGTCTTATTATGACATAAATATAAATAAAATCAAAGGTTTTAATTCCCTATTTTTTAGCGGTATTTAACATAAGAAGTTAATCACATTATTATATAGCTAACAAAAATCAAACTCACTCACCAATTTACCAGTAAAACCGCGACCTTTTAAAGGTTGTTTTTTTATACTCAATTGGGTATAGTATAGATAGATTACACCAAAGGAGGGCATCACCGTGGGGTTATTTTTTCACATTTTTTGGACAAGTGTTGTACCTATTTTAGCCTTAGTAGCGGTAGGTTTTATATTAGATAAAAAATTCAATCTGGATTTACGCTCATTAAGTAAGTTAAATTTCTTTATCTTACTGCCGGCTTACGTTTTTCGCTCATTATATACAGCTAATCTTACCCTCGAAAGTGTCGGTATATCCGTCTGTGCCTTTGTCATCCTATTTTCCAACAGTTACATGGCCTTAGGCGTATCCAAACTTCTTGGCTATGACCGGAAAAAGACCCAAATTGTGCGTAACGCCACTATGTTTAACAATGGCGGCAACATCGGTATCGCCATTGCCACCTTCGTATTCTCCAATGAACCATATATCGTAAACGGTCAAACGCCTTATTTAGATGCAGCCATTGTGGGCGTAATCGCCACCTTTATTATTCAAACAATTTTCTGTAATACCTTAGGCTTTTATCAGGCCGGCACCGGTTTACTCACACGCCACAATGCACTTAAATTAGTATTCCACATGCCCGTACTCTACGCGGCTCCGGCTGCCCTCTTAGCGCGCCTCATCCCTTACGATTTAACAACTTTGGTATTATGGTCGCCACTCCATATTTTTGCCAACGCCTTCGTCGGCATGGCCATGATCACCTTAGGTGTGCAAATGAGTCGTACGCCTTACAACTTCTTAAAAAAAGACGTTTTGGTTACTACATCTTTGCGACTTATCGGCGGACCAATCTTAGCGGCCTTTGTTATGCTCCTCTACATCGTGTTGTACGAACCGGTAAATCCGATTTCAGCACAAGCGGTTATTATTACCTATAGTGTACCATCAGCGGTAAATACAGCACTCATAGCCTTTGAAATGAACAATAACCCGGAACTGGCCACGCAGATTGTTATGTCTACAACACTCTTGTCAGCCGTCACCATGCCGCTGGCCATCCTATTTGCGTACTACATGTTCCCGGTTTAAAATTATTACCTCATTCTTTGAGCCATAACGCTCAGACAAATATCTTAGGAATTGTAATAAATTAACATCAAACTGCATATTAATTCTTAACACCATCAGTGTAAACTGGTGGTGTTTTTCTGTGCAATCACTGAATTATTACATATCATCATACTTAACATGTCAATCTTCTATCTATTTTTACAAGAATTTTTATAATTAATTGTTGCATTTTTATGCATTCAGGTCTATAATGCCAATCATAGAATTTTTATTCAAACAAACTGTATATTTACTTCATCTTCCATTAATAAATTTCTTTAATTTTTGCGTAATTTTCAGAAGTAAATATACATAACAAATACCATAAACCGTATTATTATACCTACATCAAGTGCAAAACTATTCTACAAAGGAGCGATTCATATGACCAAAGTCAGCATCCTCGGTGCTACCGGTTACGCCGGGGCCGAGCTCGTAAAATTAATATTACAGCATCCGAATGCCACATTAACCCATATTACTTCGGAAAGTCATACCGGCCAAGCCTTGGCCGATGTATATCCTCATATGCGAGGCATTACCGATTTGACTTTGGAAAGTATGGATAATTTGGAAACCATTGCTAAAGACAGCGATTTTATTTTCATTGCACTGCCTCACGGACACGCCATGACCGTCGGCAAAGCCCTTGCGAAAACACCGGTTAAAATCATCGATCTCGGCGCCGACTACCGCTTCAGCGACACCAAGGTATATGAAGCGTGGTACCATGTACCCCACACTCATCCTGATGCCCCCAGCGTCTATGGCTTAGCCGAACTAAACCGAGAAGCCATCAAATCCGCCAAAATCATCGGCAATGCCGGCTGCTACACAACGGCTTCCATTCTGGCGTTGGCTCCTTTAGTAAAAAATCATCTGATTCAAACTAATTCCATCATCATTGATGCTAAATCCGGTACCTCCGGCGCGGGTCGAAGTGCTAAACTCGATACCCATTATCCCGAGTTCTACGATGCCTTTAAAGCCTACGGCGTAGCTACCCACCGCCACACACCGGAAATTGAAGCAGCCCTCGGTAAGCTTAACGGTTCTCCGATTATGCTTAATTTTACGCCTCACTTAGTGCCAATGAGCCGCGGTATCTTAGCTACAGCTTATGCCAACTTAAACGAAGGCGTCACACCGGACGCAGTAAGCCAAGCTTTTGAAACAACCTACGCCACGGAGCCCTTCGTCCGATTACTCGGCCTCAATGCCTATCCAAACACTAAATATGTACGCGGTTCCAACTTCATTGACATTGCCTGGCATATTGACGAACGAACCGGACGCGTCATCGTCCTCAGCGCCATCGATAATCTTGTAAAAGGCGCTGCCGGTCAAGCCGTTCAGAACTTTAACATCGCTTGCGGCTATGAAGAAACAACGGGACTCAAGCTAGTTCCCATGTACCCATAAATTAGGAGGTTCTACCATGAAACAAACAATAACGTTAGATACACAATCTCACGGCGTTACCTACGCCAAAGGATTTGAAGCCATCGGTATTCAAGCAGGTCTGAAAAAGAGCGGCAAACATGATTTAGCCCTCATCTATACTAAACAAAAAGCGGCGGTAGCCGGCACCTTCACACAGAATAAAGTGGCTGCCGCTCCGGTCTATGTATCCAAAGAAACAGTTGCCACCGGCACGGCGCACGCCATCATTTCCAACTCCGGTTGCGCCAATGCCTGCACCGGTCCGCAAGGCTTAAAAGATGCTCATACCATGGCGTATCACACGGCTCAAGCCTTAGCTTGTGATCCTACCGACATCATCGTGGGCTCTACCGGTATCATCGGTCAACAATTACCTATCCACGACATCGTAAAAGCCATTCCAAACCTCGTAGATTCCTTATCCGAGGATGGCAGCGAACTGGCGGGCAAAGCCATTTTAACAACCGACACGTACTCCAAAACGGCCTCAACCCATTTCACCGTCGACGGCCAAACCATTCACATGGGGGCCATCGCTAAAGGCTCCGGCATGATTCGCCCTAACATGGCAACCATGCTTTGCTACATCACCACCGATATCGCCATTACGCCGACGCTTTTGCAAAAAGCCTTACACGCCTGTGTCGATAAGTCCTTCAATATGATTTCCGTCGACGGCGACATGAGCACCAATGATATGGCCATAGTCCTCGCCAATGGGGCTGCGGGCAACAAGCCGATTACCGAAGAAAACGAAGATTTCGAACTTTTCCAAGAAGCCCTCATGGCTATTACCGTATCCTTAGCTAAGCAAATCGCCGCTGACGGCGAGGGAGCCAGCAAATTTATCACCATTGATATTAAAGGAGCTACCGATTTTGAAAGTGCCAAAACAGTAGGCATGTCCATTGCCAATTCGCCACTCGTAAAAACCGCCTTCTTCGGTGAAGATCCTAACTGGGGTCGACTCATCTGTGCCGCCGGCTATGCAGGCGTACCAATGAATCCGGCCACTACAGTTTTAAAAATCGGCGGTGTTACTATTTTTAAAAACGGCATGGGCGCTGTGTATAACGAAGCAACGCTTAAACAAATCATGAACGAACACGATATTACGGTCACCGTTGAACTCAACGAAGGTGATGCGAACGCCACTGTTTGGACCTGCGACCTCACCTACGACTACGTGAAAATCAACGGCGAATATCATACCTGATACGGATAGAAAGGAGCCTCCTATGATTAACGAATTAAACGCCTTCAATATGGCCACCGTCAACACGCCTGACGAAGTAGCTGCGCACACCACCATCAGTGCCGCCGGTAAAGCATCCATACTCATTGAAGCACTGCCATACATCCAAAAATTCGCCGGCAAAACCATGGTCATCAAATACGGTGGCAATGCCATGATTAGCGAAGAATTAAAGAACAAAGTGATGCAAGACATCGCCCTTATGAAGTGCATCGGTATTAAACCGGTCATCGTCCACGGCGGCGGCCCGGATATAACCGAATTTTTAGAAAAAGTGGGCAAAACCAGCCAATTTGTAAACGGTCTGCGCGTCACCGACGCAGAAACGGTAACCATTGCCGAAATGGTATTGGGCGGTAAAATCAACGCCGAAATCGTAAGCCGTCTCAACACTTTGGGCATCCCCGCTATCGGCCTTTCCGGGAAAGATGCTAACTTGCTGATGGCCCATAAAAAATTAGCCGAAGTTCACGAAGCGGGTGGCCAAATCAATCACGTAGATATCGGTTTTGTCGGGGAAGTAACGAAAGTAAACACCGAGATTATTAACGACCTCTTAGATAAAGGCTATGTACCGGTTATCTCCCCGATTGGGGCCGGTAAAGGCGAGACGACCTATAACATTAACGCCGATTATGTGGCGGCTGAAGTAGCCGGTGCCTTACAAGCGAAAAAACTACTCATGCTCACCAATACGAAAGGGATTTATACCTCCCTGGATGACCCGAAGAGCTTCTTATCCAGCATCTTTAAATCTGACGCTGTTGCCATGATTGAAGACGGCACCATCCAAGGCGGCATGATTCCTAAAGTGGAAGCCGTGTTACACGCCCTTGAATGCGGCACTAAACGTGTTACCATCATCGACGGTCGCGAACCGCATGCCTTATTGCTCGAACTATTTACCAACAAAGGGATCGGCACGGAAATCATTTAAATTAACCGGCCGCCCCACATTCGGCTCGCCCCACCTTTGGTAGCACCCCACCTTTGGCAGTGCTCCCGAGTGTGCCGCAATTAATCCATGACTAAGGAGGTTCCCCATGAATACAACGGATATTATAAACCACGATAAACAAGACTATTTTCCCGTCTTTGCCCGGTACGACATCGTCCTCGACCACGGCGACGGCCCTTATTTATACGATACTAACGGTAAAGCCTATTTAGATTATCTCGCCGGCATCGCCGTTAACGTAGTCGGTCATAACTATCCACCATTAGTTGATGCTATCGCTACGCAAGCCGCTAAAATGATTCACTGCTCCAATTTATACTACACGGAAGTGCAAGCCGAAGCAGCGGCAAAACTCAAAGCTTTAAGCGGTATGGATAAAGTTTTCTTTGCCAACTCCGGGGCGGAAGCTAACGAAGGAGCTATTAAATTAGCCCGTAAATACGCCACCGCCAAAGACCCGGACAAAGTACAAATCATCACCGCCTTACACAGTTTTCACGGTCGTACTTTGGCTACCTTGACCGCCACCGGCCAAGAAAAATATCATCAAGGCTTCGGCCCGTTGCCGGGCGGTTTTGACTACGTTCCCTTCGGTAACATCGACGCTATTAAGGCAAAAATTAACGACAAAACCTGTGCAGTCATGCTGGAAGCCATTCAAGGCGAAGGGGGCGTCCATGTTCCCGATGCGAACTATCTAAAAGAAGTAAAAGCCCTTTGTGAACAACATGACGCCTTGCTCATTATCGATGAAATTCAAGCCGGTATGGGCAGAACGGGTAAATTCTTCGGCTACGAACACTTCGGTATCCAGCCGGACATCGTAACACTCGCAAAAGGCCTGGCCGGCGGGGTGCCTATCGGCGCGTTTTTAAGTACCAAAAAATTAGCTAATACCTTCCATGCCGGTGATCACGGCTCTACCTTCGGCGGTAATCCCTTAGCTTGTGCCGCCGCCAATGCTGTACTCACCGCCATTAAGGCCGGAAACTTAATGGATAATGCAGCTACTGTCGGCGATTACTTAATCACACAACTAAAAACCTTGCAACAATCTTTTCCGACGCTCATTACCGAAGTGCGCGGCAAAGGTCTCCTAGTTGGCATGGAGCTCACTAAACCGGGCCGCGATATTGTTAACGATTGTCTTGCCAAAGGTCTCATCATCAATTGCACCGCCGGCAATGTCTTGCGCTTTGTACCGCCACTCATTATTACTAAAGACAACGTTGATACCTTAATTGCAATATTGAACGAAGTATTACCAAAGTATATAGATTAAATAAAACTGAAACTATGCGGCTTATCTAAGTGTAGACCCTGATTTTCAGCCCAAACACAGCATCACATAAGCCGTTCGCACTATATGAAAGGAGCCTATTATGAAAAAAGGTGACGATTTTATTTCCATCCACGACCTCTCCACGGAAGAAGTTTGGCAGCTGCTCGACTTGGCTGCCGATTTAAAACAAAAACAAAAAGCAGGCATTCCTCATCCCTATTTACAAGGCAAAACCTTGGGCATGATTTTTGAAAAAGCCTCTACCCGTACCCGTGTTTCCTTTGAAACCGGCATTTACCAACTGGGCGGTCAGGGACTTTTCTTATCCGGTCGCGATTTACAAATCGGCCGTGGCGAGCCCATCAAAGATACAGCCCGCGTTCTCTCTCGCTATGTGGATGGCATCATGATTCGTACCTTTGCTCATGATACGGTACTCGAACTGGCCGAATATGCCAGTGTGCCGGTCATCAATGCCCTTACCGACTTACTCCATCCATGCCAAGCCATGGCGGATATGATGACGGCCATCGAATACAAAGGGAAAGATTTAAAAGGTAAAAAACTCACTTTTATCGGTGACGGCAACAATATGGCCCACTCCCTCATGTTCGCCTGTGCCAAATTAGGCCTTAACTTTGCCTTTGCCGGACCTAAAGGGTATGAACCGAATCCGGACATTATTGCCAAAGCCGAAGCGGATGCCAAACAGTCGGGCGGCTCTGTTGAAATCTTAAACGATCCAATGGCAGCGGCTAAAAACGCCGATATTTTCTACACCGACGTCTTTGCCAGCATGGGCCAGGAATCGGAATACGAAGAACGGCTACAGATTTTCAAAGGCTTCCAAGTTAACAGTCAATTGCTCAGCGTGGCTAACACCGATCCGATTGTAATGCACTGCTTGCCGGCTCACCGGGAAGAAGAGATTACCGACGAAGTATTTGAAGCGCAGGCTAATGTTATTTTTGACGAAGCGGAAAATCGTTTGCACATGCAAAAAGCCATCATGGCCACCATCATGTAAAACGGTTTAGACTCAGCAATAGATTAAATTTGGTAAATACTTTTCGTCAACTATTATGTATTGACGCTTTACATTGTAAACCCCACTAAAAGTGTGGGTTGATAAAACAAACCTCCCCTAGTATACTTAGAACAGGTATAGTAGAGGAGGTTTTTCAAATGAAAACACGTTTATTATTTCGCGCCGCTTTAATGATTGCGCTCTTAACAGTGGGTGCACGTATCCAAATTCCATTGCCTTATTTTGATTATTATACGTTGCAGTTTACCTTCGTGCTCTTAGCCGCGGTCATTTTGCCGCCCCGCTACGCTTGGGGCTCCGTTGCCACCTATGTACTCATGGGCCTTATCGGCATTCCTATCTTCGCCGGCGGCGGTGGTCTCGGTTACGTTGTACGCCCAAGCTTCGGCTACCTCATTGGCTTCATCATTACAGCCGGTGTGTTGGCTGAATTGAAACACCGTTATAAAATTCACACGCTCAAGGGCTACTTTACACTGAATGCTATCGGCATTGTCATCACCTATATCTTTGGCTTATCCTACAAAATCGCCATTCTGGCCTGGTATTTGAACCAGAGTGTGCCATTGAGCGATATCTTCTGGGTAGCCTTTGCCTTCGACATTCCGGCCGACTTCATTATGATTGTCATCTTATCCGCAGCGGAAGTGCCTATCGTCAATGCATTGCAATCCTTAAATCAGCGTGCTGCGGCGCATTAATTACTTCAGCCCCCAAGCCAAGCTGGTCATGCTTAAGCTGCCCCATACATAATCATGGGTATGAATATCAACCGGTGGCAAAGTAAGCTCTTTTACATCGCCTTCACCTACTACGGCACCAAGGCAGTAGTAGAACGGTGCCAAGTGATCCGGTGATTCAGCGGCTACGCGAGCCCCTTCAAGGGCTTCCCATTTTAAAGCGCCAACTAAATCATTTTCCTTTTCAGGATTTATCTTAGCAAGTAAGGCTTCCTCGAACGCTTCCGCTTCGGGGAAGCCTTTATTGCCCATATTCGGATTGATTAAACGCAAATTATGAACAATGTCACCACTGCCTAAAATCAAGATACCTTCATCGCGCAAAACGGATAACGCCTGCCCCATAGCAAACCATTCACGAGCATCCGCTTTATAGTTAACCGATAACTGCACTACCGGAATCTTTGCATCAGGATACATTTTCAAAAGCGGTGCATAGGCCCCATGGTCGTAACCGCGGTCTTCTTTGGCGGCCACCTGCGCACCCAAACGTTCCTCTATACGCTCAATCAAAGCTTTGGAGGTTTCTGCAGGATACTGCAATTGATAAATCGGATCAGGGAAACCATACATGTCATAGATCATAGCCGGTTTTTCATCCACTTGTACAAAACTGCCGGCCGTATACCAATGTGCCGAAATCATTAAAATAGCTTTTGGACGCGGTATAAGCGTAGCCAATGCTTCCCATTCCTTTGTCCAAGGATTATCTTCAATTAAATTCATAGGTGAACCGTGGCCAATGAACAGCACCGGCATTTTAGACATATTAATTGTTTCACTCATAGTAAAACTCCCTTTCTTACAGACCCTAATTCGCAATCGGATACGTTCCGTCAATGCGTTCCTAAGGGGCTAACGGAAAACTAATCATATCTGAAGTACTATTCCCAAACATCTATGCCATCAGAAATTTCCAGCTGAATGGGAATTACATTCACTTTCATCGTACGACTCTATTATAAGATGTAATATAAAATATTACAAGTGTTTTTTTGAAAATTTTCACTTTTACCAAACATATAAAAAGCCGGCACAGCAAACTATACTGACTGTACCGGCTTTAACTTTAGGTCGCGGATTACGACCCAAAACCTTATTTCGTATTACATTTTATACTTCTTCATCCAATAACGGCAACCAAGCGCCATAGCCTTCTTTGACCATATCTTCAGCCTTAATAAAACGCAAGGACTTACTGTTGATACAATAACGAAGACCACCCAAATCTTCTTTGCCATCTGTGAAAACATGGCCTAAATGGGAATCGCCATGGGCACTGCGCACCTCTACACGAGGACGGCCCGGAATCGAAAGATCCTCTTTATATACAACCGAATTTGCCGTAATAGGTCGCGAGAATGCCGGCCAACCGCAACCGGAGTTAAATTTAGCCGCGGATATAAAAAGCGGTTCCCCCGTTACAATATCCACATAAATGCCTTTTTCAAAAAAGTCGTCATATTCACCGGTAAACGGGTGTTCCGTTGCACTTTCCTGGGTAATGGCGTACGCATCATCACCGATACGAGCTCTTAAGGCGTCCTTATCTTCTTTCACATAAGCCGGTAAATCCACCAATGGTTCGTTCGCTTTATATAAAGCCACATGGCAATAGCCGTTCGGATTTTTATCTAAATAGTCCTGATGATAGAGTTCCGCATCAAAGAATTGTTCCAACGGCAATACTTCTACGGCAAATTTACCGTACGGATCAACGGCCTTAAAAAGGCGTTCAACACGGGCTTTATCCGCTTCATCGGTATAATAAACGCCGGTTCGGTACTGAGTGCCTACATCGCCGCCTTGCTTATTCACAGAATAAGGATCGATAATTCTGAGCAAATGCAGTAGAATTTCTTCCAAGGAAATAATGTGGCGATCATACTCGAGGCGCACCGTTTCCGCATGGCCCGTATCATTATGACATACCTCTTCATACGTCGGGTTTTCCGTTTTACCGTTCGCATAACCTACGGCAGTCCCCAAAATGCCGGCTACACGTTTAAAATACGCTTCTACACCCCAGAAGCAGCCACCTGCCACATAGATTGTTCGTTTATCTGCATAAACACTTTGAATAGCCATAAATTGACCTCACTTTCTCTTTTAACTCTCTTTTATCTCTCATTTCATCTCATATAATGCTCTGATTTAACATCATATTACACCATATTGATAACACTATACCATTAAATCGAAAATATTAAAAGTCTAAATATATATTAGAAGGCATCAGCCGCTTTAACACGGCGTTGATACACTTGATATGCTACGAACATCAAGAGCACGCCGGTTACCAAGAATACATACTGAATCCCAAAGAAGGTGGTTACACCACTCGCAAAGAGCGGCCCCACCATGCAACCGAACTGGTTGGCCGTCGTGGCCATACCGAATACGCGACCGCGAAATGCCGGTTCTGTATAATGAGCTAAGGCCGCACTCAACAACGGGTTGACCCCTACGATGAAACAGCCTACCAAAATCTGCAAGCTGCCGAACCAGGTAATGCCAAACGGCATACTTTGTAAAAACAAGAATATACCGGTACCGCAAAGGGCATAAAATACGGCTTTAAAATAGCCCTTGCGCTGCCCGAAAGCGGCCCAAATATTGGTTGTTACCGCACCGGCCAAACCGCCGACACTCAAGATTGTACCGGCCAAGAGAGCGGCCCCTTCCATCGTGCCTTGCAACTGCCCTACATAGAGCGCCAAAATAGGCTGCAGCATTAAAATAGCGGCCTGCATAATGAAATACAACCATAGTAAATCCGTCAATACTTTGCGACCTTTAACAAAATTCCAATCTTCTCGGAACGAAGTCGTTTCAACCGGCTGCGCATCGCCCATATGCGGTTCTTTTACAAAGAAGAATACCACCGCACTGGCCACGAATAAAACGCCACCGGCAATGAAAAATACCGGCCTCATGCCCACAACCGCTTCAATCAAACCGCCGAGAAGCGGCCCGATAACGTTACCTACAATTAAACCGGTCTGAAAAATCCCCAGCGCCGTACCGGTTTTTTCTTTCGGCACACTGAGGGATACCATGGTCATCGCCGCCGGCATAAAGCCGTTGGCAAAGCCCATCAAAGCACGTGTCGCAAACAATTGCCACGCATCTTGTACGAAACCCGTTAAAATATAAGAAATACCGATCAAAATACCGGCACGAATGGCCATGAGTTTTTTGCCCTTCGTATCCGCCATACGCCCCCAAATCGGAGCCATGACGCCGGCTACAAAAAACGTAATGGAAAAGACAACGCCGGACCAAATAGCGACGCTATCGTGACCTACACCTAATTCTAATAAATATACCGGCAAAAACGGTATCAACATCGTGTAACATATGGATAAACCCGTCATACAGCCGGTTAACAGCCATACGTTGCGCATTCCGCCTCTCGCATCTGCCATATGATTCCTTCTTTCTTCAAAACTTGCCCTTCGGCCATTCATTTCACAATTTTAAGGCAACATTTGTTGTCATATACTTATAATTTTAATTCAAACAAAGCAAAGCTCCTTGATCATACTCAAGGAGCTCACACTAAATAGCTACAATTATACTTTTTGTTCCCGTCCGGTTAGCTGCGCAATCAATTTGTACAACAGTTTATACATGGTAGTGAATTCTTCATCCGTCAGATTTACCACCTGCGCCATCGCCTTCGGCACATGGGCTACCCGCTGTTGCAATTCGCGGCCTTCATCCGTAATGGAAATAATGACGGTTCGTTCATCTTCTTTGGAGCGCGTCCGTGTTAAAAAGCCTTTAGTTTCCATTTTACGCAGTAATGGCGTAAGCGTTCCCGAATCGAGATATAAATACTCGCCCAGGGACTTTACATTCAAATGGCTGTGTTCCCACAAAACCATCATCACAATATATTGCGTATATGTTAAATTTAAAGGTTCCAATAACGGCTGATAAGCTCTTACAATCTCCTTCGCACAGGCGTACAAGGGAAAACACAACTGATTCTTTAGAGCCAGTTCCTCTATATTTGTATCTATCAAGGTTTTTCTCCTTATCTCAATTAATTAGTTCACAATATAATTCTATACAATGCGACAACCCCTGTCAAGGTGAGTGCCTCGGCTGAAGAGAGTAACCTGCTCATCTTCCAAACGTCTAGTGCTTCGCCCCCATACATCCGGCTGTGTCAAAAAGAAAAACACCTTTTAGCATCAGCCCGCACTTTTACCATAAAAAGTAAATGCAGATTGTACCACTCAAAGGTGTTTTATAACTTCAAACGTTCTTTTGATATACCGTATCGCTATTTACTTTTTACTACAGTACCGTCCGTTACCATTGTCTTCAATTAGGCCGGTGTACTCTTACCGGTTACGTCAGCGGAAGTGTCGTCAGTGGCTGTCTCATCGGCAGTTTTGCCTTCGGCCGAGTGAGCCTCTTCATCATCTTCTGAATCATCAGATACATCAAACTTTTTGTCCAACACATCCTGCAACGTTAACTTTTCCATATATTCTTTGAATTGAGCCTGCATATGTTCCCATAAAGGCAAGGTCATACAAGTCTTGCTGCGTGGACATTGGTTTACTTCATCTTCCAAGCAAGCTACGAGAGCAATAGAATCTTCCGCAGCGCGCAAAATATCATAAACCGTGTAATCTTTCGGCTCCATCGACAAGCGATAACCGCCGTATTTACCACGTACACTCTTTACATAACCGGCCGCGCTCAAGCGTGCTACAATGCCTTCTAAATATTTATCGGAAATACGCTGACGTTCCGCAATTTCGCGGATAGACACGTTCTTCTTAGTACCATGTTCTGCAAGGTCAACTAATACGCGTAAAGCATAACGACCCTTAGTTGAAATTTTCATAGTTCATATACCTCTTTCACAGTAGGAATTACTAAATTCATTATATCACAAGATTTATCCCCTATCAAAGAGGGGAATTAAAATTCCTCGCCACATTTCTTTGATTTACTTCCTACTTTTTTGAATTACCTTGCTAATTATCGCTATTTATCTTGCTAATTACGTCTATTTACTTTGTGAATTTTCTCTATTTACCTCTCTACTTTTCTGATTTACCATGATACAATAGGGGTGAATTTATAATTCTAAAACATATAGGAGGTCACATATGTTAGAAAAACTGTTTGCGCTCAGCGAGCGTAATACAACGGTGAAAGGTGAAATTATCGCCGGTTTAACCACCTTTATCACCATGGCGTATATTCTTTTCTTGGCGCCGAATCTACTCAGCATCGCCGGCATGGATAAAGACGCGGTCCTCATCGCCACTGCATTAGGCGGCGGTATCGTAACGATTGCCATGGGGCTCCTCGTTAACTATCCGATTTGCTTGGCACCGGGCGTAGGCCTGCTCGCCTTTTATACCTTTACCGTCGTACTCGGTATGGGCGTCGCTTGGCAAACCGCATTGGGGGCCGTATTTATTTCCGGTATTGTTTTCCTCATTTTGACCCTCACTACGGTGCGTCAACACATTGTTGAAGGCATTCCGGCGTCTATGAAAATTGCCATTACCGTCGGTATCGGTCTTTTCATCACCATTATCGGTTTGAAATTATCCGGTCTCATGGCCATTACCTTATCCTTGTCCCCGGACAGCTTGGCCCAAGTGATTGCCACCAAAGGCCATTCCACACCGGGTTCTTCGGAAACCATCCTTACCTTAGGTAACCTCATGGATCCGCAAGTAGCTTTGGCCCTCTTCGGTCTCGTTTTTACAGCCCTCTTGATGGCCCGCAACGTACAAGGCTCCTTCATTATCGGCGCCGTTGTTACCAGCATCTTGGCGTATGCAACCGGTAATGCCCAATTACCTGACAACTTCTCCATTATCGCAGTGCCTGATTTCAGCAAAGCCGCTTTCTTCCAATTAGATATCGGCAGCGCCATGAGCATGGGTCTCGTAACCATTATCTTCTCTTTCACCTTCGTTGAATTATTCGACTCCATGGGTACCTTAATCGGAACAGCCACTAAAGCAGGCATCGCTAATCCTAAAGAAGGTAAATTCCCGGGACTTGGCAAAGCCATGACCGTCGATGCCGTCGGCGTAAGCTTCGGTGCCCTTTTAGGGGCCAGCACCATTACCGCTTTCGTAGAAAGTGCGGCCGGTGTCGGCGCCGGTGGTCGTACCGGTTTAACCGCCGTTACTTGCGGTATCTTGTTCCTCTTGGCATTACTCTTTGCACCGTTAATCACCCTCGTGCCAAACTGTGCAACAGCTCCAATCTTAATCTTAGTGGGTGCCTTGATGATGGAACCGATTCGCGACATCGATTTCTCCGATTGGACCGAAGCCTTCCCGGCTTTCATGGTAATCGCTTTGATGCCGTTCACTTACAGCATCGCTAACGGCGTATCCGCCGGTCTTATCATGTACCCACTTCTTAAAATCGTTGCCGGCCGTACCAAAGAAGTTCACTGGATTATGTATCCGTTGGCCATCATCGTATTGATTCGTTACATTTGGTATTAATACGAGGATTATTGTGAAAAATCTGAAAAGATTTCGCTTTAAGCCCTGAGCCCAAAAACTTAAATAAAGAAAAAAGACTTATCTCCGCTGTTTGCAATAATGCTTAATCACTAAGTTGCTTACAGCTTCGAGATAAGTCTTTTTTATTAGAGCAAATATCGTTAAATTCAAATGCTTACTTCAGGGTGGACAAAAAGTGTGGGTAAAAGTAATGATAAAACCAGATACTTACTACACTAATTGAATATTAAAATTAACTTTCATTTATTCCTCTATCATCGTTACCTCTGAATACTTAATATCTTTAAATCCAACTATCAAAGTCAGCACAAAACTCAGCCCAAAGGCAATCCCTAAAGCTGTCAAATACCACATAAAAGATGGTCCCATGAATACCGGTAACGTAGTAACCGCCGGAATGGCAAAGGAAGGGGCACTTACTTTGAAAAAGCCTGCCAAGGCACCGCCTAAACCACCGGCCACACAGGCACAAACCATAGGTCGTTTCAAACGCAAAGTAACCCCGAATACAGCCGGTTCCGTAACCCCGAGCAAAGCAATAAGCCCCGCGGAAAAGGCTTCCGTCTTAAATACCTTATTTTTACTGCGCACCGCTACCGCCAGGGCAGCGCCCGCCTGAGCGAACATGGCCGTACCGAATAAAGGCATTAAGGTATCAAAACCGTATACGGCCACATTGTTAATAGCAATCGGGAAAAAGCCCCATTGGAGCCCCAACATGCCGATAAACGGTTGCACCGTGCCCACAATAAGGCCGGCTATCAACGGACTGAGGCCGTAAACTAATTCATAACCGCCGCCCAATAAAGCACCAAGCCAGGTACCGATAGGTCCTAAAATAACTAAGGTAAACGGTGTCATCACGATAATACAAAGGGGTGGCGTAAATAACCCGCGCACCGCTTCAGGGAAAATCTTTTTACCCAACTTTTCTACATATTGCAAACAATATACGGCCAATAAAATTGGAATCACCGACGAGGGATACATAACCTGCCCCATGGGCCAGCCAAATAAATCAGGACCTTGCCAACCACCGGCACCACCTACATGACCGAACATCGTTGCCACGGCACTACCATCGCCGGATTGTCCCATAGTCGCCGCCAAGCTTTGCACCAATGCTTCTACCGACTCCATACCGCCCGCTCCGGGTGCTTTCATGAGCTGTGTCACATCCGGATACACCAACACACACGCCAGTAACATGGCCGTAAAGGGATCTGTATTAAACCGCTTCGCCGCCGTGTAAGCAAGAAAAACCGGTATAAAGTAGAAGAACGCATCGCTCATAGCGTTCAAGATTACATACGTACTCGAACCTTCCGGTACCAAGTGATTTACAGTGAGAAGAATGAAGATACCTTTTAAAATACCAGTCGATACCAGTAAGGCAATAATCGGTAAAAACAGGGCTGATAGTAGATCTATCGCCCCGTCGGCAAAGCTTTTAAGTCGCATATATAGTGAAGTCGTGGCAGACATGAAATACTCCTTTAGATTGAATCTTTAAATATATTTATTGATTATGTATATCAATTTAAACCAATATAAGTATAACAAAAGAGAGCCCTCTCGACAATTTCGAGGGGGCTCTAAGGTCTACCTATTATTTTCTAAATACGAACAAATATTCATGGGCAATCAATAAGAAATTATATTTTACACTATTTGTTTTCCAATACCCCGTCGCCCTACAATTATGTTGCTCTTTAATGATTAATTCTTTTAAAGTAAAGCCGGCGTCTTGGAATATTTTCATAACGTCAAACGACATAGGCTGCATACAGCCTTTTTGTCGCGTATCTCCCATGAGGATTGCACAAAACTTATCTTTCTTTAAAACGCGGTAACATTCATTGACAACCGGTTTCATTGCTTCTAAAAAGTCTTTAATTTTAAGTTGTGATAAATCTTCCGGAATACCATCACTATACTTAATAATATTAGCGTATGGAGGATGCGTACAAATCAAATCAATACTTTCATCCGCAACAAAATCAAGATTTCTGGCATCGCCTTTACGCACCACAACTGTACCATCAGCGCCATCATGTTCAAAATCTATTTTTTCTTCACAACGTGCTAACGCTACATCATTACAATCAACCCCAATAATATTACGATTTAATAACTTAGCTTCAACTAAAGTTGTGCCCCCACCGGCAAATTGATCCAATACTAAATCACCGGGTTGAGAGTATCTCAACAAAATATTTCTCGGAATATATGGTGACCAATTGCCACGCCACTTCGCATCATGGGTAGCCCAATCCCCCCTTTTTGGAAAAGACCAATGAGTTGTCATCTCCAATTCAAAATCTTCAGGTTCCCATTTTTTAATTTTCTTTACAGCCATAACTTACAAATACACTTCCTCATTTTATAACTTTTGAAATAATATCATTTTCCAAATCTTTTATATTATAAATATGGTCCATTATGTCAAAAGTTTCTTCTAAATTATGTCTGGCACTGTTCCAGCCTTTACCATCAGTAAACCAAACAAAAGAAAATCCATCAATCGTATTCGACTCCATCGCCAATGTCTTATAGCTACGAGCTGTTTCATTCAACTTACTACCACCACCGGCATAGAAATTAGTTTCAATACCATATACCATAGCCTCGGTCTTTATAACAAAATCAAATCGTTTTTCACTGCGCCCTCTATCAGAAATCGCAGATAAATCAATTCCCCAATTTCGAGTGATATCACGAATATACATTTCCTTGAAGTAGCTTACATTACGCTCAAAACCAGCTTTTTTAATATATGATTCTACTAAATCCTCCATCAAATGACCACCACGATTTTTACGTCCGTTTGAGTCTAAGCCGGTTTCTACGCCGGTTGCATAATCAATGAGATTACTGATAATATGATTAGCCATTAAATCAAACAAGCCTGTTTTTCTCATGAACATTTTATACGCATCAGCTGAGTAGTTCATCTTTTTAAAATTGAATAAAAACTCCCCATCATCATCTATTGCATAGATTTCGTTTGCTCTAACAGCCAATAGAAGTGGGATGCATTTGAGAACTTCCGGGTATTTAGCTACTAGACCTTCAAACTCAGACTCGATATTTTTTGAGCCAATTAGAGAGTTTAAAATATTTAGTTCAATCCTAATTTTATCAATATTACCATATATTTTTTCAAAATTTATGTAGTACTGATAATTAGCAATACTGTCCTTAAATTCTGCTAGCCAATTAATAAAATCACGTTTCATGATACTATCCTCCCTATACACTATTCCTAATACAATAAATACCTAAAAATAAATTAACAGCAAATAGCTATTAATGAATGCCCCTAAATTTAATTTTGCTTTCAAAATTATTAATTACTAATCAACAATTCGGTAATCTTACCACGTTTTGAGCCCTTGCTATTTATAGCTCGGTTAGCAAAAATTCTTTCGATTTTAAATCCACTATAGATTTCGTCAAAAAACTCATCGTCCGGATTCGTATTTTTGGGATCAGAATTACTTAATAACACACGAACTCCCTTACCATCTAAATGATGTGCGAATTCCGCTAACTCTCGTTGTGAATCATCATTAAATTCATATTCGCTGTATGACGTAAAATTAGCTGTTTCCGAGAGAGGGCGATACGGCGGATCAATATAGACAAAAGTCTGCTTATCTGCAAAATCATCTACAGCTTTATAAGTATCACAAACAATGTGCACTTTAGCTAAAGCTTTAGCAACCTCGACAAGGTTTTCTGCATCACAAATTAATGGTCGCTTATACGCCCCCATAGGTACGTTATAAAAACCATTGCGATTAACCCGATATAAGCCATTAAAGCAGGTACGATTCAGGAAAATAAAGAGCGAAGCCAACTCAATATGTTTATCCGTCAAAGGAGCTGTATTAATATTTTCCAGAAATTTTAAACTTAGCAGCTCATTATATCTATCCCTATTTTTATAAAAAAGCACTTTTCTGCCCTCTTGTTCCATAGGCCAAAACTTTTCTTGATAAGCTTCTAATTGTGCTATAACATCACCAACATTCTGCTGAATGCTTTTATATGTATTTATTAAACTTTTATTTACATCACTGATATAAACATCATCTAAATCATATTTACTCAATATATCAAATAAAACAGCACCGCCGCCAATAAAAGGTTCCGCATATTTATTTATATTTTTATCTTCAAATGGATAATACGCCTCTATGTAAGGGAGCAACTGATTTTTGCCGCCAGCCCATTTTAAAAAAGGTTTCATCGTTCCAATTGCCTCCTTATGTATCACAAATTAAATCTACTAAAATACTGCAACGTCTATTGCGTTTTGATCTTTATTATATAAGTTTAACTACGATAAGTAAATTAAAATACACCAATAGTCAAGAATCCACTATTGGTGCGAGTCAACTACTATTAAAGTAAAACGACTCTAGATAAAACTAAAGCAAAAAGAGGCAAGGAATAAATCCTCACCTCTTATTACAGCACAACTAATTATTTAGCCCAAACTTTTAGTTTTTCAACGACCTCAATATCTGCCGGTAGCCAATCAACACTATCTAACGCATCAATTGTTAACCACTTAGCCGCCTCATGTTCCAACAAAGTAATTTTAGAGTCCACTAGCTCACAAATATAGCAATGCATCGTAAGATGGAATGTATCGTACTGATATTTCACCGTACACAGAAAGTTTTGAATTTCAATATCGACAGCTAATTCCTCTTTAATCTCACGTTTCAACGCTTCCTTAGGCTCTTCACCGGGCTCTATTTTACCACCGGGAAATTCCCAACCATCTTTAAATTCACCGTATCCACGTTGAGTCGCCAAAAACGTATCATCATGTCGGATAATTGCTGCGACTACTTCAATTTGCTTCATTTTATCTCCTATTCTACGTCTATATCCACAGTTGTAATATAGTCATAAATATCTTCACGCACTGGTTGGTCCAAAATATAATGAATTTCAACCGCATTCACAAGCTTATTACTTTGGACCTTAGCTTTTCCTTTTTCAGCCTTTACCGTATTATTAGTTGGTCTCTTAATCGCCTTAGTTTCTCCATTTGATTGCATTGTTCCCAAGTAATAAAACTCTTTAGACTGTTTAGACTTCTTAGACTTCTTAGATTTTTTAGACTTGTTATCATCCTTATTTTTACGCACAAATAGAGCAATTATAATATTATCTTCATTTTTATTTGCTAAACGGATAACCTCTTGCGATGATTCAGTCCGATTTACTCTAGAAAGACCTATTAAATGGCTTCGATGTACAAAGCGGTCCTCATACGCAAGGCTATGAGATATATTTTCTTTTACATAATTTATAAACACCGGCATCGTATTAGTAAGTACATTGTATACATATCCACCCATATTTTTTTCAACAATCTTCTCTGGCCATTCTAGTAAGCGGCACACATCTTCATAGGTATATTTAGCATATAACTGGAACGGTCTTTTTTTGAATAGTTTTCCATACTTTTTTTTGTAATTATGAATACCATACTCGATATGTTTTTCAATAACATTGGCAAATTCCTCTTTATCCATTGCCTTTGCAAATATCGGCGATTTCTCTATTACGCCATTATTTTCAATAATAAACGGATGGTCTTTATAAAGCTTAACCGCAAAACCAGTATAAAAGTCGCCGGATAACACATTGAATACACTATCATGCAAAGACTTGGAATTCTCTAAATTATACATTGTCTCAAGTTTATTTACAAAATCGCTCCATTTAATAGCATCACTATTAACAATTGTTTCCAAGAGCAATAACTCATGAATACGCTTACCCGGCATATATTTCTGAGATAAAATTTTTATAAACGCCTCTTCATCAGCATTAAAAGCAACTGTATACTCAGGCTCATATTTTTTTAAAAATTCATGATATGACCCAGAATAATTAATGATCATGAACACATCTATAGCACCAAATTTATCAAAATCTTCAAGCGCCGGAATTTTTCCCAATTTATTTTTTAATTTAATATATTCATCTTTTAAAAATTTGACTGCATTAAGTTTAGCCTTATCAATAGCCTTATAAATTCGGTCCTTCGTAACTGCATCAAAGTGAATAGTAGAGCAACCCGGAATCTCACTCGTTCCCTCGCTTACATAACGGCGCATATTGTCTTTATTATAAGTACGGTCGCCAGACAACGCTACCGGAATCATAAAGTTATTATTGTAGTTGCCGATAAAATCTAGCACTACCACATATTCTTTATTGTTCGCCTTACGCAAACCACGACCTAATTGTTGCACAAATATAATCGGCGACTCCGTTGGACGAAGCATTATAACTTGATTAATATCAGGAATATCAACACCTTCGTTAAAAATATCAACCGTCAAAATATAATCTAGTCGTTCAGATTCAGGCACAGTGTCATCGCAAAGACGTTTAATAGCATCTTCTCGTTCTTGCTGCGTATTAGCCCCAGACAAAGCCAATGTACGCCAACCTTTTTTATTAAATGCCTCTGATAATTTCTCAGCCTCTTTTACAGTTGAGCAAAATATGAGGCCTTTAATTCTGTCGCCACTATGGCCATAATATTTAGCATAGTCCATTACGTATTCTACACGATCGTTGCTTACGAGTCGACTAAAGTCTTGAATCTTTACACTTTCATCATCAATTTTTAAATCAGCAATGCCAAAATAATGGAACGGGCATAAAAGTCTATCTTCTAATACATGTTGCAAACGTATTTCATAAGCAATATTATAATCAAATAACTCATAAACATTAAAGTTATCCGACCGTTCGGGCGTAGCAGTCATCCCTAAATACAAAAAGTTAGGCTTAAAATAGTTCATAACCTTCTGATACGTCGCCCCACCAGTTCTATGTGCTTCATCAAAGATTACCACATCAAAGGCCTTTTTTGAAAAACTGTTTAATGTTGTATCCTTTGATATAGTTTGAATCGTCGCAAAAATAAAGTCACAATTCTTTACAGTTGCATTATTTGAGTTGCCCGATAAAATCCCCATATTACGATTATTACCAAAGACCTTCTTATACGTATCCATGGCTTGCTTTAAGATTTGTTCGCGATGGACAATAAATAGAATCCGTTTAGGTCGTAATCGTTGTATACCAAATGCCGAGGCGTAGGTTTTACCCGTACCGGTAGCCGAAATCAACAATGCTTTTTTCTTGTCCGCCTTGAATAAATTATACAATGAATCCATAAATGCTACCTGCATTGTATTTGGTTTTAACGTTGCTCCCTGTGCTATTAAAGCATTTTGTATAGCAGTCTGTTGTTTCTGAAATTGTAATTGCTTTTTCTTAGCCTCATATATCTTGGTATAGTCATCAATACAGTCCTTATACCATTGACTGGCCGGACTATTCCACATCTCATCAAATTCACCAACTATCGTTTGTGCGTATGCACCTTCAGTTGTAGTAACAACCTTCGTATTCCACTCTTTGTTAACGGATAAAGCATACTGTGTTAAATTAGCACTGCCAATAATAATATGGTACACTTCTTCATCCGAGAAAATATATCCCTTAGTATGAAATCCTTCAGCACCATCACTTTGAGTGCGATAAATTTTCAAGTCAATATTAGATAGCTGTGCAATCTTTGCCAACGCCTTTGGCTCAGTAAAACATAAATAATCTGATGTTAAAATTTGTCCCTTAATACCTTTTTGTTCTAGATCTTTTAAAGTACCAAGCAAGCCTTCAATACCACTATCAGTAATAAAAGCCACGCTAAACTTAAAGCTGTCACAACGATATAACTCACGTTGCAATGTAGCTATTACCTTCGACTTCTCTGTCGGATTATTAAGTACCAATTGAGGTTGGTACATAATATCCGACACTTCATGCTTACTAATAAAAGCTGTTTCAATCCCCTTACGAATCCGTTCAATTTGCTCTTCAAACATGATTTAGCTCCTAAAAAAACTCCCTCTAAGTTGACCAATAGATCAAGTTTAATAAGACATTGACACATCAGTAACTTCAGCACATTAACTACTGAAAGAATATCCAATTAAAGTTGAAAACTATTATACCTGTTGAGATTATTGTAGCAGCTTTTAAATCAAATTCATACAAATTATTTCCTACAAACGCAGAATAGCCCCTGCTCAACCGAGCAAGGGCTATTCTCCGGTAAACATTTATTTTTACCGCACTTCAATTCACTCTAATCAAAAGAGCACCTTCAATCCACTCCACACAAGGTTTCCACTGCTAAACGCCTCGCATGAAGACATTTACTACTTAAAACCTCTTACATCTTTTCAAACTGAGATTTTGGCACGCCGCAAGTAGGGCATTCCCAATCATCAGGCAAATCGGCAAATGCTACGCCTTCAGCTGCTTCATCATACACATAACCACAAACTGTGCAAACATATTTGTCTTTCATACGTCATTCCTCCTTAGGAATCAAACAACAGCCACTTGGCTTATATTCTTCAGCAACTTACAACTCACCCATGATTTCTTTAGCAATCACATAACCTTGGGTGTAGTTGTGGCCCAAGTTAAGACCGAATACATCCAACGGATAATCCGTACTGCCATAGAAATGACCGGCTAAATTGCCTGCCGCGTAAAGACCTTCAATCGGTTTATCGTCATCGTCAACGACTTGCAGCCGTTCGTTAACTACCATGCCGGAGCAAGAAACGGTAAAGCGAATATGACGATGAATACCGTAAAACGGTGGTTTGAGCACCGGGCAGAGATTTTCTTTCGCCACGCCGAATTCCACGTCGCGTCCGTCCGCCGCCATTTCATTATAACGTTTAACGGATGCCAAGAATGTCGGCACGTCTTTTATCTTTAATTTTGCAGCCAATTCTTCTAAGGTATCAGCCTTAAAGGTAGCAATGAGCCCCGGTACAACGCCGGTGTGTTCCACATCTTCTTCCGGCATCCATTTTTTAATGGACTCGAAATCTTCGTAGCCAAGCCCCAGTCGTTTGGCCTGTTCAATATAATCACTGTCAAAAATCTGGCAATAATGACCTTCGTCTTCCTTGCTCGTCAAGTAGCAGTTCATAAGATCCATGCCCAATGCTTCGTCGCAGAAGCGCTTACCGTTCATTTTAACACGCATATACGGCGAATCCATCATCGACGCCGGGCCCGCATCCATATCATGGGCCATCTTAGTATGTCCCACATTTTCCATGCGACCGCCTACCCAGGCAATCATCTTGTGACCGTCACCGTCATAACCGAAGCGTTTGCGTTTCAAATTATCCATATCCGGCATGTAATAATGCATCATTTCAGCATTATTTGCATAGTCACCGGTGGCAAGGACAACGCCCTTCGAGCCGTTCAATTGAATATAGCCGTCCGGCGATTTAGCGATAACGCCGATAACACGACCGGTTTCATCCTGTACGAGCTGTTCACCCGGCGTACCGTAGTAAATATCGATGCCCCGTTCTTCGGCCAGTTTACAAAGAGCCTTCATGCCCTGCCCCGTGTTATACGGTTTCGGTCCAAACACACAAGTAGTAAACTCAATCTTGAAGCCATGTTTTTTCAAAAGTGCCGTATGTACCGGTGTGCCCATGTCTTTTACTTGAGCACCGGCGAGTTTTGCCTGTTCAATCACCCAGCTTACTGCTTCCCCGGAATGGTTGGCCCACATTTCAATGAGGCCCCGTTTCGCCCGGTGATCGGCTGACGCCTCTAAGAGCGTCACCAAACGAGCTACATCATAGGGATCGCTCTTATCCAATAAGACCCCGGCTCCGAAGTTACCGCCCGCCATAGCGGATTTTAACTTCTGTACAATGGCAACTTTAGCGCCCAATTCAGCCGCCTTCAACGCACAAGGCACGCCCGGCGAGCCGGCGCCCACTACGACGATATCATACTGCTTGACATCCTTAATATCCGTAATCGGGTCCGGCTTTTTAAAGAAAGCTAACTGTTCGTTCATAAACATTACCTCTTTTCCACCTGAAAAAAATGTAATACTAAAACAAACGTCATTCAAGCTACTACGTTTACCTCTATTGTACGCCTTATATCTACAAATATCAACTTGAAAAGGACTTCAACTATTTTACAACACAAGTCTCCCTATTAAAACGTATGCCGTCTCACCTTGTGCCTTTATTCCACAGTATCGTAAGCAAGACCGGAATTCCAAATAATCGGCGGTTCCCAAATTTCAAGGGCCCGGTCTTGAATCTTCGTCGACATAATCATAGCTTTAGCCAGCACATCCGTAGGCATCGGCTTTTTATCTTCAAAAAGGCCTTTATCATTAAAAAAGTTCAGTAAGCCCACACTGACAGTCTCGGTCCATCGATCCGTGTGTTTACGCTCCAAAGCCGGTGGTCTGAGAATCGTTGTTTTTGCAAAATGAAGTCCCTTCACAGCCTCTTCCAACTCGCCTTTCATACGAGTATAGAAAAAGTGCGAATTCGGTGACGCCATTACCGTAGATAGCAACACATAATGTGGCACTTCATTCTTTTTAGCGGCTTTAGCAAACTCCATCTGATAATAAAAGTCCACCAACCACTGCTGTTCCTGACTGCCCGCATCCTTACGAGTCGTGCCGAGACACGCAAATAACACATCGCCGGTTACAGACTTTGCCCATAATTCCGGATTATCAAAATCTATAATATGGGTAATCAACTTTTCGTGGATAATTTCCGGATTACGCCGTACAAAAATCTCAACGGAATCAAACATCGGATTGGCCAATACCAACTCCAATAAATCGCGCCCCGTAGCCCCGGTCGCGCCCACTATAATTGCCTTCATAAAACCTCCCACATAGCTTCAAACTGAAGCTATCTTATATCAACTTCATGTATCATTTTACCGATTTTTGATATATATAATCATTTCATATATCAATTTATATCGATATTATGCTATAATGATTATAACGTATTTATGTTCAATAGTACATTTTATTAATCATTGAAATTTTGAATAAACGAAAGAAAAAAGGAGGATTCACAATGTTTCCGGACAAATTTTTTGAAGTATTAAAACACGAAGGTGTTGTTTCCATTACGACTTGGAGTGATAATGAAGCTCATGTAACCAACACGTGGAATTCCTATTTAAAGATTAAAGACGATACAATCTTAATTCCTGCAGCCGGCATGACTTCTACCGAAGCGGACATTAAAAAGAACGACCGCGTTATTGTAACCATGGGCGCTCGTGAAGTAGAAGGCTTCAACGGCTACCAAGGCACCGGCTTCCGTGTAGAGGGTACGGCAAGCTTCATCGGTGAAGGTCCTATTTACGATGAAATGTATGCGGACTTTCCATTCTTAAAACGCGTATTAGTTGTAAAAGCCGAATCGGCTAAACAGTTATTATAATCTGTTTTAAAACGCTATATACATAACTAAATACTATATCCGGTAGAACCGGTAAGCCCACTTCGGTGGGCTTTTTTTCATACAAAAAATATTGACACTTCTAATAAATTCGATGTATCATATATTAGTCCATAAATGGACTGTTAGATTTTCAGACTAACCATAATTTTACAATTAGAAGCTCAAATAGAAGATATATCTGTTTTATATAAATATACTTTTAGTCGATGGAGTGTTTAATGAAACCAACTATAAACGATCAAATTGCAATGTACTGCAATCTGTTAAACGAGTGGTATGTGGCTTATGAGGCCTATGCGAAATCCATGGGCTTATCAAATACGGCACTCGATATTTTGACAACAATTTATGAAAACCCAAATTTCACGCAAAAAGAAATTGCCGATAGCTGTCTTTTGCCAAAGCAAACGGTAAATGCCGTTGTGACTGCTTTTTTAAAAGACGGTTGGGTAACGCTTGAAGAGTTGCCGACGGATCGTCGCAATAAAACTGTCAACTTAACTGCTGAAGGTATGACGAAGGCCCAAGAAATCATGGACAAGATTCATAATTGCGAAGTAACGGCTATGAGTCAACTAAGTGAAAGCGAACGGGAAACCTTGCTAAAACTTACCAAACGATATATTCAAAATTGCAGTAAGGCTATGAGCGTTGAGTAATAGTACCATTTTACAAGCTTACGGCCATATAATTCGACCGATACAACGCATTGGAAAAGAGAGGAGTTCTTATAATGATGTGGTTAATACTATTTGGCAGCCTGTTCCTGTTGGGTGGCGCCAGTTTATTATTTCTTATATATAGCGTAGGCCGCTTGCCGTTTATCGAAATGCTGGCTAACGGCAGCAAACTAATGACCTGGCTCATCAGCGCCCTCATTATTATCGCGCCTACAGCCTTAATCTGGATGTCATATACCGTTACTAATGCCATAATTGTGCTACTTCACCTGACAGTCTTCTGGGGACTTGCCGAAATTCTGCGCATCTTGGCCATGAAATTTGATATCGTCACCGTCTCCCGTTCGATGAGTGCGGCCGCAGGTATTCTGATTACTGTTTTATACCTCGGACTCGGTTGGTATCAGGCTCACCATGTAGCCCAAACCGATTACACCGTTATGACCGATAAAAAAGTGGGCAATCTGCGCATCGCTCTCATCGGGGACTCTCACTTAGGATCCACCTTCGACGCCGACGGTTTTGCCAAACATTTAAAAACGATTGAAAAAGCAAAACCGGATTTGCTCGTCATTGCCGGTGACTTTGTAGACGAGCGCACCACTAAGGCGGAAATGATTAAGGCCACGCAAGCGCTCCAAGATGTTAACACGCAGTACGGCGATTATGTATTCGGCAACCACGATAAAGCCCTTTACAGACCGGATTCACGTGATTTCACGGGCAACGATTTAGTAGCCGAGCTTGAAAAAAACGGTGTCATCGTACTTCAAGATGAAAGCATCTTGTTAGATGACCGTTTCTATATCGTAGGCCGTCAGGATGCGTCCGAAGAATTCGATTTTGGTCGCTCCCGTGCAGCTATCGCCGATTTAATGGCTCCGCTCGATCACAGCAAATATATCATCGTGCTCGACCATCAACCGCGCGATTACGCGGCTGAAGCCAAAGCCGGTGCCGACCTCGTATTGTCCGGCCACACCCACGGCGGTCAGATGATTCCACTCAAGCAATTAATCAATTGGTTTAGTATCGGGCAAAACGACCGTATTTATGGCTTGGAACAACGTGACAACACCAACTTTGTCGTAACCTCCGGCATTTCCGACTGGGCCATCCAGTTTAAAACCGGCACCAAATCCGAGTTTGTCATCGTGGATGTAAAAGAGCCGTAAGCTATCAAGCATACACGTTAATGTAAATTAAACATAGAATTGAACGTCGAATTTAATATTGATTAATAAAAATGACTGCAACGAAAATGCTAATTAACATATTCGTTGCAGTCGTTAATTTTGGGAATATTTGAAGCCGTATCACGTAGTTTTGAGGTGACAATATGCAATGGCAATGTGATATTTTAGTTGACTTCAAAATTCATAGAGCTTAATTTTTCAACCTTTTACTTCAACATTCTTGACGTTTTGTCAAAAATCCGCTAAAATAACTAAGTAGTCATGCCGGCATAGCTCAGTTGGTAGAGCGGCTCATTCGTAATGAGTAGGTCGTAGGTTCAAGTCCTATTGTCGGCTCCATTATTTTTAAAATTTAGAGGAATATTTCAAATTGCTGATAAATACAGTAATCATAAGCATTTGTGATTCTGTTCAGTGATTTGAAATATTTCTCTTTTTTTCTTATTCACAGGAAGCACTCCCATTTTTTCGCCCATTATTTTTGCCCATTAGAGTATTAAGCTCTAGTGGGCAAAATAACACTATGATTCAAACTTACGTTTTCTATAATTTTCCTTAACATCGCCCACAGAAAGCCAGCCATTGATTTCAAATAAGCCCTCTTCCATCTCGATTAATTTCATCAGTCGTTTTTTCTGTATTTCTTTATATTCTTCTGATTCTATCTGCTTCATAATCTAACCTTCTAATTAACGGACGCCATATATTCCTTACACAAACAATCGCAAGGAAGCATATGGCGTCTTTTCTATTCGTATTCTATTTGATAGTTTCCTTTTCACAAAACTACTTTATATTTCTTACCAGCCTCGACCGGCACCACCGCCACCACCGGAGCCGCCGCCAAAACCACCGCCGCGACCGCTGCCTCCTCCGAAGCCACCACGACCTCCTCCGCCGCCACCGCCGCGGAAGATAAACATGGTAAGCAGCATCCGGGTGAGTTCCCCGCCAAAGAAAATGGCATCAACCATGAGGAACAATATAATCCCTCCGCCGATAAGCAACACCTGCCACCACGACAGTTCAATAGTATTATCAGCCTGTGCCTGTTGATTTACATTTTGGCCTTGTTTACTAATATCCGGATCTACGATTTGAGCCGTTTGCCAGACCGTTCTTACAATGCCCGAGCCAAATTGGCCCTGACGAAAACTCGGGATGGCATAGGTATCCAATAGCTGTCCGATTTTAGCATCATTTAAGACCCCTTCCAAACCGTAACCTACGGCAAGAAAGATTTTCTTATCTTCCATCGCCACGGCCAGCACGAAACCATCATCTTTGCCGCTGTGTCCGACGCCCCAACCACGCAATACGTTTAGTGCGTAATCAGCAGGAGCCGCATCACCGAATGAAGGCACTACGACAACAGCCAGTTGCCCTTTACCGGAACGATCAAGCATGGTGCCGATAGCATTAATAGTTTGTACTTCTTTGCTCGATAGTACTTTTACCTGGTCGACCACATATTGACCGGCCGGTGGTTTTGCCGGAATATCCGCTGCGTGAACCGCCAGTGCTTGTAAGGCGATGATGGCGGTAAGCAGCAACATCACGACAACTTTCCAAAGGCTGTTTTTACGCATTATCCAAGCCATCAAGCCCTCCTAACCAATCGTTTTTACAGAAAAAGTTCGTTGCCACAATCCTATGAAAACAAGTATGTGGATTTAAGGTTAGAACTCAACTTTAGGAGCGGATTGAGCCGCTTGGTCTGCCTGGAAATACGCTTTTGGTTGGAAGCCTAACATACCTGCATAGATGGATGTAGGGAATGTACGTACTTTAGCATTATATGCATTAACTACATCATTATAATCTTTACGCGCTACGGCAATGCGGTTTTCAGTGCCTGCCAATTCATCCTGCAAAGCACGGAAGTTCTGGTCTGCTTTTAAGTTTGGATAGTTTTCCGTAATCATGAGTAAACGGCTCAAAGCGCTGGATAATTCACCGTCAGCCTGAGACATTTCTTCTACCGTACGGGCTCCGCCTAATTTAGCACGAGCATCGGAAACGGCTTGAATAGCTGCCTGTTCGTGAGACGCATACCCTTTAACCGTGCTTACCAAGTTCGGGATCAAATCGTTACGACGCTGCAACTGCGTTTGAACCTGCGCCAACTTGTTGTTTACACCTTCATCCATGCCTACCAATCCATTATAGCCGCTTACTACCCAAGCACCGATAGCAATGACAACAGCAATTAAAATTAACCAAGTTTTTTTCATGAGTATCCTCCTTACAAAAAAAAGTCTGCGTGAGCCCATGGTTGAGCCGCGCAGACATACATACATTAACTTATAAAAAGTCGTTCTTCCAAAGTAGCAGTCCTACAATAAAAGTAACAACCGCGGCAATACCGATTACAAAAGGAAACCCTTCGGCACCCGATTCAGCCCATGGAACGGGTACGTTAACGCCCCACAAACTGAATATCAAGGTCGGTACGGATAAGATAATCGTTACACCGGCCAAGAGTTTCATCACTAAGTTCAAGTTATTGGAAATAATGGAAGTAAAGGCGTTCATCATATTCATGAGAATATTTGAATACATCTCAACCATTTCAATAGCCTGCTTATTTTCGATAATAACGTCTTCCAATAAATCTTCGTCTTCTTCATACATTTTAAGCAAATGACGGACATCTTCATGACTGCGGAGGCGCAAAATACGCTCCATTACGGTACCGTTTGTTTTCAAAGCGGACGTAAAATATGTCATGGATTTCTGTAATTCCAACAGTTGGAAAAAGTCCTTATTCTTAGTCGTATGACGCAATTGAATTTCAATGTCGTCCGTACGGCGATTGATTTGTTGCAAATAACGCAAGAACAAAGTCGCTGTGCGATACATTATCTGGAACAAGAAACGTGTTTTTTTAAAGGTATAAAACGTAGCAACTTGATTGTTTATAAACGGATATAACACATCCGATTCTTCAAGACACACAGTGATGAAGAAATCAGGTGTCAAAAATATACCGAGCGGCACTGTATCATAGCTGTCGCTACCGCGCAATGCCGGAATATTGATAACAACAAAAATGTAGTTTTCTTCAATTTCCACGTGCGAACGTTCTTCCGTATCCAAAGCTGTTTTCAAAACGTCCGTAGGGATTTCCGTCATGATATTGACGAGCGATAGCTCATCGGGGTCCGGATTCACCAAATTAATCCACGAGCCCTTGCCGGCATCGGCTACCGTTAAGTCCGATACAAGCTCGCCTTCGTCATGTGTATATACCGTGAGCATACGCCACCTCCCATTCATTAGCTTATACTTCATCATATCCAACAAAGAAGAGGTTCGTCAAGTGTTGAATCGGGTAATTTATAAGAAAAAATCGCTCTTGAAAGAACCTGACTGTTTTGTCTTTTCCCAAGAGCGATTTTACCGTATGAGGCGTTCATCATCGCATTCTAAGCGTTTTTGAAAACCTTATTATTTTTTATATAAAATACGAATGGAGTTTAAAATACAGAGAATGGAAACACCCGTATCGGCGAATACGGCCACCCACATGTTGGCAAAACCGAAGAGTCCCATAATCATAACGAGGATTTTAACCCCTAACGCTACGACTACGTTCTGCCATGCAATAAAAATCGTGTTTGAGGAAATGCGAATAGATTCAACTACAGCGCTGATGCTGGGACGCATATACACTACATCGGCTGCTTCAATGGCCGCATCGGCACCGCTACCCATGGCCCCGCCCACGTCGGCACCGGCCAATACAGGGGCGTCGTTGATACCGTCACCTACGAACATGGTGGAACCGTATGTTTCACGGAGTTCTTTCATAATACTTAATTTATCTACCGGCAATAATTCGGCACGAACGTCATCAATACCGGCTTCTTTAGCCATGTACCGGGCGCCCGCTTGAGTGTCACCGGTCAACATAATCGTGCGCAAACCGCGTTTGGCAAGTTCTGCCACAGCCGATTTGGTATCTTCTTTCAAAGCATCGGCAATCAAAATTGTGCCTGCATATTGACCGTCAAGAGCTACTAATACTTCGCTACCGTAATCGGCAGGTTCACCGTAACCTGTAATTTGTAATTCGTTGAATAAACGACGATTACCAACGGCTACTTTTACACCATTTACCACACCGGTCATACCGCGACCGGACAATTCTTCGAGATCAACAACTTCTGCTAACTGAACATTGCGTTTTTTAGCTTCATTGGCAATACTTACCGCTACCGGATGAGTAGAGCGTACTTCTAAGGCCGCTGCCTTAGCCAATACGTCTGCTTCGTCAAAACCTTCAGCTGTTGTAATAGACTGTACCGCGAATTCGCCGGTAGTCAAAGTCCCTGTTTTATCCATAGCAATCGCTTTAATATTACGCAATGCTTCCATGGACAAACCGCCTTTAAAAAGGATGCCCGTTCTGGACCCGCGACCGATGCCGGAGAAGAAAGCGAGTGGTACGCTGAGTACCAACGCACATGGACAACTGATAACCAAGAAAGTTAAAGCGGTATATACCCAGTAATTCCAGTTACCGGTAATTAAGGATGGGATTACGGCTACCAAGATAGCCAACACTACTACGATTGGGGTATACACACGAGCAAAACGCGTAATAAAACGGTCGATGCGAGGTTTGGTAGCGGCTGCATTTTCAACAGCATCAAGCACACGCGTAACCATAGAGTCTTTTAATTCTTTATCAACGCGCATCAAGATGCGGCCGCTCTGATTGATACAGCCGGATAAAATTTCGCTGCCCGGTTTGACTTGTACCGGCACCGGTTCACCGGTTACCGGTGCAGTATCGATACGTGTAGTCCCTTCAATAACGGTACCGTCGAGCGGAATACGTTCGCCGGCTATTACTTCAATAGTCTGACCGATGCGAACTTCTTCAGGGCTTACTACTTTGGACTGACCCGCTTCGTCTACCAAGCGAACTTGTTCCGGACGCATATCGATGGCATCCATAATAGCGCTGCGGCTTCTGGCCGTTGCTTTTTCTTCAAAATAGGTACCGATACGATAGAAGAGCATAACCCCTACCGCTTCCGGCATTTCCCCGATAATTACGGCCCCCAAAGTAGCCACACTCATGAGGAAGTTTTCATCAAAAACTTGGCCGGAACCGATATTTTTAATAGCATTCCATAAAACACCCCAACCAAGTAACAGGTAGGTTGCAAGAAGTACACCAAAGGCAATGTCTTCCGGAATGCCGTCTACAAAGGCGTATACGAGCATCACCACAACACCGATAATAATGCTTACAAGTCCGCCGCCGTGAGCGTGATCATGGTCGTGATGATCGTGAGCCCCTTTCGCTTTACGTTCATAGAGCTGTACTTCTACACCATCTTCGATGGAATCACAAACACCTTGGATTTCGGTAATCAAATCATTGGTGTCGGGAACTGTCGAAGTAATGCGCAATTGTTGCGTTCCTACGGAAAACGAGGCAGCACTTACCGTTTCCATTTTTTTTATCTTGTCTTCGATCTTGGCCGCACAATTCGCACATGTTAAATTTTTAAGTAATAAAATGCGTTCCATTGCTGTTTCTCACCTCTACTAATATACGTATGCCACTTACACTAACTACTTACACTATTCCTGCGGTTAGCTTTTACGGCTAACACGACTCTAAATACCCGGATTTTCAAACTGTAAAAATCTGTTCTGCAAACATATGAACAACTATTCATATGTTTCTATAATTTAATTATAGATTCTTTCATCAGCCTTGTCAATATAAAAATACCGACTATAACAATTAGATATATGTGGTTCATAGTATAATCAAATGCGACAAATAAATAAGACACAATATTGTTCCTGT